>Ga0181521_10000309_pt1 | contig 58736 bp, 59 predicted proteins | sample PEATcosm2014_Bin_32_FD_119764 | JGI IMG/M metagenome (GOLD analysis project Ga0181521, IMG submission 119764) | Peatland microbial communities from MTU Mesocosm Facility, Houghton, MI, USA - PEATcosm2014_Bin02_60_metaG | ecosystem: Environmental > Terrestrial > Soil > Wetlands > Peat | place... | reverse complement strand
GCTGGAACCGGCCGCTGGATTCGTCGAGCGCCAGCAGCTTGCCGTCGAGGATGCCGAAATAGGCGCCGTGCAGCGTGAGGATGCCACGCTTCTCGAGCAGTGCGATCGAGGGAAATGTGCGCAAATTGGCGAGGCCCTGAACGATCGAGGCGAGCGCCAGACGTTCGGCGTATTCCTCGACCGGCTGTGTCGCGGGGCCAAGCTTGGCGGCGGCCGGAGCGATCAGGCTGATCCATTTGCCGATGAAGTCGCCGGACGACAACGGCTTCTGGTAGGGGTCGAGATCGGCGTCGGCATAGGCCCGCACGCCGCCGCAACGGGCGTGGCCGAGCAGCACGACGTGGTTCACCCGCAAGCCCAGAACCGCGTATTCGATCGCCGCCGAGGTGCTGTGCAGGTCATCATCCGGCCCATAGGGCGGCACCAGATTGGCGACGTTGCGGATCACGAAAATCTCGCCTGGGCCGGCGTCGAAAATCACCTCGGGCGAAACCCGTGAGTCGCAGCATCCGATGAGGAGGATGCGCGGGTTCTGCCCGCCCTCCGCGAGCTGTTCAAAGCGATCGTGTTCGCGGACGAAGCGCCCGCCGAGAAAAGCCTCATAACCGGCGACCAGCCGCTGCGGCAGCAAGGGGCGCTGCGGCGCCGCACGGTCGTCAAGCGGAACGTTTTCGGTCACGACGCCATACCTGTGTTTGCCTCGTTCGAGACGAAGGTCAAACTTACAGAGATGGGTCGGACGAAGCAAGGAATGGAGCCAAGCGGCGCAAGTGAGGCGACGATCACTCCGACGTGAGCCGGCTTCGCCGACGCGCATTGGATTGAATGACGGACCAACGAGGGCTGGTTGGCGTCAAGAAGCCAACCAGCCGAAGTTGCGGCGCTTCGAATATACGCTCAACCGCCTGTCTTGAGATTGCTTAGCGCTTGCTGGACCGAGTTCGATATCGGCGGCGGGGACGCGCTGGAGATGGGCTTGTAATCTCCATTGCTGTCTTTTACGCGACCTGGGCCCCGCGCCGCATAATCGCCGTCCGGAGCCTTGGCGTTGGCGTTCACCGCGGGCGCCGCAGGCGGCGTATAGGTTGCTGGAGGGGTCGAAGTGAGTGCAGAAATCGACATCAGGAGTCTCTCTCGTTCGAATCTCGCGGGAGGGAAAAATTTTGCGAGAGCGCGACGCTAGAGCGGAAGGGTTAAAAGACCCTCGGGAGATTCGTTCGAATGCGACTCAAATACCAGGCGAAGCGGACCTTCATCTATCCGCCGATCTCCTCGCGACGGATTTCGAGCGCGAGCCAGTCTTCCTCCGCCGTCGCGAGTTCTGATTCCGCCGCGGCGAAGGCAGCCGACGCCTCGGCGAATTTCGCGGGATCGCGCGCATAAAGCTCCGGATCCTCAAGCAGCAGTTTCATCCTGCCGATCCGCCCGCGCAACGCCTCCATGCGTGCCGGAAGCGTGTCGAGCGCGTGCTTTTCCTTGAAACTCAGGCGCGCTTTGGCGGCGGGCTTGTCGCGCGGCTGGGGCGCTGCTTTTGGCTTGGCCGCGGCGGCGGCCGAAACGACGGGCGCCGTTCCAACGCCTGCGCCGCGCTGCGCCACCATGTCGGAATAGCCGCCCGCATATTCGACCCAGCGGCCGCCGCCTTCGGCGAGCAGCACCGAGGTCGCGACGCGATCGAGAAAATCGCGGTCATGGCTGACGATCACCAGCGTGCCCTTGTAGTCGCCGAGCATTTCCTGCAGGAGGTCGAGCGTCTCAAGATCGAGGTCGTTGGTCGGTTCGTCGAGAACAAGCAGGTTCGAGGGCCGCGCCAGCGCTCTCGCCAGCATGAGCCGGCCACGCTCGCCGCCGGACAGCTTCCCGATTGGCGTGCGCGCCTGCTCCGGACCGAACAGAAAATCCTTCATATAGCCGATGACATGCTTGCGCTCGCCGTTGATCTCGACGAAGTCGCTGCCGCCGCCGGTCAGCGCATCCTTCAAGACAGTCAGCGGATCGAGGCTCGCCCTGCCCTGGTCGAGGCTCGCCAGTTCGACGTTCGCGCCGAGCCGGACATGACCGGAATCGGGCGCGAGCGCGCCCGTGAGGATGTTGATGAGCGTCGTCTTGCCCGCGCCATTGGCGCCGATGACGCCAAGGCGATCACCGCGCAGGATGCGCGTGGAGAAGCCCTCGACGATCGTCCTCTCGCCGAAAGATTTCGATATGGCCTCGGCTTCGATGACGAGCTTGCCGGACGTCTTGCCTTCGCTCGCAATGAGCCTGACGTCGCCCGTCGCGCCCTGGCGCCGGCGCCGCTCGCTGCGCATCGCGTTCAGCCCGGCGAGCCGCTTCTGGTTGCGCTTGCGCCGCGCGGTGACGCCATAGCGCAGCCAATGCTCCTCGGCGACGATCTTGCGGTCGACCTTGTGCTGCTGGCGCTCCTCTTCTTCGAGTTCCTGGTCGCGCCAGGCCTCGAACTCGGCAAAGCCGCGCGAGAGGGTTCGCGTGCGGCCGCGATCGAGCCAGACCGTGCTCCGCGACAGATTTTGCAGGAACCGTCGATCATGGCTGATGATGACGAGCGCCGAGCGCAACCCCTTGAGTTCGGCCTCAAGCCACTCGATGGCGGGAAGATCGAGATGGTTCGTTGGCTCGTCGAGCAGCAGAATGTCAGGTTCAGGCGCCATCACCCGCGCGAGCGCCGCGCGGCGCGCCTCGCCGCCGGAAAGACGCGCCGGATCTTCATCGCCGCTCAGACCGAGTTCGTTGAGGAGCTGTCTCGCCCGATGGGGATCATCCGTCGGCCCGAGCCCAGCCTCGACATAGGCGAAAGCGCTCGCATAAGCGGACAGATCGGGCTCCTGCGGCAGATAGCGAACGCTGGCGTCAGGCTGGATGAAGCGCGTTCCGCCATCGGACTCGATGAGGCCGGCCGCGATTTTGAGGAGCGTCGATTTGCCGGAGCCGTTGCGGCCGACGAGACACAGTCGCTCGCCCTCCGACACGGAAAGATTGGCGTCCTCGAGCAGGGGCCGGCCGCCGAGGGTCAGCGAAATCGTCTGCAACAACAGAAGGGGAGGCGCCATTTGAGCCGAAAACTTCCTGAAAACGGGAGTGGAGAGAACGAGCCTCGTTTACAGCATTTTTCAAAATGGCGGACCATTCATCCTGACCTGGGGAACGATCAGGGAATGATCAGGCAACGGCTGCGCGGCGGCGTCTTGACCTTAGCGGCCGCGATCTTAGAAGAATGCCGCGTTTTCGGATAGGATCATCGTTCAGCCGCGTGAGCGCGACCCGGAGTTTGCGGCGAAGGCGGATCCGGCTGCGATTGGGGGGAAAAGGGTTGACGGAAGCATCGATGGCGCCGCTCGCCAGCGCCGGCGCGACCGCCCGGCGCCATCCGCCGATCGTTCGCACGCTTCGCCTGACGACAGGCCTCATCCTGTTCAGTTTCGCGACGAGCCATTTCCTGAACCACGCCTGCGGCATTCTGCGCCTCCCCGCGATGGATGCGGTGCGGCTCGTCTTGTTGTGGCCGTGGCGCACGCCGGTCGGCCAGACTCTGCTGTACGGATCGCTGCTCATCCATGGCGGGCTTGGCCTTTACGCCATCTTTCGCCGCCGCCATCTCTGGATTCCGCCATCCGAACTTGCGCAAATTCTGCTCGGCCTCACGATCCCGCCGCTGATCATCATTCATGCGACCAATGTTCGGCTCGGCTACCTTCTGTTCGGGCTCCCGCTGACCTATCCTTGGCTGATCTACCGCTACTGGTTTCTGTCTCCCTTTGTCGGCGTGCCGCGTCAGTTCCTTCTGTTGCTCGTGCTCTGGATTCACGGCTGCATCGGGCTGCGCAGCGCGATCCGCTTCAAACCCTGGTATCCGCGATGGATGCCGATGCTCGCCATCCTCGCCACCTTGATCCCGGTCCTCGCCATCAGCGGCATCATTGACGCAGGCCACGATTTCGACGCCAGGGCCGCACAGAGCGAGGCGTTTCTCGCAAGCTTCAAGCTCCAGACGCCCGAGGAGACGGCGGCGCTCTCGCGGATCGCCGGGACACTGATCCTGATCTACCTTGGCCTCGTCGGGGCCGTATTCGCGCTGAGCGGCGCGCGGGAATGGCATCAACGTCGTTTTCGCGCCGTGACCATAGGCTACCCCGATGGCAGGCAGGCGCTCGCGCCGCGCGGGTTCTCGATCCTTGAGGCCAGCCGCTTTGCGGGCATTCCGCATATCTCGATGTGCGGCGGCCGGGGCCGCTGCTCCACCTGCCGCATCCGCGTCGGCGCGGGCCTCGACGCTCTGCCGCCGCCCAATCCGGCGGAAGCGAACACGCTGGCGGCGATCGGCGCCGCCGGCGACATTCGCCTCGCCTGTCAGGTGCGCCCGCTGGCGGATGTCGATGTCGTACCGCTGCTCACGCACGGGCGATCGAGAAAGGCGCCATTCGCCGCAAGCCTCAGCGCCGCGACCGAGCACGAGATCGCGGCGCTCTTCGTCGACCTTCGCAATTCAATGAAGCTCGCCGACGGACGCCTGCCCTACGACGCCTTCTATGTCATCGATCGCTATGTCGGCGCAGTCTGCCAGGCTGTCGAAGCCAATGGCGGCCATATCACGAGCGTCGCCGGAGATGGGGTCATGTGCTTTTTCGGCGGCGACCGCGATGCGCGAACGGCTGCCCGAGGAGCCATCTTCGCCCTGCGCGACCTGTGGCGGGCGCTGTCGGTCCTCACCGTCGAATTCGAAGCCGCCTTCGATTTCCCGCTTCGCTTCGGCGCCGGCTGCCATCTTGGCCTCGCCGTCGTCGGCGGATTGGAGAGCCGCGAGACGGCGCAGTTCCTCGGCGAGGTCGGTAATATCGCGTCGCGGCTCGAGAGCCTTGCAAAGGAGCTCGCCTGCGCGATCGTCATGTCGCGCGAGGTGATCGAACGCGCCGGTTTCGCCATGCCTCCGCTCGACACTCACCGCGCGCGGATCCCGAACGTCTCCCAGGAAATGGAACTGGTCACATTCCGGACGCAGCAAGAACTCGATGATCTGATCCTGACCCGCGGCTGATGCGGTTCGTCAAATCAGGTGAAGCACTCTTCTGGCGCTCGTCGATCAAAGGGGTCCATTTGAGCAAGATCGGACACAAGAACTGCGAACCGAACGTCCTTTGTTAACGGGTGTGGAATCCCACCCGAGTCCCCCGCCGGCGAGAGCTATCCAAAGGTCACCCGGCGGCGATCACGCAGCGACCGGGCGAGACAGAGGGGACTTAAAATGAACGCTCTCAGAATTGCAATTCTCGGCTCCGCCCTCATCTTCACCACCACCGCATTCGCCGGTCATGGCGGCGGTGGCGGCGGTGGATTCGGTGGGATGTTGGGTCTGGGCCATGCCGCGCCGGCCGCGCCGGCTGCACCGGCCGCGTTTCGTCCTGCTGCGCCGGCGAAAGAGGCGCCCGCATTCCGTCCGGGCATGGTGAAGGCGCCCGCGTTCCGCCCGGCTTTGCCGGAGACGAAGGTGGCCGCGTTGCGTCCGGGGCTGGTTGCGACAAAGGCGACCGGGCTTCGCCCGCTTGCGCAGCAGCAAGTCCGCGGCTGGCACGGCGGGTCCGGCTGGCATGGCGGCCTCGGCTTTCATGGCGGACGGTGGGGCTTCCGGATCGGTGACCGGCATCACGGACGGACTCTCTCCTGAGACCTCGACATGGCGAACCAGGGCGTCGGCGAGACTGCTTCCGTCAGTGAACGCATGACGGGCGTCCCGCCCGGCGGCCCGGCGCTTCCGCCGCGGCGGGCGTTTTTTCGCCTGTTCAGAATTACTTCTGCGCATAATCGGCAAAGTGGGTAGAGTTCGCGGACAGACCGGCTCCGGCCGCCCGCGACGACCCGATCATGGCGAGACAAAACGAAACCCTTTCCCGCATCGAGCTTTTTCGATCTCTGAGCGCAGACGAGATCGAGCGGCTCGACACCCGTTGCATCTGGCGGCGCGCCCACGCCAAGGAATGGATCATCGATTATCAGGATGAAAGCACCGATGTGTTTTTCCTGATCGGCGGCGTCGCCCGCGTCATGATCCGGTCGATCTCCGGGCGTGAGACGATTCTGCGCGATATCAACGCCGGCGAATTCTTCGGCGAACTCGCCGCCATCGACGGCCAAACGCGTTCGGCCAGCATTCTCGCGGTCACCGATACGACGATCGCAAAAATGACCGCGGCCGTTTTTCTCGAGACCGTGACGAGCCATCCTGACGTCTGCCTGCAATTGCTCCGGCTTATCACCGGCCAGGTCCGCATGCTGGCGACGCGCGTCAATGAATTTACGACGCTCGCCATTCGCGAGCGCCTCATCATGGAGCTGTTGCGCCTTTCGAAGAGCAATCGCGCCGATCCGAGACAGGCGACCGTGTCGCCGCCTCCTGTCCACGCCGATCTCGCGGGAAGGATCAGCACCCGGCGCGAAACGGTGACCAAGGAGCTGAGCGTCATGGAGCGCGAGGGACTCGTGCGGCGCGGCCGCGGCGCCCTGACGCTCGTCGACGTGCCGCGCCTGATGGGCATGATCGGACGCGATGCGGACGCCCAGGATTTCAAGGCCTAGGCGCTTTCGGCGAAGCCGGCGCGAGGGCCCCCTTTCTTGCTTCGACAAAGGGTGTGAAACCCCACCAAGGTCGTTTTCCCCAGGGTCTATCTCATTGATGCCGGCGAAAGAGATCGCCCGCTCAATCTCAAGGAGATGACCCGATGAAAATTCTCAGCATTGCCCTTCTCGGCTCCAGCCTTCTCGTGTCCGGCGAAGCGTTCGCCAGCTATTTGCCGGAAGGAAACGGCCGCATCGACGAAGCCAGCTACGCCGCGCCCGAAGGCAACGGCCACATCGACGAAGCCAGCTATGCCGCGCCCGAGGGCAACGGCCACATCGACGAAGCCAGCTATGCCGCGCCCGAGGGCAACGGAAACATCCAGCTCGGCTGAACCCGATTGGCGCATGATCGCCTCGCCATTTGGGCGATCACGCGTCCCCTTCATTCACGCGAAAGACGAAAGGCACGACGATGCGGACCGTTCTCACAGTCCTGATCCTGGCCGCGGCTTTGTTTTCCGTGATGGCTATCGGCTTGTTCGCCGCGACAGTCGCCGAAAAGGACCACGCAGCGCATATCATTATCGGCGAACCAGATGGGTCGCCGCTCGCATTCGCGGCCTATGCCGGAGAGCATCTGGCCCTCTGAGGCGGCAAAACTTCGCCGCGACCGCTTTATCTGGAAATGCGCCACGCGTCCGCCGGCCGCGTGGCGCCCCTCAGATCTTGAGGGCGCCCTTCACTTCGATCAGCTGATCGCGTTTCTCGGCGGCGAGGCGACGTCCCTCATCCGTCTTCGCGCGGGCGACTTCGTCTTCGGCGTCCTCGATGTCGGCGGCGATTTGAGCGGAGCCGAATTCTTCAAGCGGCACGGCGCGTTCGGCGAGAATAGTGAGGCCGGTCGGCGCGACGTCGGCGAATCCGCCGCGCACAAAAAAGCGCAGCGTCCTTGATGGCGATTCGAGGATGTCGACGACGCCCGGCTTCAACGTCGACATCAGCGGCGCGTGATCCTTGAGGACGGTGAATTGCCCCTCGCTTCCGGGCACGACGACGGATTGCACCTCGCCGGAAAAAACGAGCCTTTCAGGCGACACGAGTTCGAAATGAAAGTCCGCCATGACGCGTCCCCGAAAGTGACTGCATTGATCCGATCGGGTTCCCGGTCGGCAGAATCTCGCGCGGCGCTAATTCCGCGCGATGATCGCGATTGACGAATCTCAGGCGGCTTCCGCCGCGAGCCTTTGCGCCTTTTCGACCGCCTCTTCGATCGATCCGACCATATAGAAGGCGGCCTCGGGCAAATGATCATATTTGCCTTCGACGAGCCCCTTGAATCCCTTGATCGTGTCGGCGAGCGCGACGAGCTTGCCGGGCGAGCCGGTGAAGACCTCGGCGACGTGGAACGGCTGCGACAGGAAGCGCTCGATCTTGCGCGCGCGGGCCACCGTCGTTTTGTCCTCTTCCGACAATTCGTCCATGCCGAGAATGGCGATGATGTCCTGCAGGCCCTTGTAGCGCTGCAGTATCTGCTGCACCTGGCGCGCGACATTGTAATGCTCTTCGCCGACGACGAGGGGCGAGAGCATGCGCGAGGTCGAATCGAGCGGATCGACGGCCGGATAGATGCCCTTTTCGGCGATCGAGCGCGACAGCACGGTCGTCGCGTCGAGATGGGCGAAGGAGGTCGCCGGCGCCGGATCGGTCAGATCGTCGGCCGGCACGTAGATCGCCTGCACCGACGTGATCGAGCCCTTGGTCGTCGTGGTGATGCGCTCCTGCAATGCGCCCATGTCGGTCGCGAGCGTCGGCTGATAACCGACCGCCGAAGGAATGCGCCCGAGCAGCGCCGACATTTCGGAGCCGGCTTGCGTGAAGCGGAAAATATTGTCGACGAAGAACAGCACGTCCTGGCCCTTGTCGCGGAAATCCTCGGCGACCGTCAGGCCGGTCAGGGCCACCCGCGCGCGCGCGCCCGGCGGCTCGCTCATTTGGCCATAGACCAGCGCGCATTTCGACCCCACGGCCGAGCCGTCATGGTCGCGCGGGTTGAGGTTCACGTGAGATTCGATCATCTCGTAATAGAGATCATTGCCTTCGCGGGTGCGTTCGCCGACGCCGGCGAAGACAGAATAACCGCCATGCGCCTTTGCGACATTATTGATGAGCTCCATGATCAGCACGGTCTTGCCGACGCCCGCGCCGCCGAAGAGGCCGATCTTGCCGCCCTTGGCGTAGGGGGCGAGGAGATCGACGACCTTGATGCCGGTGACGAGGATCTGCGCCTCCGTCGCCTGTTCGGCATAGCTCGGCGCCGGCTGATGAATGGCGCGATAGTCGGTCGCCTGAATGGGGCCCGCCTCGTCGACCGATTCGCCGATCACGTTCATGATGCGGCCAAGGGTGCCCTCGCCGACCGGAACCATGATGGGCGCGCCGGTGTCGCGCACCGGCTGCCCGCGCGTCAGGCCCTCGGAGACGTCCATGGCGATGCAGCGCACCGAATTTTCGCCGAGATGCTGGGCGACTTCGAGCACCAGCCGATTGCCGCCGTTTTCGGTCTCCAGCGCATTGAGGATCTCGGGCAGATTACCGTCGAATTTCACGTCGACGACAGCGCCGATGACCTGCGTGATGTGGCCTGTTGGCAAATTTGTTGCGGCGTCAACCATGCTCGTTCCCTTGCTGTCCTCGGTGCTCAAAGCGCTTCGGCGCCGGAGATGATCTCGATGAGCTCCTTCGTGATCATCGCCTGCCGCGAGCGGTTATACTGCATCGTCTGTTTCTTGATCATTTCGCCGGCGTTGCGCGAGGCGTTGTCCATCGCGCTCATCCGCGCGCCCTGCTCGGAGGCGGCGTTTTCAAGCAGCGCGCGCAGAACCTGGATCGAGACATTGCGCGGCAGGAGGGTCGTGAGAATTCCCTCTTCGTCCGGCTCGTAATCATAGACCGCCTGCGGCGCCCCGGGCCTCTCCTCGCCGCCGACGCTGAGCGGAATGAGCCGCAACGCCGTCGGGATCTGGGAAATGACCGTCTTGAAATGAGAAAAGAACACGGTGCAGACGTCGAACTCGCCGCCCTCATAAAGCGCGACGATCTTGCGCCCGATCGCGTCTGCGTTGTCGAAGCCGAGCGTCTTGACGCCGCGCAGATCGATGAACTCGATAATCTCGCGGGCGAACTGGCGGCGAAGGACGTCGTAGCCCTTCTTGCCGACGCAGATCATCTTGACCGTCTTGCCCTGCCCCATCAGGGCGACCGCGTGCTCGCGCGCGAGCCGCGCGATCGACGCATTGAAGCCGCCGCAAAGGCCGCGTTCGGCGGTGCAGACGACAAGCAGATGAACGTCCTCGCGGCCGTTGCCGGCAAGCAGTTGCGGCGCCGGCATGCCGGGCCGGATCGACGCGGCGAGCGAGGCGAGCACCTGCTCCATCCGCTCGGCGTAAGGCCGCGCCGCCTCGGCGGCTGTCTGCGCGCGCCGCAGTTTCGCCGCCGCCACCATCTGCATGGCCTTGGTGATCTTCTGCGTCGCCTTGACCGAGGCGATCCGGTTACGCAGGTCCTTCAACGAGGGCATGAAATGTCCGCTTCGTTATGTGCGAGGGTCTTGGTCAGGCGAAGTTTTTGGCGTAGGTCTCGACGATCGTCTTGAGCTGACCGGCCGAAGCGTCGGAGAGGTCCTTCGATACGCGGATCGTCTCCAGCAGATCGGCGTGGTTCTTGCGGACCAGAGTGAGCAGGCCATCTTCGAAAGCGCGCACGCGATTGACCGGCAACGCGTCGAGATAGCCATTGACGCCGGCATAGATGACGACGACCTGCTCCTCGATCTTGAGGGGCGAAAATTGCGACTGCTTCAAAAGTTCGGTGAGGCGCGATCCGCGCGCGAGCAGCCGTTGCGTCGTGGCGTCGAGGTCGGAGCCGAACTGTGCGAAGGCCGCCATCTCGCGATACTGCGCGAGTTCGCCTTTGATCTTGCCGGCGACTTTCTTCATCGCCTTGGTCTGCGCGGCGGAGCCGACGCGCGACACCGAAAGGCCGACGTTCACGGCGGGACGGATGCCCTGGAAGAAGAGGTCGGTTTCGAGGAAGATCTGGCCATCGGTGATCGAAATCACATTGGTCGGAATATAGGCCGAAACGTCGTTCGCCTGCGTCTCGATGATCGGCAACGCCGTCAGCGACCCCGCGCCATTTTCGTCGCGGAGCTTCGCCGCGCGTTCGAGCAGACGCGAATGCAGGAAGAAGACGTCGCCGGGATAGGCTTCGCGGCCGGGCGGCCGGCGCAGCAACAGCGACATCTGGCGGTAGGCCACCGCCTGTTTGGACAGATCGTCGTAGACGATCAGGGCGTGCATGCCGTTGTCGCGGAAATATTCGCCCATGGCGCAACCGGAGAAGGGCGCGAGGAACTGCATCGGCGCTGGATCGGAGGCCGTCGCAGCGACGATGATCGAATATTCGAGCGCGCCGTGTTCTTCGAGCACCTTCACGAACTGGGCGACGGTCGAGCGCTTCTGCCCGATGGCGACATAGACGCAATAGAGCTTCGCGCTTTCGTCGCCGCTCTGGTTGATCGACTTCTGGTTGAGGATCGCGTCGAGCGCGACGGCGGTCTTGCCGGTCTGGCGGTCGCCGATGATCAATTCGCGTTGGCCGCGTCCGATCGGGATCAGCGCGTCGATCGCCTTGAGGCCGGTCGCCATCGGCTCATGCACGGATTTGCGCGGGATGATGCCGGGCGCCTTGACGTCGACGCGGGAGCGCCGCGTCGCATTGATCGGGCCTTTGCCGTCGATCGGATTGCCGAGCGCGTCGACCACGCGGCCAAGCAGCTCCTTGCCGACGGGGACGTCGACGATGGCGCCGGTGCGCTTGACCGTCTGGCTTTCCTTGATGTCGCGGTCCGAGCCGAAAATCACGACGCCGACATTGTCGACCTCGAGGTTCAGGGCCATGCCCCGCACGCCGTTTTCGAACTCGACCATTTCGCCGGCCTCGACATTGTCGAGGCCATAAACGCGGGCGATGCCGTCGCCGACCGAGAGGACCTGGCCGACCTCGGTGACGGAGGCCTCATTGCCGAAGCCGGCAATCTCGTTCTTCAGGATTTCGGAAATCTCTGCGGCGCGGATATCCATCAGCCGACCTCTTTCATGCGTGCGCGGATCGAATTGAGTTTGGTTTTGAGCGAGCTATCGACCATGCGGGAGCCGAGTTGAACGATCAGGCCGCCTATGATCGAAGGATCGACCTTGACGTCGACCTCGACGCTGTCGCTGCCGGCGATCGAGGCGAGCGCGCTCTTCAGCGCCGCGATGTGCTCATCCTTGAGCGGTTCGGCGACGGTGACGGCGGCGCGGCTGAGGCCCCTTGCGCGGTCGTACAGAACATTGAAATCGCGGATCATGTCGGCGACCGCGAAGAGCCGGCGCTTGGTCGCGACGAGCTTTAAAAACTTCGCCGTCGTTCCCGTAATTCCCGCGCGATCAAGCAGCGCGCCGAGAACCTTGACCTGCTGCTCGGCGGAGAAGACCGGGCTGCGCACGAAATTCCTGAGGTCTTCGCTCTCGGCGATCAGATTGGCGAATGTCGCCAGATCGGCGGCGACCGCATCGGTCGTGTGGGTTTCCTGCGCCAGCGCGAACAGCGCCTGAGCATAACGCCCCGACATTCCGGAAACGAGGGTTTCTTGCTGCGCCAAACGATTCCCCAACCGTTCAAAAAACCCGGCCTGTCCGCGCTTTCAGGCGGCGGCCCAAACAGCTAGGGGCGCGAACAAACCTTAAAAACGGGAGACCGAAGATGGAAGCTGCGAGGCGCGGCGAAGCAAAGCGACCGCGCCCTCACGGCGAGAGGGTTGCTAACATAGGATATTTTACGGCGCAACCCTGGCCGCGCTGAATGGCGCCGGTCAGCGGCAAAACAACGCAAGCTGGACCGTTTCGCGCCGCCCGCCGCCCTACCGGCGTTGCGGCTTTGCGGCCGAGGCAATCCGCCAGAGCGCGCGCAGGGCGATCGCCTCGGCGAGTTTGGGCTCTCGCCGCAGCTTGTTGATCGCCTCGGCCAGAATTTCGACGGCGCGGGCGAGCCGCGCGGCGGTCCAGGCGCGAAGATGCGCGTCGAAGATTTGGGCGCGGCGGGGGCCCCCGCCAAAAGGCGCCCGCGCCGGCGCGCCGGCATCGAGATCGAGCCGGGCGCGGCGCAGGCCGAGGGCGTGCCGGAGCGCCGCGCCGAGCAGCAGACCGGCATCGCCGCCTTGCGTCAGCGCGCGGCGCGCGCCGGCCTCAAGCGCGCCGAAATCACCGTCGAAGGCGCCGTCGACGGCATGATCGAGCATGAGGCTGGAGGCGTCCGAGACGATCGCTTCGATATGGTCGACGTTAATTTCAGCGGCGCCATGGGCGTAAAGAAACAGCTTCGACAGTTCAGCCCGCGTTGCGAGCCGATCCTGGCCAAGGAGGGATACAAGCAGCGCTCGCGCCTCCGGCGCGACGCCGATGTTCGCGCCGGCAGCCTCCGCGTCGATGAGATGGGCGACGTCCTTCGGGGAATCGGGATAGCACTCGATCGCGGCGGCGTTTTTCTCCCGCTCGCACAGCCGGCGAAGGGGCGCGTCTCGTTTCAGGGCGCCGGCCTCGATGACGATGGTGCAATCGCGCGGCGGCGCGGCGACTACGCTCTCAAGCGCGCTGATGAAGGCCTTCCCCTGCGATTCGATCCAGATCGCGCGCCGGCCGCCGAAAAGGCCGATGGTGTTGGCCTCATCGGCAAGACGCAGCGGGTCGGCGGAAAGATCGTCCCCACTTACGCGCAAGAGCTGGAATGGGTCCTTCGGATCGTCGACGGCGTTGCGAACGATCGCCCGCGCACGCTCGGCGACGAGGCCAAGATCGGGGCCAAAGACGAGATAAAGATAAATATGAGGCGCGGGGCGCCCCAGAAATTTGTCGGCCTCGGAATTTTTGACTGCGACCAATTTGTCGGCGTCCCCTCTATCCTTTTTCGGCGAAAGCGGCGGCGATATTGGTGCGGATCTGTTCGGCGAGGAGCCGCGCATCGCGGATCTCGGCGTCGCGCGAGGCGCGGATGTTGGCGTAGCGCTGCGAGTTGCGGTCGTAGCTCGCAACCACGGTCGCGACGCCTTTCGTGATCGGGTCGCCGCCCTGGGTCGGGGTCAGCGTGTATGTCGCCGTGACGACGACGGTTCCCGACGTCGGATAGCCTGTCACCGTGTCGATCAGCGGCGACTGCACATTTTCGGTCAAAGAGATCTTCAGCAAGAATCTCGGATCGACCGGCGCGCCCGTACCGTTCAGACCGAAGATCAGCTCGTTTTCGAGATAATGCCCGAGGCGATCCCCGATCGGTTCGATCTTGATCGCCTGCAGCTGTCCGGCGACGTCGCCGCCGCTCGCCAGCGTTCCGTAGAGCGGCTGCAGGCAACCGGCGAGCGGCAGGCTGGCGAGCGCCAGAAGGGCGAACGCCAAGGTTCTTGACACAAAGCCTCTTGGCAAACCCCAGCGGCGCGGTGGTTCATGCGACGACATTCACGATCCTTTGCGGAACGATGATGACCTTTTTGACGGGCCGCCCTTCGAGAGCGCGCTGAACCGCCTCCAAACCCAGTGCGGCCGCTTCGATCGCCGCCGCGCCGGCGGCGCGATCGATGACGAGGTCGGCGCGTTTCTTTCCATTGACCTGCACCGGCAGCTCAATGGTGTCCTCCTTGACAAGCGCCCTATCGGCGACCGGCCAGGGCGCCTCGGAGACGAGATCCTCATGGCCAAGCCGCGACCAGCATTCTTCGGCAAGATGCGGCATCATCGGGGCGAACAGCAAAACAAGGGTTTCCGCCGCCTCGCGAAACGCATAGCGCATGTCGGGCGCAATGTCGGCGCTCTCCACCGCGCCGACGGCCGCGCCGAGCTTGTTCGCGAGGTCATGCACCTGAGCGACGGCGCGATTGAAGCGCAGGCGCTCGATGTCCTCCTCGACCTTGAGGAGGCTCGCGTGGACCGCGCGCCGGACGGCGACGGCGGGCGGTGAAAATTGAGCCGGCGGGGATTGGCCGCCCGCGCCGCCCAGAAACCTAAGTTCGCCGACGAGCCGCCATAGGCGCTGCACGAATTTACCCGCGCCCTGGACGCCCTCCTCGGTCCAGATGACATCGCGCTCCGGCGGCGAGTCGGACAAGACGAACCAGCGCGCCGTGTCGGCGCCGAAGGTCGAGATGATTTCGTCCGGATCAACCGTGTTGCGCTTCGATTTCGACATTTTCTCGACGCCGCCGATCAGCGCCTCCTCGCCGCTGTCGAGGCGGAACGCGCGACGGCCCTCGGCGCTGGCTTCAATCCTGACGTCCGCCGGCGAGAGCCAGTCGCCGGTCTCTGCGTCGCGGTAGGTCTCATGCACCACCATGCCTTGCGTGAAAAGTCCGGCGAAAGGCTCCTTCAAGGGGCCGACATGGCCACTCGCCTGCATCGCCCGCGTGAAGAAGCGGGCGTAGAGCAGATGCAGGATCGCGTGTTCGATGCCGCCGATATATTGATCGACGGGCAGCCATTTCGCGATGGCCTGCGGGCTCGTCGGCGCCGCTTCGTTCCAGGGATCCGTAAAGCGCGCGAAGTACCACGAGGAATCGACGAACGTGTCCATCGTGTCCGTCTCGCGCAGCGCGTCGGACCCGCAGTCGGGGCATTTCACATGTTTCCAGGTCGGATGCCGGTCGAGCGGGTTGCCGGGCGCGTCGAAAGCGACATCCTGCGGCAGTTCGACCGGCAGATCGGCGGCCGGAACCGGCACCGCCCCGCAATCGGGACAATGGATGATCGGGATCGGACAGCCCCAGTAGCGCTGGCGCGAAATGCCCCAATCGCGCAGGCGGAAATTGACCTGGCGCGTCGCCTGCGGCCGATTGCCGATCGAGCGCGCCTCGAGGCGTCGCGCCACTTCCTCCTTCGCCGCCTCGACGCTCATCCCGTCGAGAAAGCGCGAATTGATCAAAACGCCGTCGCCGTCATAGGCGACGTCGGAGATCGCGAAGCTGTCCGGATCGACGCCGGGCGGGCAGATCACCGGCGTATTGCCGAGACCATAGGCGTTGGCGAAATCGAGATCGCGCTGGTCATGCGCCGGACAGCCGAAAATGGCCCCGGTCCCATAGTCCATCAAAACGAAATTGGCGACATAGACCGGCAGCAGCCACGTCTCATCGAACGGATGGCGGACCTCGAGGCCGGTGTCGTAGCCCTTCTTCTCCGCCGTTTCGATCGCTGCGACCGACGTGCCTCTTTGCCGGCACTCCGCAATGAAGGCGGCGAGCGCCGGGTCCGCCTTGGCGCAATCGGCGGCGAGCGGGTGGTCCGGCGCGAGCGCAATGAACCGCGCGCCGAACAGCGTGTCCGGCCGCGTCGTATAGACCTCGATCTCGCTTTCGCGAAGGCTCAAGGTCGGCTCAATCTCGAAGCGGACGAGGAGACCCTCGGAGCGGCCAATCCAGTTGGCCTGCATCAGCCGCACTTTTTCCGGCCAGCGCTTCAGCGAATCGAGCGATTGCAGCAGATCCTCGGCGTAATCGCTGATCTTGAAAAACCACTGCGTCAGTTCGCGCTGTTCGACGAAAGCGCCCGAGCGCCAGCCGCGTCCGTCGATCACCTGCTCATTGGCGAGCACGGTTTGATCGACCGGGTCCCAGTTGACCTTCGAGCGCTTGCGGTCGACGAGGCCGGCGGCCAGAAAGTCGAGAAACAGCTTCTGCTGATGCTTGTAATAGGCCGGATCGCAGGTCGCGATCTCGCGCGACCAGTCGAGCGAAAACCCCATCGACTGGAGCTGGGTCCGCATGCTGGCGATGTTTTCGTAGGTCCAGGCCGCCGGGCTGGTCTTGTTCTGCATCGCCGCATTCTCGGCCGGCAGACCAAAAGCGTCCCAGCCCATCGGATGCAGGACGCTGAAACCGCGCGCGCGCTTGTAACGGGCGATGACGTCGCCCATCGTATAATTGCGCACATGACCCATATGAATGCGTCCCGACGGATAGGGAAACATCTCAAGCACATAGTATTTTGGGCGCGAATCGGCGTTATCGGTGCGGAAGGTCGCCGATTCATCCCAAATCCTGCGCCATTTGGGTTCCGTTTCGCGGGCGTTGTAACGCTCGAAGTCCATGATGTCCGATTGCCGATCGCAGATATGAGAAAAAGCCTGGGTTGCGCTCACACAGCATTATTTGCCCGGGAGGGTCAATCTAGCCACCCTGATCGGAGCGCTTCGAGCCTGGCCCAGTCATCTTGTCAAATACGCCGCTTTTGTGTGAATGGAAGGTAAGAGCATTGCATCAAAGCGTGAAAAATTCCGCAACCGCGCAGGAACGCCTCAAAGAGGTTCGCCAGGCGATCTCGCGCGCCGCGCGCGACGCCGGGCGCGATCCTGGGGACGTCGCTTTGGTGTGCGTGTCGAAGACCTTCCCCGCCGCCGAGATCGAACCCGTGCTGCGGGCGGGGCAACGGATTTTCGGCGAAAACCGGGTGCAGGAGGCGATGGAGAAATGGCCGTTCTTGCGAAAGGCCTGGCCCGGCGTCGAGCTTCACCTCATTGGTCCGCTGCAATCGAACAAGGCGCATGAGGCGGTTCAGCTGTTCGACGCTATCGAAACGGTCGATCGCGACAAGATCGCTCGCGCGCTCGCGACCGAGATTCAGAAGACAGGCCGCCATCCCAAGCTGTATGTGCAGGTCAACACCGGGGCAGAACCGCAAAAGGCCGGCGTCCTGCCCTCTGAGGCCGACGCATTCATTGCGCGGTGCCGCACGGAGTTCGGCCTCGAAATCGCAGGGCTCATGTGCATTCCGCCAGTCGACGATCAGGCTTCGCCGCATTTCGCCATGCTGAACCAGATCGGAGCCCGCAACGGCCTTAAGGAGCTTTCGATGGGCATGAGCGCCGATTTCGAGCTCGCCATTCAATTGGGCGCGACCCATGTCCGCGTCGGGAGCGCCATTTTTGGCGCGCGGCCGCAAGCCGCGGGGTAAACGCCGGCGCGCAGCCTTCTCTCACGTGATGGTCAGCACCGTCCGATTGGACAGGCGCGGCAGCAGCTTGCGCAGATCCTCATAGCGAAGCGCGATGCAGCCCTCGGTGGGCGCAAATTCATTGCGCGCGCCCAATTTCTCTCGCGCACAATGGATAAATATGGCGCTGCCGCGCTGCTTTCGGCGCGGAAAAATGTTGTAATCGAGCACGATCACGATGTCGTACAAGCGATCGTCGCGCCACAGACTCTCGTGTGAGCCCCGGAAAGGCGTCACGATCAATTGATTATAGAGCGGGCTGGCCGGATCGTCGCACCAGCCCAGATTTTTGCGGATCGGCCGCATCGGCAATAGCGGTGTTTTCGGCAGCGCTTTTTCCGGCCGATAGAGCGCTGACAGGAGACGCCAGCTTCCCGCTGGGGTGGCGTGATCGCCTTCCCGCTTGTCGCGCCTGACGCCGCCGGCGCCTATTGCGCAGCGCAGCGTCATCTGGCCGGCATGCAGCCTTCCCGCGGAGGGATTCGCGCCGGGAACTCGAGTGACGACCAGTCGATCAATCGTATGCTTGCGCTCTGGCTTGGCCTGCCGCAGCCGACGCGCGTTTCTCAAGTCTTTTGCAACATATTTCATAGAAGATTATGCTTTTGCTGTGCGATGGTTCGCGCGAAGAAGCTTCCGCGCCTTAAAAAGCGCGAGAGAGCAACCCAGTCTTCCGCGCGAAACCTCGGCAGGATGTCGGCCGCACCGCCGACAAATCAGGATACTCTGGCGAATGCAAAAGGTTATGCGGGCGATGCAGGATCAATCAAGGACAAGTCCATGACCCAGGTTCTGAAAATCTTGATCGCCGACGATGACGCTGAGCTGCGCGCCGCTTTGGCCGAACAGCTCTCCCTCCACGAAGAATTCTCCGCGGTCCACGCCGATTCGGCGGAAGGCGCTCTGTCCGCCTCCCGGCGCGAGACCCCGGACCTCATCATCATGGATGTCGGTCTTCCGGATATGGACGGGCGTGAAGCGGTCAAGCGCATGCGCGAGGAGGGCTTCAAAAATCCGATCATCATGCTGACCGGCCAGGACAGCGAGTGGGATACGGTGCAAGGCCTCGACGCCGGCGCAAATGATTACGTCACGAAGCCGTTCCGCTTCGCCGTGCTCCTCGCGCGCATGCGGGCGCATCTGCGCCAGCACGAAACCAATGAAGAAGCGCTGTTCCGCATCGGACCCTATACCTTCCAGCCAGGCGCCAAGCTGCTCATCAACGAGAAAGGCGAAAAGCTGCGGCTGACCGAAAAGGAGACGGCGATCCTGCGCTTTCTCTATCGCGCCGGACAGGCCGTCGTCGTCAGGGAGGTTCTGCTGCGCGAGGTCTGGGGCTACAACTCCAACGTCACGACGCACACGCTCGAGACGCACATTTACAGGTTGCGGCAAAAGATCGAGCGCGATCCGGCCAAGGCACAGCTTCTGATCACCGAGGCGGGCGGCTATAAGCTCGTCCCATAACTGCCCAAACCCAGCATTTGCATCAGGCCGCATCCGCATTTGGTCGGGCGAACGCCCCGGAAGGAAAGCGTCCCATGGCTCTGGAGGATGATGTCGCGACGCTTGCGCGCAATGCGATCTTTGCAGCGCTGGCGCCGGACGCTCTGCGCTTGCTCGCCTTTTCGGCCGAGACGCGAGTCCTGCGCGCGGGCGACATTCTGTTTCGCCGCGACGAGCCATCGAACGGCGGGTTCGTCGTGCTCTCCGGTTCGATCGCGCTCGATGCGTCGGACCACGGGGCTTCGGCGACGCGGATCGCAAGGCCGCCGACGCTGATCGGCGAGATCGCCCTGCTCACCCGGACGAACCGGCCGGCGACGGCGATCGCGCGCGAACCCTCGAACGTCTTGCGCATCTCGCAGCAGCTGTTCCGCCGCGTCCTCAGCGAAGATCCAGCCGGCGCCGAACGCCTGCGGCAATCGCTCGCGGCGCGTCTCACCCAGTTCACCGCCGACCTCGAAGCCGCCTGGGGCGAGGGAATCGAATCCGCAGGACTGACGCGCGAAAGCAAATGATCCGCCCACTCCGCAACGATCAGAAATCGAGATGGACCAGCACCGGCGCGTGATCTGAGGGCCGCTCCCAGCCGCGGCTCTCGGCCACGACCTGCATGCCGCCGAGGCGCGGCGCGAGGCTCTCGCTGACCCAGACGTGGTCGAGACGGCGCCCCCGGTTCGACAAGGCCCAGTCGCGCGCGCGATAGCTCCACCAAGTGTAGAGCTTTTCCTCCGCCGGCACATAGCGCCGCATCGCATCGACCCAGGGCCCTGACGCCAGCACAAGGCCGAGCTTCTCGACTTCGATCGGCGTATGGCTGACGACGCTGAGCAAGGCCTTGTGGCTCCAGACATCCGCCTCCAGCGGCGCGACGTTGAGATCGCCGACGACGATCGCATCGCTGGCCGCGAGCGTCTCGGCGCCCATCCAGGCGGCCATTTCATCGAGAAACGCCAGCTTGTGTGCGAATTTCGGATTGATCAGGGGATCTGGCTCATCGCCGCCCGCCGGGACATAGAAATTATGCAGCCGCACCGGAGCCCGGACCGCATCCGGCGTCACTGTCGCCGCGAGGTGGCGCGCATCGCCCTTCTCGCAAAAGCCGCGGCGGTCGATCCCGGTCAGCGGCAGCTTCGAGGCGATTGCGACGCCGTGATAGCCTTTCTGGCCGTTTATCGCGAGGTGGGGATAACCGAGCTTGTGGAAACTGGAGAGCGGGAACTCGCTGTCGCGGCACTTCGTCTCCTGCAGGCAGATGACGTCGGGCGCCCATTCCTCGACGAAGCGCGCAACCAGATTGATGCGAAGGCGAACCGAATTGATGTTCCAGGTGGCAATCGTCAAGCGCATCGCGAACTCCGCCCGCGAATGACCACGCCAAGGCTTGCGCTGCAAGGGAAATGGACTCCCGCCCACAGAATTAATCCGTTGCCGCGAAGCTGAAACAAAAAGGGCGCCCGACGTTGCGCCGGGCGCCCTAGGAGCGAAGCTTTGCCAGGAGGGGGGCCGGCAAATGCCGAACCGGCCAGGCGGGGGGTCTCGACCGATCGGCTTAATCACTCACATGAGCGTCAAATAAGCGGGTTCGGACGGGTTTCAAGTCTGAAGCTGGCGCCTCAATTATTTGTGTTCGGCAATCTTTCCTGGGTCAGCTGGAAAATGTTCGGGTCTGGCTTTTTGGTCAGATCGATGTTGAACAGGGAGATTACCGTTTCGTAACCTTGCGGGTCGGTCACTTCCCATTGTTTCAGCGTGAACTTCGCCGGATCAAAGACCAGTTTGATCTCGGATGTCCCGCCGAAGGTCGAGTTGTCCTCGACCTGAATCGTGACCGATGCGGGATCGCTCGCAACGTCGACAACCTTGACGTCGCGACTGAGGTCGATGTGGTCCTTGAGGAGAAATTTCAGCGGCGTCTGGCTGATGAAATAAACGTCCTTGGTCTCCGTCTTGCGGTCGTGGACGGCGACGGAGAGGCCGTCGGCGACAATCTCCAGCGTCGCCGGCTGGGCGTATTCGAAACGCAGTTTTCCGGGCCGCTGAACGTATATCTTGCCTTCCGAACGCTTCCCGTCCGGCCCGATCTGGACGAAATCGCCGACCATGGTCGTCGCCGTGTTGAAATAGTCATTGGCTTTCTGGATCGCGACGGCGGGATCCATCGGGACGAAGGGCTTCGGCGCGGGAGCGGCGATTACCTTTGCCGGCTTTGGAGCAACGGTGGGATTAGCCGGAGCATTGGCGGCCGGATTAGCCGGAGGATTAGCGGGAGAGGGCTCGGCGCGCAGGCCAGCCGCCGACCCGAGGCCGGCCAGACCGGCAATCAGTACGAAAACATATCCTGCCGTCCTATTCATAAAACCTTCCTGGAAGATCGCGCATCGCGAGGGATAGATATCGTTGCAACGGGCCGCGGGCGAAAAAAGCGTGAGCGCCGCAGTTCCCCTGTCGAATCAAGGGGTCCCTTCCCTGACCGGAATCACTTTCGGTCCGGGACGTCAAGCGGGCAAGCGCCGCCGCGCCCAGAGGCCGCCAACGAGCGGCACTATACATGTTTTTGCGCGATGGCGACATCGCGGGCGCCTTGCGCAGGCCCCGCCAAGCCTATTCTATAAGGGCGCCGGACGCTTCAAACCGGTTTTGGCCATCCTAACCAAGGCGGAAGAAACGGATCGATGGCGGACCAAAAAGCGGCTCAAACCCAAAAAGCGCCCGAAACCATAGCGGCCGCGAACGGCGTTGCGCAGGACCGCGCCTTCGGGGCCGTCGCGCCCCCGATCTACCTCACGAGCACATTCGCATTCAAAGGCTTCGAGCGGCCGGGCGTCCATGAATACACGCGCACCAGCAATCCGACCCGCGACGTGCTCGCCGACACGCTGGCGAAACTCGAGGGCGGCGCCGGCGCGGTGACGCTGGCGAGCGGGATGGCGGCGGTCAATCTCGTGCTGGCGCCGCTCGAATCGCGCGATCTCGTCGTCGCGCCTTTCGATTGCTATGCCGGCGTCCAGAGGCTGCTCGGCGCCCATGCGGCCCAAGGACATTTCAAGGTCGAGTTCATCGACTTCGGCGACGAGGAGGCCGTCGCCGCCGCTCTCGGCCGGCGCCCGAAACTGGTGATGATCGAAACGCCGAGCAATCCCATGATGCGCGTCGTCGACATCCGCGCGCTCTGCGCGCGCGCCAAACAGGTGGGCGCGAAGGTCGCCGTGGACAATACCTTCCTCTCGCCGGCCTTGCAGCGGCCGATCGACCTCGGCGCCGATCATGTCGTGCATTCGATGACCAAATTCCTCAACGGCCATTCCGACATCGTCGGCGGCGCTGTGATCTCGGCCGAGGCAAGCGACGTCGAGCTCCTGAAGGACTGGGCCAACATTACCGGCGTGACCGGCTCCGCCTTCGACGCCTATCTGACGCTGCGCGGCCTCAGGACGCTGTTTCCGCGCATCGAACGGCAGCAGAAGACGGCGGGGGCGATTGCGCTGTTCCTGCAGGGCCATCCGCTGGTGGAGGCCGTGCACTATCCCGGCCTGCCGTCCAGCCCATCCCATGTGGCCGCCAAGGCGCAACAGAGGGGCTTCGGGGCCATGCTCAGCTTCGAGGTCGCCGGCGGCGTTCCGGCCGTGCGCCGCCTCGTCGAGGCCGCCCGGATCTTCACGTTGGCGGAGTCGCTTGGCGGCGTCGAAAGCCTGATCGCTCATCCCGCCAGCATGACCCATTCGACGATGAGCGCCGAGGCCCGCGCCGCAGCCGGAATCACGGATAATCTGTTGCGGCTCTCCGTCGGCCTCGAGGACGAGGGAGACCTCATCGGCGATCTCGCGCAGGCGCTCAAGGCCGCGCAGGGCTGACGATCTCCCGCCGCCGGGGCGTTTTAGACTGCTAGCCTTCGGCGGCGAGGTCGAAGGCGCCGCGGTCGATCCCGCCGCCGACGAGAATGGCGCGCTTGCCCGAATGATTTGGCGCGCCGACGACGCCTTCCTGCTCCATGCGCTCGACCAGCGAGGCGGCCTTGTTGTAGCCGACCGAAAGGCGGCGCTGAATATAGCTCGTCGAGCATTTGCGATCGCGCAGCACGATGGCGACGGCGCGGTCGTAGAGATCGCCCGACTCTTCGGCGTCCATGCTCCCCGGCGCCGCGACATCGCCGTCGTCCGCGTCGGTAAGATCATCCTCGGAGGTGATCGCTTCGAGATATTCGGGCTGGCCCTGGGTTTTGAGATGCGCCACCACTTTCTCGACCTCGCCGTCGGCGACGAAAGGCCCGTGCACGCGGGAAATCCGGCCTCCGCCCGCCATGTAGAGCATGTCGCCCTGCCCTAAAAGCTGTTCGGCGCCCTGCTCGCCAAGGATCGTGCGGCTGTCGATCTTCGAGGTGACCTGAAAGGAGATGCGCGTCGGAAAATTCGCCTTGATGGTGCCGGTGATGACGTCGACGGACGGGCGCTGCGTCGCCATGATGAGATGGATGCCGGCGGCGCGCGCCATCTGCGCCAGCCGCTGGATGGCGCCTTCGATGTCCTTGCCGGCGACCATCATCAGATCCGCCATCTCATCGACGACGACGATGATGAACGGCAGGGGGCTGAGATCCATCGGCTCGTGCTCGTAGATCGCTTCGCCGGTGTCGCGGTCGTAGCCGGTCTGCACGGTCCGCATCAAGGTCTCGCCCTTGGCCGTCGCCTCGTTGACCCGCGCGTTGAACCCTTCGATGTTGCGAACGCCGAGCTTCGACATTTTCTTGTAGCGGTCCTCCATTTCGCGCACCGCCCATTTCAGCGCGACGACCGCCTTCTTCGGATCGGTGACGACCGGCGTCAAAAGATGCGGAATGCCGTCATAGACGGAGAGCTCAAGCATCTTGGGATCGACCATGATGAGGCGGCATTCCGAAGGCTTCAGCCGGTAGAGGAGCGAGAGGATCATGGTGTTGATGGCGACCGATTTGCCCGACCCCGTGGTGCCGGCGACGAGCAGATGCGGCATGCGGGCGAGATCGACGATGATCGGCTCGCCGCCGATCGTCTTGCCGAGCGCGATGGCGAGCCTGTGCTTGGTCTTCTCGAAATCCTCCGAGCCCAATAATTCGCGCAGGAAGACGGTTTCCCGCCGCTGATTGGGTAATTCGATGCCGATGGCGTTGCGGCCCTGCACGACGGCGACGCGGGCGGAGATCGCCGACATCGAGCGCGCAATATCGTCGGCGAGGCCGATTACGCGCGAGGATTTGATGCCGGGCGCCGGCTCCAGTTCATAGAGCGTGACGACGGGACCCGGGCGCACGTTGATGATTTCGCCTTTGACGCCGAAATCCTCGAGGACGCCTTCGAGCAGCCGCGCATTCTGCGACAGCGCATCCTCGGAAACCTGGGTCGCGACGCGATTCTTCGGTTCGGCCAGCATGCTGAGCGGCGGCAGGACATATTCGCCGCGGCTAAAGCGATCCCGCAGCGAGGGATGCGCCTCTTTCTCGGCGCGTTGCCCCGGCCGGACCGGCGCCGGCGGCGGCCCGACGATGCGCCGGCCGGAAGCAGTGGGATCGCTCGCCTCCATCCTGCCGACGCCGCCCTTCTGGCGGGCGGCGGCGCGCGCGGCCGGCGGCGCATAGGCGGTCGCATCAAAAACCGGCTCGGGGATGCCGGTCTCGGGCCAGACGCCGGGCGCGGCGCCAAAATCGAAAGGCTCCGCGCCGCCAAAGGGCTGGCCAAGCGGTTGACCAAGCGGTTGGTCGGCCGTCATCACCGGATCGAAGTCGCGCGGACTGAAGCGCGGCGCGGTTCGCCAGGGCGCCGGGGACGGCGCCGGCGCGCGCGCGGCGCGACGGCGCGCGATCTGGCGCGCGAGCGCCGCCTTGAGGCTGATCGCCGCGTGGATCACCGCGCCAAGGGCGACGAGGGCGATCCCCGGGCCGCCGGCGTCGTCGTCCTCGGGCCGCGGCTGTCGCCGCGCGCGCCGGCCATCATCCTCGCCGTCTTCATCGAGATCGTCGAACTGATCGCGAAGGGCGACGCAGGCGGAGAGCGCCAGAATTGATCCCGCCGCCAGAACGCCGGCGACGACGAGCATCGCGGGCGCAAAATTGGAGAAAAGCTTCCTCGGGATTGTCAGAACCGCATCGCCGATGACCCCGCCGAGGCCGGTCGGCAAAGGCCATCGCGCCGTGACCGGCAGCAATGAGGCGAGCCCCGCCGCCAGAACGCCGCCGGCGATCCACAGAAGCAGCCGGGTCTGGACCCGCTCCAGCCGCCTTGTCGTGATCAGCCGCCATCCCCAGAGGCCCGGCGGAACGATAAGGCCGATAACGCCAAGGCCAAGCATCTGCATGAGGAGGTCTGCGGCCATCGCCCCGCGCGAACCGAGGAGATTGTGGACCGGGCCGGCTGTCGCGTGGTTGAGACTTGGATCCTCGACCGACCAGGATAACAAGGCGAGCGCGATCGCGATCGTCCCGGCGACCAGGCAAAGCCCGGCGAATTCAGCCCCCCGCCGCGCGGCGAAGGCGCGCAAGGGCTCGGGGATCAGGGCGAGCGCCGTCATGCTGGTTGTCGTTCGCATCCATTTCACCGCCATGAGTCCGGTCTTCGTCCGCCGCGGCCGGTCGGAGCCTCTGAACGGCGCAGAGCTTGACCGACAACGGTGAACGAAGCGCAAATTAGCAAGCGGCGGTTAAAGGTGCTTTAACCTTAAGACGACGACGAGATTTCGTTGCGGCGGTCAGGTCCGACCTTGACGCGACGCTCCGACCCTTGACGCGACGGTCCGGCTCGACTAAATCCTGCCTCTTCACAGGCTGCGTCGTCCGGTATCGCCTCGAACCCGCTTTAGGGTTGCCGAGGATGCGGCGTTTTGAAGTTGAAGAGGAAGCACGATGTCCCGCCGCTGCGATTTGACCGGCAAAGCCGTACAGACCGGCAATCTGGTCAGCCATTCGAACCATAAGACGCGGACGCGGTTCCTGCCGAACCTTTGCAACGTCACGCTGATCTCGGACGTCCTGCAGCGCAAGCTTCGTTTCCGCGTCGCCGCGGCGGCGCTGCGCTCGGTCGAGCATCGCGGCGGTCTCGACGCCTTTCTGGTCAAGGCGGACGATACCGACCTTTCCAGCGGCGCCCTCGCCATCAAGCGCGAGATTCTGAAGAAGCAAGCCGCCGCCTCCTGAACACAGCAGGCGCCGCTCGCGTTTTCGGTGCGCCGCGCGTCGGAATCAAGCCGACGGCGACGTAGAACGCGTCTTTCCGGTCAGGAACCTTCGTGCTTTAGGCTCGTTCGCCAATGACGATTCGCGAATCTAAGCATGCACGAGGGATCCATCATGAAAAAAGCGCTTGTCGCTGCAGCCGCAGCTTTTCTCACCATGACGGGCGTGATCGCCTTCTCGACTGACGCCAGCGCCATCGTCTGCGCGCGCGGGCCTTATCGCGCTGGTTGCGCCGGGCCGCACGGCGCCGTTGGCGTTCATCGCGGCTACGGCTACCCGCACGGCGGCGCGGTGGTGAGGCGGCCTTATGGCTACCATGGCGGCGGCGTCGCCGTCCGTCGCAGATATTACTGAACCAGAATCGCTAACCGGCGCTTTTCCCGCCGGCGCTGAAGCGAAGCAGACCCGGGCCTTCCGCTTTCAGCCAGGCTTCCGCGGCGGCGACATCCGGCGACAATCGCCCGACGATCGCCCAGAACGCGTCCGAGTGGTTCATGTGGACGAGATGGGCGACTTCGTGCGCGGCGAGATAGTCGAGCACGAAAGGCGGCGCCAATATCAGGCGCCAGGAAAAGTTCAATCCGCCCGAGGCTGAACAGGATCCCCACCGGCTGGTGGTGTCGCGCAGCGTGATCCTGCGGACCTTGACGCCAAGCCGCGCGGCGTGACGGCCGACCGCCGTCGTGAGGTCGCGCCGCGCCTCCCGGATCAGAAAATCCTGTACCCGTCGCGGCGTGAAAGCCGCGTCTCCACGGACCCACAGCACGGGGTCGCCGCCGGCAGGCTCCGGCGGCGCGGCGATGACCGCGCCAGCTTCGCGCAGACGCGGCGCCAGCGCGATCCGATGCGGGACGCCGCGCAACGGCACGCTGTCGCCGGGCTCGAAGCCGATCTTTTCGGGCAGATGGCGCAGTTTTGCGCCGATCCACGCGCCGTGCCGCTCGGCGAATGATTTGCCGTGCCTGAAGCTCGCCCGGGCGGGCATGGTGAGGACGATGTCTCGCGCCGCCGTTCGGATGCGCAGGGTGAATCGCTTCGCGCTAGCGGTGCGCCTAACGCGGATGCGATAAATCTCGCCGCCATGTGCGACGTCGATAAAATCATCCTCCCGCGCGGGCGGCGGGTCTCGTCGAAACAGGCGAAGCATGCTGGAAAGAGTAGCCGGATCGCACGTGAGTCGCTACCGGCAAGATGATTTCCGCAGCCGTTTTAGAGGCGATTAACCAAGGAGAGGCTTCGAACCTGAGGCCGGCCCATAGCGTGGAAATCAAGAATCCGGGGCACGATCTGATTGCGGAACCGCGAACCGTTGAAGACGCCGTAGTGGCCCACTCTCTCCTGCAGATAATCCGCCTTCATATGCGCCGGAACGTTGGCGCAAAGATCATGCGCGGCGAGGGTCTGGCCAGCCCCGGAAATATCGTCGTTCTCGCCTTCGACGGTCATCAGCGCGACGCGATGGATGGCGGCGGGATCGACCCGCGCGCCGCGATGGGTCATTTCGCCCTTGGGGAGCGCGTGGCGCACGAACACCGTATCGACGGTCTGCAGATAGAACTCGCCGGTGAGGTCCATCACCGAAAGATATTCATCGTAGAACTCGCGATGCTTTTCGGCTGAATCGCCATCGCCTTCGACGAGGTGGGTGAACAGATCCATGTGCGCGTTGACATGGCGATCGATATTCATCGCCATGAAGCCGGCCAGTTGCAGGAAGCCCGGGTAGACCTCGCGGCCTGCGCCGTGATAGCCGAAAGGAACCGTGCTGATGCAATTGCGCCGGAACCAGTGGCTGCCGCGCTCCTGCGCCAGAAGATTGACCTTGGTCGGGCTGCGCCGCGTATCGATGGGACCGCCCATCAGCGTCATCGACGCCGGGACATGGGGATTGTTCGCGGACTCCATCAGCGCGACGGCGGCCAACAGAGGCACCGCCGGCTGGCAAACCCCAATCGTATGCAGGGGAACGCCGTGCTTCTCCTTACTGAGCGTCGCGCAAATCTCGATCAGATAGTCGATGTAATCATCGAGGTCGAAAGTGCCGGCCGACAACGGCATCTGCTGCGCGTCGACCCAGTCGGTGATGTAGACGTCGTAAAACGGCAGAAAGGCTTCGACGGTCCCGCGCAGCAAGGTGGCGTGGTGACCCGACATTGGCGCGACGATCAGGAGCTTTGGCTGGGGCGCCCCCGCGGCGTCTCCGAACTCGCGCCTGAAATGCAGCAGCTTGCAGAACGGACGCCGCCACACCACGCTCTCGGTTACCGGAACGCGTTTTCCCGCGACGAGCGTGCTGGAAAGACCGAACGTCGCCTTGCTGTAGCGGCGCGTCAGTCGCTCGAACAGCTCGACGGATGCAACCATGTTCTTGCCGACATGCGTGTAGGAGAGCAGATTGGCGGGGCTTTTTAGCCAGAGCTGAGCAATATCCGACATCGCGCGTGCGGGCGCGAACGCGAAATGGGAAATTTCATGCAATTCATATGTAAACGGAGGCATGTCAGCTCGTTTCGCCGGACGGCCGGTCAGTTTGCTAAAGGCAAAAAACTCTCAAAAGACCTCGACGGGTTACCGCCAACGGCGCCGGAGTTTCACGCCGTTGACATCTTCCATACACGTTCCATACACACAAAAAATGGTTTCATTCCATTTTGGATCCAAATAAAGAACGAACCTCGCGCTTTTCCACAATTCCGTGATGAAAATCACACGTTCCCGAACGACGGAACTCACACGTTGCGGTCCAGCTGAAGTATAGGCCCGTCTTCAACCTGCATCGTTCAGGCCTGTTCGCCGAATTTCGCAAGCTCTGGACGTGGCGTCGCCTATCGTCTCATAAGGCCGCGGACAGCTCGTTTTACAAGACCCATCTGGATGTGTTTTCAATGCGCGGCTCACGACGGCGCAACCTGGCCGGCGCCCAACCCGGACTCGGTTAGCATGGTTGAATTGCTGGACCTCGATCTTGGCCGCCACTCGCGGCGGCTGCATGTCGACACGCTGGTCAGATTGCGCTGGCTCGCCCTGTTTGGGCAGACGGCTGCGCTTCTTTTCACTTATTTCGTGTTGGGTTTCTCGCTCCCGCTTGGCCTCTGCCTCATGGTCATCGCCATGTCGGCCGCCTTGAACATCGGTTTGCGGATCACCTATGGACGCGTCGATCAGCTCAATGAATTGCCCGCCGCCGCGGTTCTCGCCTTCGACATCATCCAGCTGACCGCGCTGCTCTACCTGACCGGCGGCATCGAAAATCCTTTCTCGATGCTGTTTCTGGCGCCGATCATGATTTCGGCGGTGTCGCTTGGGGGCTGGATCACGCTTTCCTTGACGGCTCTGATGATCGCCGCCGCGTCGCTCCTCACCGTGGCGCATCATCCATTGCCCTGGTTCGCCGGCCAGACCCTCGAACTGCCGCTGATTTACGCCGCGGGTCTCTGGACAGCCCATGTGGTCAGCGCGTCCTTCATCGCGATCTACCTCTGGCTGGTCGCCCTCGAGGCGCGCAAGCTGGCCGAGGCCCTGACCGCGACCGAACTCGTCCTCGCCCGCGAACAGCATCTGACCCAGCTCGATGGTCTTGCGGCGGCGGCGGCGCATGAGCTTGGCACGCCGCTCGCCACCGTCACGCTTGTCGTGCGCGATCTCGAAAAGCAGATTCCGGCGACCGACCCGCTCGCCGAGGATGTCGCCCTGCTCGCGCAGCAGGTCGCCCGCTGCCGCAATATCCTCGGCAAGCTCACCTCTCTCGGCGGCGACGCCGGCGACATTCTCGACGAGATGACGCTGAGCCTCATGATCGAGGAGGTCGTCGGCCCGCAAAGGGATTTCGGGGTCAAGATCACCATCGTGGAGAACGGCGAGGGACGCCAACCTGTCGCCCGCCGCAATCCGGGAATCCTCTACGGGCTCGGCAATTTGATCGAGAACGCCATCGACTTCGCCGCCTCCGAGGTGCGCATCGCCGCGTGCTGGAACGCCAGTTCCGTCAAGCTGGTGATCGAGGACGACGGCCCGGGATTTTCGCCGGACGTGATCGGCCGCATCGGCGCGCCCTATGTGACCACCAAAACCCATCGGCGCGCCAAATCCGAGGATGGCGCGGGATTGGGGCTCGGCTTGTTCATCGCCAAAACCCTGCTGGAGCGCTCGGGCGCGTTCGTCGCGACCGCCAATGTCTCCCCTCCGAAAAGCGGAGCGCGCATCACGATCGTCTGGCAGAGGGCGGTGTTTGAACGCGGCGCCGCCATTCAGAAGCCGGCCGCGCTGACGGTCGAAAGCTGAAGACGCCCCAAATCCTCTGGTTTCCGCCGCGATTTGCACTATGTTCCGCGAAAGTAGAAAAATGTTTCAAATTCCCCTAAGGTGACGACTGTTTGTCGCCGCGCGGCGTCGGGAGGCGCCCCCGCGATGTCGCTAGGGATTCGCCAGGCAAGAGACCGAGATAGCCGCCGATGAAAAACGAACCGCTGGACGAGATCAACGCCGCTGTCGAGGTCGGTGGGGACGACCTCGCCGCCCTCGGACAGGATCGATCGCTGCTGATCGTCGATGACGACAAGCCCTTTCTCGCGCGGCTGATGCGCAGCATGGAGAACCGCGGTTTCATCGTGCGCTGCGCCGAATCGGTCGCGGAAGGGCTGGCGGCGATTGCGCAAAATCCGCCGGCCTTCGCCGTGATCGACATGCGGCTCGGCGATGGCAATGGCCTTGACGTGATCGCCGAACTGAAGGCGGTCCGTCCGGACGCGCGCGGCATTATCCTGACCGGCTACGGCAATATCGTCACTGCCGTCACAGCGGTGAAATTCGGCGCGTTCGATTATCTCGCCAAGCCCGCCGACGCCGATGAAATTTACCACGCTCTGCTGGCGACCCAGCACGACAAAGCCGAGCTGCCGGAAAATCCGATGTCCGCCGACCGCGTCCGCTGGGAGCACATCCAGCGCATTTACGAACTCTGCGGGCGCAACGTCTCGGAGACCGCGCGTCGCCTCAATATGCACCGCCGGACCTTGCAGCGCATCCTCGCCAAACGCGCGCCGCGCTAGCTATTCGGATCAGGCCAGCCATTGCTTCGCGGCGCGAAAACGGTGTAATGCCGCTTCCCCGGCCGTCCCCTTCTCTCATTGAGACAAGATTCTTGCGATGGCTGCCGGGCCGGTAGCTCAATGGTTAGAGCCGGCCGCTCATAACGGTCTGGTTGCAGGTTCGAGTCCTGCCCGGCCCACCAGTAAACTCAACCGTTTATTCGGCGCGTCCGGGTTTCCGAGCGTTACCATGGATCGAACGGTCGACAATCGCCCCCGCAGAACTCGCCACTCGACCGCGAACACGCAACCATGCGCGGCTTGCGTCAAGCCAGCCATCGCTCCAGGCGGCGTTGGCGTTCGAGCAAGCTGAGGAATTGTAAGGATTGCCGCAGAGAGGGCTGCCGTCGATATAGGCTTTCATCCCACGTTGGTAGATTCGAGCAGGCATCACAGCGCGCCTTCCGCGAAAACGACAGGCGCCGCTCCAACTTCGATGAAGTGTCGAATGAGCTTCATTTTCGAAAATTCGGCGCTGCGCCGTTCAACAGAGGCCGCGCTACGATCCATCAGCCGATGCATAAGACCGCCGGGCATCGCACCTCAATCAAAAAATGCACCTGTCGAGGGGGGCCCGACAGGCGCATCTTCCCGAATGTTACGGGTGGAGGAAGATCGATGCACTTCCCTTTCTGTTCGCACTTCGAACGGCTGCCATCATTCCCACCAAGCTGGATCGCTGACTGTTCAAAAGTGCTCATAATTGAAAAAAATTTTGACGTGTGGGATCCTCGTGCGCAGCCGTCTGATGGGCGATCGCCAAGCGATCAGGTTGAAGCGGTGGCTGCGCCGCCGACCGAGACCTCACAGCGGCGGTTTCACATTGTCCGGCCGCTCGTTCAGAACGACGCTCAGCAATGAGCTGTGAATTTGCAGGTGGCCGTTGTAATCGATGAAACCCATGTTGCGGAACTTATTCATGAAATGGCTCACCCGCGACCGCGTCGTGCCGATCATTTCGGCGAGCGTCTCTTGATTTATCTTCGCGACGATCGGCTCCGGTCGGCCTTGCTTGCCGAAATTGGCTAAAATCAACAGCACCCGGGCGAGCCGCTTCTCCGTTGAATTGAACAGCTGGTCGACCAGGTCTGCTTCAACCCGCGCGTTCCTCGCCAGAATATGCTTGATAAACATTTGTGAAAATGCGGGCTCGTCCTGAAGAATCCGCTGGATTTCGGCCTTTTCGACACGCATCGTCACGCATTCAGTCATCGTGATCGCTGTCGCCAAACGCTTCGATTGTCCGATCAGGCAGCCCTCGCCAAGGAATTCGTCCGCCCCAAGTATTGCAACAACGGCTTCCTTGCCTTGTTTGGAGACGACTGTGACTTTGACTTTGCCGGATTTGATATAAAAAACCGACTCTGCAGCATCGCCCTGCGTATAAATCACACTCTGCTTTGGGTGAGTGGAAATGACTCGGCCCTTGGCGACCGTTTGCAAGAAGGCAGCGGGATCAAAGCGCGCGCGGTGAGATCGCTTGGGAGACATGCTCGGACTGCGCATCTGGGCACCCTGGCAATTTGGCGGCCTTACGCCCGATCGCGAGATCGGCCAGTATAAAACTGCTCGCCTGTAACTCAGCGAAGCAAGAACTTTGGCTAATATATATATATCAGAATCAGGAGCATGCTTGAAACAGCGCACGCTCCTCGAAAGCGTCCCGGAAGCCCCTTCGCGGCGTTTCGTCACATCGCCGGGGCTGCGCTTATTCTCCCGGGGCCTTGGCATCGATGGACAGCGCGTGAACCCCGGCGCCGAGCTCCGCGGCCAACGCCGCATTTATCGCGCGGTGACGTTCGATGCGGCTCTTGCCCTCGAAGGCGGGCGAGACCACCTTCACCTTGAAGTGCGTCTCGCCGGCCGCGCCGGCCCTGCCCGGACGCTCGGCGGCATGGGCATGGCCCGCGTGCTTATGCGATTCGTCGATGATTTCGAGAAAGACCGGAGAGAAGCCGGCCTCCAGCTTCGCCCTCATCGCCGCGGCGACCCCGGCGGGGTGGACCGCAGCTTGCTTCTGATCGCTCATTTTCGGTCTCTCCCGCCAGTTCCTGCGCCGTCTACGGCGCCGCATGTGAGAATAGCTTGCCGCAACGCCCTGCGGCTAATAGCCAAGGTAAGCCTCATTTATCGTCTTTAGGGCGCCGACGCGCTTGCGGCCACCCCAAAGACATTCATAATGCCAAGGTCATGAACCTCAACTCTCGCATCTTCGATCGCATCCGCGTCAAGCGTGAACCCAAACAGGCCCTGCGGCCCGACCAGCCGCGCTGCGATTTTCCCGGCTGCGCCGAGCCCGGCGGACATCGCGCGCCGATGGGGCGTCTGCGCGAGGGACAGTATTTTTCATTTTGCCTCGACCATGTCCGCGAATACAACGCGGCCTATAATTATTTCAATGGCATGAGCCCGGAGGACGTCGCCTTGTACCAGCGCGAGGCCCTGGTCGGCCATCGCCCGACATGGTCCATGGGTTCGAACCGCAGCGCGAAGGGATTTCGCGAAGACGGCGACGATCCCAGCCGCGCGGCGGATTTTATCGGCATGGCGGGGCCGAGCGCCCGGCGCGCCCCGAGAGCCGAGCCGGCGCGGCCGCGCCATGGCGTCGCGGCCTTGCGCGCGCTGGATCAGCTGGGCCTCGACGACAGCGCGGATGCGGGCGCCATCAAAGCGCGCTACAAGGATCTGGTGAAGCGGCTGCACCCTGACGCCAATAGCGGGGACCGCTCCAACGAAGACAAGCTGCGCGAGATCATCCGCGCCTATAAATATCTGAAATCGGTCCGGTCCGCCTGACGACGCCGGCCGCGCCAGACCTTGCGCCCGGCTTCCATTTGCGCGAACCGGGCCATCGCAACGGAGAAAGAATGCAGAGCGCAACCATTGACCCAGGCGCCGTCGTCGCCGGCCTGCCGGACATGAAGATTTCGGTGCGCCAGGTTTTCGGCATCGACTCCGATATGGAGGCGCCCGCCTATTCGACCAGCGAAGCGCATGTGCCGGATCTCGATCCCGACTATCTGTTCGATCGCGACACGACGCTCGCCATTCTGGCGGGCTTCGCCAAGAACCGGCGCGTGATGGTGACGGGCTATCACGGGACAGGCAAGTCGACGCATATCGAGCAGGTCGCCGCGCGCCTCAACTGGCCCTGCGTTCGCATCAACCTCGACAGCCATGTCTCGCGAGTCGATCTCGTCGGCAAGGACGCCATCGTCATCAAGGACGGCCAGCAGGTGACCGAATTCCGCGACGGCATCCTGCCATGGGCGCTGCAGAACAACGTCGCCCTCTGTTTCGATGAATATGACGCCGGCCGGCCCGACGTCATGTTCGTGATCCAGCGCGTTCTCGAAGTGTCGGGGCGCCTGACCCTCCTCGACCAGAGCCGGGTGATCCGGCCGCATCCGGCGTTCCGGCTGTTTTCGACCACCAACACGATCGGCCTTGGCGACACGTCCGGCCTCTATCACGGCACGCAGCAGATCAATCAGGGACAGATGGACCGCTGGTCGATCGTCGCCACCCTCAACTATCTGCCGCACGACAGGGAGGTCGAGATCGTGCTCGCCAAGGTCAAGAGCTTCCAGCAGACGAAGGCGACCCGCGATCAGATCGGCAAGATGGTCCGCGTCGCCGATCTGACGCGCAACGCATTCGTCGCCGGCGATCTCTCGACGGTCATGAGCCCGCGCACCGTCATAACCTGGGCCGAGAACGCCGAAATCTTCGGCGACATCGGCTTCGCCTTCCGCCTGACCTTTCTCAACAAATGCGACGAACTGGAGCGGCCGCTGGTCGCCGAGTTCTATCAGCGCTGTTTCGGCAAGGAACTGCCCGAGAGCGCGACCAATGTCGTGATGACCTGAAAGTCGCCGGGACGCCGCCTTGACCATCTCGAACGCCAAGCCGCCGTCGAAACTGGAAGGCCCGCAGGAGCCTTTCAAGCGCGCGGTCGCCGGCTGCATGCGCGCGCTCGCCAAGACGCCCGGCCTTGAAGTCGTCTACGCGCCGGAGCGCCCGAGCCTGATCCAGACCGGAGCCGGCGCCAAGGCGCGACTGCCCGATCCGCCGCGCCGGCTCGACGCCCGCGAAGCGGCGATCCTGCGCGGCCATGCCGATTCCATGGCGCTGCGGCTCGCCTGCCATAACAGCGACGTGCATCGCCGCCTGACGCCGCAGGTCGCTGCGGCCCGGGCGGCGTTCGACGCCGTCGAACAGGCGCGCGTCGAAGCTATCGGCTCGCGCCGCATGGAGGGCGTCGCCGCCAATCTCGACGCCATGCTCGACGATCGCTTCCAGCGCGCCCGCTACGCCGATGTCGCCACCCGCGCCGATGCGCCAATCGAGGACGCGCTCGCGATGATCGTGCGTGAGCGGCTGACCGGCCTGAAGCCGCCGGCGAACGCCCGGCGCATCGTCGATCTCTGGCGGCCCTTCATCGAAGAGCGCGCGGGCGCCGATCTCGACCGGCTCGGCGCCGCGATCGAGGATCAGCGCGCCTTCGCGCATTCGGTGCATAGATTGCTGACCTCGCTCGAAATGCTCGATGAATCCAGCCTCGACGACCATCCCGAGGACGAGGAGGACGCAACCGACGACGTCGACGAAGGGGACGCGGACGCGGGAGGCGAGAAAGGCGAGGAGGACCCGAGTGGCGATGCGCGGGAGATGGAGAAGTCCGAGGCCGCGGCCGAGGCGACGGACGACAGCGAGGTCGATTCCGCCGACGCGCCCACCGGCGAATTCGAGGACGAAGCCGATTTTTCCGATTCCGAACAGGGGGCCGATCCGCGCCGCCCGCCGACGCCCGGCCGCGCCGAACAGCGCGGCTCCGACTACAAGGCCTTCACCAAGAAATTCGACGAGATCGTCGCGGCGGAGGAGCTTTGCGATCCCGAAGAACTGGAGCGGCTGCGCTCCTATCTCGACAAGCAGCTGAACAATCTCTCCTCGGTCGTAGCGCGGCTCGCCAACCGCCTGCAACGGCGCCTGATGGCGCAACAGAACCGCTCGTGGGAGTTCGACCTCGAAGAGGGCATGCTCGACCCGGCGCGGCTCGCCCGCGTCATCATCGATCCACAGCAGCCGCTGTCCTTCAAGCAGGAGAAGGACGCCGACTTCCGCGATACAGTCGTCTCGCTGCTGATCGATAATTCCGGCTCGATGCGCGGGCGCCCAATCACGGTAGCCGCCACCTGCGCCGACATTCTCGCGCGCACATTGGAGCGCTGCGGCGTCAAGGTCGAGATCCTCGGGTTCACCACAAGAGCCTGGAAGGGCGGCCAATCGCGCGAGGCCTGGCTGCAGGCGGGCAAGCCCGCGGCGCCTGGGCGCCTCAACGATCTGCGCCACATCATCTACAAATCCGCCGACGCCCCATGGCGCCGCGCGCGCAAGCATCTCGGCCTGATGATGCGTGAGGGGCTGCTCAAGGAGAACATCGACGGCGAGGCGCTCGACTGGGCCTACCGGCGCCTGCTCGCGCGGCCCGAGCAGCGTCGCATCCTGATGATGATTTCGGACGGCGCGCCGGTCGACGATTCGACGCTCTCGGTCAATCCCGGCAACTATCTCGAAAAGCACCTTCGCCACGTAATCGAGACGATCGAGACGCGCTCGCCGGTCGAACTCATCGCCATCGGCATCGGCCATGACGTGACGCGCTATTATCGCCGCGCGGTGACCATCGTCGACGCCGAGGAACTGGGCGGCGCGATGACCGAGAAGCTGGCGGAGCTATTCAGCGAGACCTCGGCGCCGCGCGTCGAGCGCCGCAAGGACTCAACCAAGAGCGCATTGCGCGCGGGTATGGCGCGCCTGCATTAACAATTTTGGCGGCCCTCATCCGCCCCTCGCTGATGCGAGGGCCACCTTCTCCCGCTCGCGGGAGAAGGACAGATCAAAGAACTCTGCGCGCTCCTTCTCCCGCGAGCGGGAGAAGGTGGCCCGACGAAGTCGGGTCGGATGAGGGAGCCTTACAGTCGGATTTGTCGCTCTTCCGAAGTCAACGGCGCCCTGCCGCTTACGCGACCGTCGGCGCTTCCGCGTTGGCCGCGACCTGGCTCAGACGCTGGCGATAGAGCCCCGCGAAATCGATCGGATCGATATAGAGCGGCGGGAACCCGCCGCCCCGCACCGCGTCGGCGATGATCTGACGTGCGAAGGGAAACAACAGGCGGGGACATTCGATCATGACGACCGGATGCGTCTCGTTGGCGGGAATATTGACCAGACGAAACAGCCCCGCGTAATCGAGCTCAAACTTGAACAGCGTGTCCGCCTCCGATTTCGCGGAGCCTTCGAGGAGAATGTTGACCTCGAAGTCGGCTTCCGCGATCTGGCGGGCGTTGACATTGACCTGAATCTGGATGTTCGGCGGCTTTTCCTGCGGCCCTAGCGAACGCGGCGCGTTCGGATTCTCGAACGAGAAATCCTTCGTATATTGCACCATCGCGTTGATCGCGGGGACCGCGTCCGCGTTGGCGTCAGTCCCTGAACCGTTTCCATTAGCCATCGTAAAAATCTCCCGCGGCTGCGGGTAGCACGGAAGGCGCCCGGGGACAAGGTCTCGGCTTTCGCAAGTTCCTTGAAGGCGCAGCTCGTCCGCGCGCCTCACAATTTCGCGCGGCCGCCCGCAAACCAATTCCCATCGGCCGCGAAATTCGTCTATCTAGGCGCCTGTCCCAATCGAGTTCGCCTCTCAAATGTCGATCAAGCCGCCGCGCCTTTATCTGATCACGCCGCCGATCCGCGACGCCGCGGCTTTCGCGCCGTCGCTCGAGGCGGCGCTTGGCGTTTGCGACATCGCCTGCGTCCTGCTGCGGACAGAGGGGAGAGACCCGAGCGAAAACAAGAAGATAATCGCGACGCTCGGCCCGATCGCGCAGGCGCGCGGCGTCGCCGCGCTCGTCGGCGACCCGCAGCTTGCGATCCGCGCCAACGCCGACGGGTGTCACGTCGAGGGCGCGGCCGAAGCGCTTGAGGCCGCGCTTGCGACGCTAAAGCCGGACCGCATCGTCGGCGCTGGGGCCCTCGCGACGCGCGACGCGGCGATGACGGCAGGCGAATATGGCGTCGATTATGTGATGTTCGGCGGCCCTGACGGGGCGGAGTCGCACGAAGACATCGTCGCGCGCGTCGACTGGTGGGCGGAGATCTTCAACGTGCCCTGCGTCGCTTACGCGCATGCCCTGACGGACGTCGGCGATCTCGCCGCGGCCGGCGCCGATTTCGTTGCGCTCGGCCACGCGGTGTTCGAGGATCCGCGCGGCGTCGCCCCCGCCCTTGCGGAGGTTGCGGCTCGCCTCGCGGCTTATCAGGCGGAAACGCGTGAAAAAACACAATAATCCGCAAGCCTCGCGGCTCGGCCCGCTTGCGCTTGTTTGCGCCGTTCTCGCCGGAGCGATCTCATGCATCGCTCCGGCCCGGGCACAGAGCCAACCGCAGGCCGCACCGCAGAGCCCTGCCCCGGCCGAGGCGCCGAAAAACGTCCCCGCTACCCCGGCCGCCCCTGCCGCTGGCGCTTCCCCTCCCGCCGCCCCGGCCGCCGGCGACAGCGCGCCGGACCTTGCCTTCGGCGCCTATCAGCGCGGCTATTACGCCACCGCCCTCGCCGAGGCGGAGAAGCGGATCGCAACGAACCCCGACGACGGCGCCGCGATGACGCTGATCGGCGAACTCTACGCGCAAGGGCTCGGCGCGCCGCGCGATGCGACGGAGGCGGCGCGCTGGTACAAGCTCGCCGCCGATCGCGGCGACCGGCAGGCGACTTTCGCGCTGGGGCTTGCGATGCTGACTGGCACGGGCACGCAAAAAAATCGCGATGGCGCCGCGGCGCTTTTCCAGAAGGCGGCGGCTGAGGGCCATCCGGGCGCGCTCTACAATCTCGGCGTCATGGCGATCGAGAACGACAAGGGCGTCGTGCCCGATTTCACAAGTGCGGCGAAATATTTCCGTGAGGCGGCCGATCTCGGCGATTCCGACGCCGCTTATGCGCTGGGCCTGCTTTACCGCAACGGCACCGGCGTCGACAAAAGCGACGTCGAGGCGGCGCAATGGATCGGCCACGCGGCGAAGGACAATAATGTCCCGGCGGAAGTCGAATACGCCATCATGCTGTTCAATGGGATCGGTGTTGCGAAGGACGAGACGGCGGCCGGCAAGCTGTTTCTGAAGGCGGCCTCGCACGACAATCCCGTGGCGCAGAACCGCGTTGCGCGCATTCTGGCGGTCGGCCGCGGCTTGCCCAAGGATCCAGTCGAGGCGATGAAATGGCATATTCTCGCGCGCGCCGCGGGCGTCAAGGATAGCTGGCTCGACGGCGAACTCGCCAAGCTGACGCCGAAAGAGAAAGACGCCGTTCAGGCCGCGGTCCGCCAGTATATGGTGCGGTGAACGTGATCGATTCCATAAGTTTATAGCGGGATGCGGGCGGAAAAGTGGGTTCCGCTTTTCCTCATCCCGCTCTAGAATTCGAGGCGCAGCCCGCAGGCCTCCGCCGCGGCGCGCATAAGCGCCGGGACCGGCGCTTCAACGACGATCGCCTCTTTGTTTTTGTAGAGCGGGATCTCGATGCGTCGCGCGTGGAGCTGCAGCGTTCCCGCGCCCGCCCCATAGATCGGATCGCCGAGAATGGGCCAGCCCATCGCGGCGCAATGAACCCGTAATTGATGCGTGCGCCCGGTGAGGGGCGCCAGCGACAGCAGCGCGTGGGCGGCGCCGCGCGCGAGAACGCGCCACCTCGTCTGCGCCGGCTGGCCGCCGGGATTGACCTTCATCCACCAGCCGCGGCTCGCATCGAGGCGCCCGAGCGGCAGGTCAATCAGGCCTTCGTCCAGCTCCGGGGCGCCTTCGACAATCGCGAGATAGGTCTTGGCGATCTTGCCTTGCTTGAACATCAGCCCCAGCTTCTCCAGCGCCTTGTGATGGCGCCCGAGCACCAGACAGCCGGAGGTGTCGCGATCGAGTCGATGGGCGAGCGCCGGATTGCGCGGCAGGCCGAACCGAAGCTGATGGAACGAGGCCTCGAAGTTTTCGCCGCCCTTCGGACCCTTGTGAACCGCGATTCCCGCCGGCTTGTCGAGAACGAGGATCAGCGCATCGCGGTAGAGCAGCCGCGCATTTATCTCCGCTTCCGAGAAGACCGCCGGGGCTTCGTCGAGACTCACCACCAGCCGCGCCTTTTGAACCAGATGATCGGGATCAGCGCGCTGAGCAGGATGAGGCCGAGGCCCCATTCGTAGCCATAGGTCCACTCGAGCTCGGGCATGTTCTTGAAGTTCATGCCATACATGCTGGCGACGAGAGTCGGCGGGATGCCGACGACGGAGACGACGGTCAAAATCCTGAAGATGTTGTTCTGCTCGATATTGGTGAGGCCGAGCGTGGCGTCGAGCAGGAATTGCATCCGGTCGGTCTGGCCCCGCTCGTATTCGTTGAGCGAGCTGATGTCGCGGCCAAGGCTTTTGATCTTCGTCGTCTGCTCGGACGATAGATAGGACGCGGCTTCGGCGCCGATGAAGGGAAGCATGCGCGACATGCCAAGCAGCGCGTCGCTGATCTTCGAGGCCAGATTGCCACTCGCCGCGATCGCGCCGAGCACCCTGCGCAAATTCTTGGTGTCCTGGATCGGTCCCTGCCGAGGCTTGCCGCCGCCCTGATCGAAAACGATCTGGGACAGACCGTCGAGATCGGCGTTGATCTTCTCCAGTTCGTCGGAGCCGTGATCGATGATGGTTTCGAGCAGGGAGATCAGGGCGCTTGGGCCATCCGCCGGCCGTCCATTCTCGACGACGTCCGCATAATGCAGATCCTCGCAAGGCTTGATCTGTCTGTAGCGAACCGTCAGGACATAGTCCTTGGTCAGCACGAAACCGAGCGGCGAAGTCTGCGCGACGCCGCTCGTCGACCTGACCATCATCGGCATGCTCATGTATAGAAAATCTTTGTCGCGGTAGAGTCGGCTCGACGTGTCGATCGCCGACAGGCTTTCGAGAGTCGGCATGACGATCCCAAGGATGCGCTCGAGAAAAGCGACTTCCTTCGCCTCGGGCCGCATCGCGTCGATCCAGTTCACTTCAGCCGGAAGCGCCGTCGCGTCGAGGTCGACCTTGACTTCCCCTTTGGCGATCGTCGAGTGAAATCTCAGCATCAAGCCTCACAGCGGGTCATCGGGCATCGGCAGTCGGCAAAGCGGCCCCGGGTCCCGTCGCGGCCGCGCGGCGCAATGTGACCGCATGCGCCGGGGCGCGCAAGCCGGAGGTAGGCAACCGATATGACGATGACGCGACGCGCTGGGCGCGGAGAATTTCAGGCCCGCCACGCGCGCGGGGACGGCAGGCGTTGGCGTCCTAAAACGGGTGATACTGAAACATCCAGGTCTCGCTCAGGACCTTGTCGCCCTGCCGCAGGAACAGCCGCATCTCGACCGGGTCGGCGCCGGGGCCGGCGGTGAAGTCGAACTGGGCGCGCCAATGGCCGGGGACGTCGTCCGGCACAGGCTCGGTGAAGACGTAGGAGAAGGTTCCGCGCGAGGCCCAGAGCACCGCCTCCGGCTTTACGCCAAAGGGAAGGTTGACGAGCGGGGGGCCTGAGAATTCGACCATGAATTTGCGCACGCCCTTGGGGCGCGGCAGGCCCGGCTGGCCGCCATTGCCGAGGCGGGTTGCGACGACGCGGGCGAGATCAGTCGGAAACGGTTCGTCCGCCTCCCAATAGAGACGATAGGAGAGCGCCGTCTCCGACCCCGCCGTGGCCGGCTTTTCAGGCACCCACATGGCGACGATATTGTCGTGAATCTCGTCGTCGGTCGGAATCTCGACGAGTTCGATCGCGCCTTTGCCCCAGTGGCCGGTGGGCTCCACCCAAAGACTTGGGCGCCGGTCGTAATAGACGCCGTCGAGATAATGATCGAAATTGCGGTCGCGCTGCAGGAGGCCGAAGCCGCGCGGATTTTCGTCGCCGAACGCGGAGGTGACGATGCGCGGCGGATTGTTGAGCGGGCGCCAGATGCGCTCGCCCGTCCCCGTCCACATGGCGAGGCCATCGGAATCGTGAACCTCGGGGCGCCAGTCGACCGCGGTCTCCTTCTTGGTTTCGGAAAACCAGTACATCGTCGTCAAGGGCGCAAGGCCAAACCTCGCAATATCGGCGCGCAGATAAAGCACCTGGTCGATATCCATGATGACGCCCTTTCCGCGCGTCATCACGAAGCGGCAGGCGCCGACGAGGGAGGGCCCTTCGAGCAAGGCGTAGATGGTCAGCGAATCGTTTACATCCGCGCCGTCGATATAGAATTTGGTGAAGTCGGGAAACTCTTCCGGCTTGCCGGCGACAGCGACGTCGATCGCCACCGCACGGGCCGACAGCCCATATTGCCGCAAAGCCCCGATGGCTCGGAAATAGTCCGCGCCGAGAAAGGCGACCCAATCATTCTTGCGCCAGTCAAGCGCACCGCCCCTCGGCTCCTGAATGCGCAATCCGGCGAAGCCCGCCCCCTGCGGAAGATTTCGCGCGATCGAATCCTCCGGCATCGTGAAATAGCTCTGATCGTAGATGATCTCGCGGGCGCTCGCGCCCTCGACGACGTTCATCTCGACCGCCTTCTGGAAGAACATCCCGAGATGGAAGAAGCTCACCGGAAACCGGCCCGGACCATCGGCATAGAGCGCATGATCCATGTCGAAGGCGATCTTGCCCCAGGCTTCGTAATTGATCTTGCCGACGATCTCGGGCGCGGGCCGCTGCGGGCCGGCATAGGGCCCCGCCGCCATGCGCTTCGCCGTCGCCTTCAGGCCATCGTAGGAAAACGGCCGCGCCGGGCCGAACTTCAGACCGCCCTGCGCGAGAGCCTCGCTGACGCCGGCTGCGTCGAGGCTCGCGCCAAATCCCATCGCCGCGGCCGCCTTCAGGACCGATCTCCGGTCAAAGGCTCTCATGCCGTTTCCTTCATGATTGTGCGGGCTTGTTCGATGCGGGAACTTCGAGGCGGGAGCGCTGGCGAAAGAGGCGGGTCAGCCGCGGTACGGCTCGTGCCTGATCGCGATTCGCATGAAATAATAGAGCAGCACGAAACCGCATAAGGTGAAGCCGACCTCGATGACGCGGCTGACCGTCGAGTCGAGCTGCAAAAGCCCGCCGAGCGCCCAACCCGCCGCCCACGAGGCGCCGACCATCTCGGTGCCGACGAGAATGGCGACCGCGACGAGCGTCGAGAGGTGGAGCCAGTTGATTGGCTTTTCCGGCGTCAATCCGTTGTTTTGAGCTGGGTTTTGAGCCAAATTCCTGGGAGCCGATTTTTTTGGGGCCAAAGTCGCACGGGTCTCCGTCGCAGCGCCAAACTCATTCGCCCGCGCTCCAAATTCCGGCGGCGCCAGCGAATAAATTGGCGATTTGAGTTTGCCACTATATCATTGTCGCGCAGGGAGCAAGCGGCGGCGACCCGGGCAAGACGAGCGTAAAACGCCTGGAACAGGGTGGACGAACCCCAATGACGAGCGAACCCGGCGATCCGCCGGCCGACGCCACGCGGCCGTGGCTCAAACATTATCCCTCCAGCGTCGGCGCCGAAATCGAGACGCCGCGCTATGGATTGCTTGGCGAAGCCACGCGCGACCTCGCGGCGCGGCGGGGCTCGGCGAAAGCCTTCAGCACAATCATGCCGAACGGAATGGCCGCGAGCCTCAGCTTCATCGAGGTCGATCGTCTGTCGGACGCCTTCGCCGCATATCTGCGCGATTGCCTTCGCCTTGAGGCCGGATCGCGCGTCGCGATCCAGATGCCGAACGGACTCGCCTACCCGATCGTCGCCTTCGGCGCGTTCAAGGCCGGCTGTGTCCTCGTCAACGTCAACCCGCTCTATACCGCGGCCGAGATGGCCCATGTGTTCGAGGACGCGAAGCCCGCCGCGATCGTCGCGATCGACATGTTTGCGGAAAAGCTGGCCGCCGCGATGGAGAAGGCGCCGATCCGCCATGTCGTCCTCAGCCAGGCGGCGAGCCTTTTCCCGGCGCATTCGCGACTGATCATCGGCTCGGTCCAGAAATATGTGCGCAAGGAAATCCCGAAGCCCCGCTTCTCCGCCGCGACCTTCGCAGAGGCGCTCGCGATGGGGGCGCGGAAGGTCAACGCGGGAGCCGACGTCTGCGCCTATGTCGCGGGGCTCGAGCCGACATCCGTCGCCTGTCTACAGTACACCGGCGGCACGACCGGCGTCAGCAAGGCCGCGATGCTGACGCATCGCAACTTCAGCGCCAATGTCACGCAGTTCCTGGCGCTGGTCGGGACCGAAATCGCGGAATCGGACCATGTGCTGACGGCGCTGCCGCTATATCACATCTACGCCTTCACGGTGAACATGCTGGGGTTCTTCTTTCGCGGCGCGCATAACGTTCTGGTCCCAAGTCCCCGCCCCCTGACCAACCTCAGGGCCGCCCTCGCAAAGCAGCCGATCTCCTTCATCACCGGCGTCAACACGCTGTTCAACGGGCTCCTCAACGAAGCCTGGTTCAGGGACAATCCGCCGCCGACGCTGCGGCTCTCCACCGCCGGCGGCATGGCCCTGCGGCAGAGCGTGGCGGAGCGCTGGGCGCAGACGACGGGAACGCCCGTCATCGAAGGCTATGGCCTCAGCGAAGCCGCGCCAGTGCTGACCTTCAACCCGACGCTTCGCGTCAAGGCCGGATCGATCGGCGTGCCGATGCCCTGGACGGAGATCAAATGCGTCGACGATGATGGCCGCGAGGTCGCGCCGGGCGAGCCGGGCGAACTCGTCGCGCGCGGCCCGCAGGTGATGGCGGGCTACTGGAACCAGCCGGAGGAGACCGAAATCGCGCTGCGCGACGGCTGGCTCTACACCGGCGACATCGCGACAATGGACCACGAGGGCTATTTCACCATCGTCGACCGGCGCAAGGACATGATTCTCGTCTCGGGCTTCAACGTCTATCCGAACCAGGTCGAGGAGGTGATTTCGCAACTGCCGGGCGTCAAGGAATGCGCCGTCGTCGGCGTGCCGGACGAATGCTCCGGCGAAGCGGTCAAGGCCTTCATCGTCCGCCACGATGCCTCGCTCGACGCCGAGACGGTCCGCGCTTTCTGCAAGACCCAGCTCGCCGCCTACAAGGCGCCGAAATTCGTGGTTTTCCGCGACGATCTGCCGAAATCGCATGTCGGCAAGATCCTACGCAAGGATCTGCGCGAATAAGCCGGGCCGAGGGCGCCTACCAGCGCAGCAGGCGCGCGCCCAGCATCGCGCCGACCGCCGTCATAAAGGCGATCGCGATCGGATACCAGACCGCGACGAAAAGCGGCGAATCGTCGGGACAGTGGGTGGCGTAGATCGCTGCGCCGATCGCGCCGGCGAACAGCCCCGCGGCGGCGCCCGCGAGAGCCGGGCGCTCCGGCGCGCCATAGCGCAGCGCCAACAAAGTCGCAATCAGCGGCGCGAACCCCAGGAAAGGAATGCTGCGCAGGCACACCATCGAGTTGGAGCCGACGAGCCGCGCGCCCCATTGTGCGGCGGGAACGGCGACGAGCTCAGCGCAGATGGCGAGCGCGAGCAAGATGGGCGGGATCGCAAGCGCCAGCACGGCCGCGCGGGGAACGGCGCCGGGCCGGAACAGTCGCAGGACCAGCGCCCCCGACAACGCCGCCAGCAGGTCCAGCAGCAGCAGCTTGAACAGAAAGCGCGGCTCGCCGAGCAGCGAGGGGAAATGCGGCCGAAGGCCAAGCGTCGCCAGAAACAGGCAAATGGCGATCGCGACGCCCGGGATCAGGGCAAGCGCCAGCGCCCGCCCCGGCGCCGGTGGCCGGACGCTGTCGATCGAAAGGGCGGCGATAAGTTCGTTGGTGTCCATCATTCGTAACTTCGAAACTTGGCGGCGAGAGAGGCTAATCCCCGATGCAGGGCGACGCGGACTGCGCCGTTGCTCATCGAGAGGCGGGCGGCGGCCTCGTCGATCGAGGCGCCGTCCACGGCGATGCAATGCACCACATTGCGCTGTCCGGCCGGCAGCTCGCCCAAATGGCGGCTGACGTCGGCGACGACGGAGCCCTGCGCCTGATCGGCGCCGGGCAGGATCTCGGCGAAATCGTCGATCGAAACCTCGATCCGACGACCGCGCCGGCGCAGGGCGTCAATGAGCTTGTGGCGCGCTATGGCGTAAAGCCACGGGCTGAGCGGTCCACTCTCGTCCCAGGTCTGGCGCTTGAGATGAAGCGCCAGAAGTGTTTCCTGCACGATATCCTCGGCGTCCGCGCCCGACGCCCCGGCGCGGGCGAGGCCCCTGCCCGCGAAGGCCCGCAGCGCCGGCGTCAGTTGCGCGAGCAACCGACGATAGGCCGCGGCGTCGCCCGCATTGCCGGCCCGCATGAGCAACGCCCATTCCTTTTCCCGGTCATCGACGCGCACGCGCGCTCCATCGTACATTGTCATTCGGCAGCGAAGGCCCCGGCGTTACACATTAAATGCTGCTTCGCGATAAGTTTTTTGTCGAACCGAAAAAATCGCCCAAAAATCGTCAGCTCCACCGTAACGCCGTCACGCCAGCCGGCGTAATAGGATGCGTCGGGCTCAACCGGCTCAAATCACCCTCGCTCCTCGATAAAGGAAACACCCATGACCGCCAAGGCCACGATCACCTCCGCCTCGCTCGCCGGCGCTTTCGCGACCGCGCTCGCCCTCATCGCCGCGCAGGCCGCCCCCGCCGCCGCCGACGATTCGTCCGGCAAAGAAAAATGCTACGGCGTCGCGCTCAAGAGCCAGAACGACTGCGCGGCGGGTCCCGGCACGACCTGCGCCGGCACGTCGAAAATCGATTACGACGGCGCCCACTGGAAATTCGTCGCCAAGGGAACCTGCGAAACGATCAAGACCCCGCACGGGACAGGCTCCCTCGCCCCCGTCAAATCCTGAAGATCCGGCAAATCCCGAAAATCCGCGAGAGGGGCGCGCCCGGCGCCTCTCTCACCCTCAATGCCGCGAGGATCGCCAGATGTCCGCTCGCCATGATCGTCCGGCCTCGCGCCTTCCGGCCAGCGCCGGCGTCGGCTTCAAGCCGGAGCATTTCGCCGCCATCGCGGCGGAGCGCCAGCCGCTCGGCTTTTTCGAAGTCCATGCCGAGAACTACATGGGCGCGGGCGGCGTCCCGCATGCGCAATTGCGTTTTCTGCGCGAGACCTACGCGTTGTCGCTGCATGGCGTCGGCCTCTCCATTGGATCCCCGGAGCCGCTCGACCGCGATCATCTTTCGCGCCTGAGGCGGCTTTGCGACCGCTACCAGCCCGAAAGCTTTTCCGAACATCTCGCCTGGTCCTCGCATGGCGGCGCCTATTTCAACGATCTCCTGCCGCTGCCCTACACCGAGGCGACGCTGGCCGCCGTCATCAGCCATGTCGATCAAACCCAAAATGCCCTTGCGCGACAAATCCTCATCGAGAACCCCGCAACCTATGTCCGTTTCGCCGAGAGCGAAATTCCCGAGACCGCCTTCCTCGCCGAGGTCGCGCGGGCGACCGGCTGCGGCCTGTTGCTCGACGTCAACAATGTCTTCGTCAGCGCGCGCAATCATGGCGCCAACCCGTGCGCCTATCTCGCCGAATTCCCGCTTGATCGCGTCGGCGAAATCCATCTCGCCGGCTTCTTCGAGACGGTGGACGACGCGGCGGCGCCGCTTCTGATCGACTCGCATGGCGCGCCTGTCACCGCCGAGGTTCGCGCGCTGTTTGACCTGACGATCGCGCGCACGGGCCCGCTGCCGACCTTGATCGAATGGGACAATGACGTGCCAGCCTGGCCCGTTCTGCGCGACGAGGCGCTGGCGGCGCAGGCGCGGCTCGATTTTTTCGCCCCCAAAGCCGGCGCGTGCGCGGCGTGACCTCGATCTGAAAAGAGAACGATCACATGCAACATCTGCAAAACGCCTTCGCCGCCGCGCTGCTCGATCCCGGCCTTCCGCCGCCGCGCGGCGTCGTCTCGCACACGTCGCAGGCCCCGGTGAAGCGCTTCGCCGTCTACCGCAACAATGTCATGGTCGGCCTCATCGACGCGCTCGCGGCGCGCTTTCCCGCCGCGCAGCGAATCGTCGGGGAAGAATTCTTTCGCGCCAGCGCCCGCGTCTTCGCGCGCGCCAATCCGCCGCGCTCGCCGGTAATGATGATTTATGGCGACGAATTTCCGGACTTTCTCGAGGCCTTCGAACCGGCGGCGGAAATCCCCTATCTCGCCGACGTCGCGCGCATCGAGGCGGCGCGCACGCGCGCCTATCACGCCGCCGACGCCATGCCTCTTAAGGCATCGGATCTCGCCGGCGTCGAAGCCGCCAATCTGGCGGAGCTGCGTTTCGAATTGCATCCCTCGCTCGAAATCGTCGCCTCCGCCTTTCCAGTTGCAACGATCTGGGCCGTCAACGCGGGCGAGGCGCCCCTCGCCCCCATCAAGGACTGGCGCGGCGAAGACGCGCTCATCATACGCCCCGCTCTCGACGTCGAAGTGCGGCGACTGCCCACCGGCGCGGCCGCGTTCCTGCAAAGCCTCAAGGCGGGCGCTCCATTGGGCGAGGCCGCCGGGATTGCGCTCGACCGCAGTCCCGAGTTCGACCTTGCGATCAACCTGGCGGCGCTCGTCAGCGCCGGCCTCGCCATCGGGACATTCATCTAGATCACCAAAGGGGACATTCTCATGGAAATCTCGCAAAGCTACGCCGGGCCGGCCGACGCCCACCCGCTCCGCGCCCTCATCGACATTTTCGACCGCATTCCGCAATCCTTCATTTCGCTTTGCGCGCGCGTCTTTCCCGCCGCCGTGTTCTGGATGTCCGGCGAGACCAAGGTCGCCTCGCCGGGCGCGTTCTGGCATTTGAGCGACAGCGCCGTCGATCTCTTTCGCGAGGAATATCGCCTGCCGCTGATCGATCCCTCGATCGCCGCGCACGCCGCCGCCTTTTCCGAACATTTTTTTCCGGTTTTGCTGGTCATCGGTCTCGCCAGCCGGTTCGCGGCGCTGGCGCTTCTCGGCATGACCGCGGTGATCGAAATTTTCGTCTATCCCGACGCCTGGCCGACGCATGGCGTCTGGGCGACCTGTTTCCTTGTCGTCATCGCGCGCGGGCCCGGCGTCCTCTCGCTCGATCATCTCCTCGCCAGGCGTTTCGGCTGGATTGGCGAAAAGCGATAGAGCCGCTTTTTTTGTCGGCGGCGCCGGCGGAAGCGGAACTTTTGCCGATTGCGCGAGTTTAATTCAAAGTCGCGCTATAGGCAGGAGAATATGATGCGGAATGCCCTCTTGACGGTTACCCTCTTTTCGGGCGTCGCCCTTGGCGCCACCGGATTGGCGGCGCAAACGCAATTTCCGATGAGCGCGTCGTCTGACGCGTATACCGCGCCGACCGTCGGTGTCGAACTGCTGTCGGAAGGCCGTAGCGCCTTCGCCGTGCCGCGCGCGGGCGAGTTCCCCAGCATCTACTACGATTTCGCCGCTGACATCGATTACCTCACTGCGCCGACGCCGGCCGAGACGCCCGCCGCGCAGTAAGGCCGGCTGCTCTCGTCGCCTTATCGCGGCGCCTCAGACCTCGAAATCCAGACCGATATCGAGAATTGGGGCGCTATGCGTCAGCCAGCCGATCGAGATCAGATCGACGCCTGAAGCCGCGACACTAGGCGCGGTCTCTGGCGTGATGCGGCCGGATGCCTCGGTGATGGCGCGCCCGTCGACGAGGGCCACGGCTTTTGCGAGCGTCGCCGGATCCATATTGTCGAGCAGCAACGCGTCGACCTCCTCCGCCATCGCCTCCGTCAGCTGCTCAAGCGTGTCGACCTCGACTTCGATCTTGACGAGATGGCCGACCGCGGCGCGGGCGCGGCGCAGCGCCTCCCTGACGCCGCCCGCCATCGCGACGTGATTGTCCTTGATGAGTACGGCGTCGTCCAATCCAAAGCGATGATTGCCGCCGCCGCCGGCGCGAACCGCGTATTTCTCCAGCGCGCGCAAGCCCGGTGTGGTTTTGCGTGTGCAGACGACTTGCGCCTTATGGCCGCGCAGCGCCGCGACGACCGACGCCGTGGCGGTTGCGATCCCGCTGAGGTGACAAAGAAAATTGAGCGCCGTGCGCTCCGCCGTGAGAATCCCGCGCGCCGGGCCTTCGATGGCGACGATGCGCTCGCCCGGGCCAACCGCCTCGCCATCCTGGCGCTCGACGCGAAAGGCGATGCGCGGATCAATCAGCTCGAAGGCGAGCCGCGCGAGATCGAGACCGGCCACGACGCCCGCCTGCCGCGCGATGAGGGCGGTTCTTGCTTCAAGCTCCGCCGGAACTACCGCCGCCGTCGTGATGTCGCCGGCGCGGCCGAGGTCTTCGAGCAGCGCCGCGCGGACCAGTGGCTCGATCAAGATTCTCGCAAGCGGCGCGAGGGCGGGGGTCGGCTCAAAGGTCATCGCAAAGGCGCCGCAAGAGACATTCCAAGGATTGCCGCAAGCGTCGTCCGCTTGCGCTCAATCGACGAGTTCGGGCGCGAATTCCTGCGCCGCGCGCATCGCGTCGCAGAGGCGCAAGGTCGCGCGTTGCGCCTTCGCCGCGACGGCCGGAAAATCGGTTCGCGCATGAGCGCCCCGGCTCTCCTCGCGACGCAGGGCGGCGACAGCGATCATGAGGCCGACGATGGCGGCGTCGCTCGCCGCGTCTTCGTCCCGCGCGAGCGCGAACAGCGCCGCCGCCGCGTCGCGCAGCCCTTCGCCGTCGCGAAGAACGCCGACTGCGCGCGACATGATCTTGCGCACCGGCGCGAGGTCGCCGCGCGCGAGCGCGGGCAGGTCCGTCACCAGCCTGCGGCGGCGCGGCGGGCTCTCCCCGGCGACGCTTTCGGCGACGAATTGCGCGCAAACGACGGCTTCGAGCAGCGAATTGCTTGCGAGACGGTTGGCCCCGTGCAGGCCGGTGCACGCCGCCTCGCCGCAGGCCCACAGGCCTTCGAGCGAGGCGCGTCCGGCGAGATCCACCTTTATGCCGCCCATGTGATAATGCGCCGCCGGACGGACCGGGATCGGCTGCGTCGCCGGATCCACGCCCGCCGCATGGCAGAAGCCCGCGATCGCCGGAAAGCGCTGCGCGAAACCAGCGCCGATGGCCTTCCGCGCATCGAGAAAGACGCGATGGCCCGCCGCCAGCTGCGCGTGCACCGCGCGCGCCACGACGTCGCGCGGCGCGAGTTCGGCGCCTTCGATATCCGCCATGAAGCGGCGCCCGCGCTCGTCGACCAGAATCGCGCCCTCGCCCCGCACGGTCTCGCTGATCAGCTTCAGCGGCGAGGCGTCGCTATCGAGCGCGGTCGGGTGAAACTGCACGAATTCGAGGTCGCCCATCAGTGCGCCCGCGCGCGCGGCGATGGCGAGTCCCTCGCCAAAAGAGCCGGCCGGATTGGTGCCATATCGATAAAGGCCGCCGACGCCCCCGGTCGCGACGACGACGCGATTGCAGGCGAAAAGGATGGGGCCGCCGTCCGCATCCGCGATGAGGCCCGTCACCGCATCGCCCTCGACGACGAGGCGCCGCGCGGCGATCCCCTCAAGCAGCGTGATCGACGGCGTCCTGCGCACCCGCTCGATCACCGCGCGCATGATTTCGCGGCCGCTGCCGTCGCCGCCCGCATGGACGATGCGCCGGCGCGAATGCGCGGCCTCAAGGCCGAGCAGGAGGCGCCCGTCGGCGTCGCGATCGAAGGGCGCGCCGAGCCGGATCAGATTTTCGATGGCGGCAGGGGCGGCGCCAAGAATGGCGCGCGCGACGGCGGGATCGCACAGCCCGTCGCCGGCTTTCAGCGTGTCGGCGAGATGCAGCGCGAGCCCGTCGTCAGGCCCGAGACTGGCGGCGAGGCCCCCTTGCGCCAGCACGCTCGAGGCCTCGAAGCCAAGCGGCGCCTTGCTGAGCAGAATGACCGGCATCGGCGCCAGCGCGAGCGCGGTCGAAAGACCAGCGAGACCGCCGCCGATGATGATGCACGACCCCGTCGCGTCCATATGCGTCGCCTTTAATCTCATCGTCTCACTTGACCGCCAGCATGCGTTCGACCGCGCGGCGCGCCGGAGCGGCGAGTTCTGGATCGATGTGAACCTCATGCTGCATGGTTTCGAGAGCGCGGCGGATGTTGCCGAGCGTGATCTTCTTCATGTGCGGGCAGAGATTGCAGGGGCGGACGAATTCGAGCTCCGGATATTGCACGGCGACGTTGTCGCTCATCGAACATTCGGTGAGCAGCACCAGCCGCGCCGGGCGATGGCGCCCGACGTAGGCCTGCATGGCGGCGGTGGAGCCGGAAAAATCGGCCTCGGCCACGACTTCGGGCGGACATTCGGGATGCGCCAGCACGACAACGCCCGGATAATCCTCGCGCAGCTCGCGAACTTCCGCGGCGGTGAAGCGCTCATGCACCTCGCAATGGCCGGACCAGGTGATGATCTTGACGTCGGTTTGGGCGGCGATGTTGAGCGCGAGGAATTCGTCGGGCAGCATGATCACGCGGGGAACGCCAAGCGACTCGACCACCGCCTTGGCGTTGCCGGATGTGCAGCAGATATCGGACTCGGCCTTCACCGCCGCCGAGGTGTTTACATAGGTGACGACCGGCACGCCCGGATGGGCGCGCCGCAGCCGCCGCACGTCTTCCGGCGTGATCGAATCCGCAAGCGAACAACCGGCGCCAAGGTCGGGGATCAGCACGGTTTTTTCAGGGTTCAGCAGCTTCGCCGTCTCGGCCATGAAGTGGACGCCGGCGAGAACGATGACGTCGGCGTCGACATTCATCGCTTCGCGTGCGAGGGCGAGGCTGTCGCCGACGATGTCGGAGACGCAATGAAAGATCTCGGGGGTCTGATAATTATGCGCGAGCACGACCGCGTTGCGGCTGCGCTTCAGCGTCATGATCGCGTCAATGTCAGCTGCGTAAAAGGGCCATTCGATCGCGGGAATGGCGTGGCTTACCCGCGCATAGAGGGCGCCGGCGTCGGCTTTGGGCGCTAGCGGATGGGGTCCGTGACGGCGCTCGTCGCCGCGAGCGTCTGAACGCGATACTTCCGCCGGCAGAGACATAACCTTATACTCCAGTTGAGCATTTCCCCTCCATATGCTGGGGATGAGTATAAGATTTGTCAAGCCTTGGAGATGGGCAATTTTGTCCCGACGATAGCGCGTTCGGTGAAGACGGCGCGGCGAAACCGAAACAGTTTGGCCGGCCTTCCCCCTGTATCCTGACTGGCCTCGCCGGTTTCCTCGACAAGCTCCTGCTGTTCGATCAGGCGGCGAAAATTTTGTTTGTGAACCAGCCGCCCGGCCAGCGCCTCGACGCAGCGCTGCAACTGCAGCAAGGTAAAGGTCTCCGGCATCAACTCAAAGACGACCGGATGATATTTGATCTTGGCGCGCAGCCGCGCGATGCCGGTCGCGAGAATGCGGCGATGGTCGAGGATCATCGAGCGCCCGCCGGGCGGCGCCGCGTTCGGGTCCTGGCGCGCGGCGCCGCTCTCGCCGCGCCGCGCCTCGGGAATGAGGCGGGCCTCGAAAAGCAGCTCGTAGCGCTGCAGCACGAGCTCCTCGTTCCATGGCCGCCCGTCGAGCCCGAAGGTGATCGCGGCGCGCTGCAGCCGGTCCTGGCGAATGTCGGGATCGGCCGCCGTCTCGACCCAGGCGTGAAGTCGCGGCGCAAGGCGCTCCTCGATGATGGCGGGTGCGCCGAGGCGATGATCCTCCCACGGAAAATAGGCGTACCAGCTGGCCCAGCTCGCTTCATATTCGCCGGAAGCCGGCTGTTCGCGGGTGAGGCCAAGATAGCTGATCGAGATGACCTGCTGGCCGGCGCCGGCGCGATCCTTGTCGGCGAAGGTGTAAAGCTGCTCGACATAGCCAAGCGGCAGCCGGGTCTGGCGCTCGACCCAGGCGCGAAGAGCCGATTGCAGCGAGCGATGCGCGATCTGGAAAGGCCCCGAGGGCAAGGCGCGCTTGTCCTGGATGGTGAGGACGCGCGGATCGCCGCAGCTCACCGCGACGAGCACGGCGATAAGGTCCGCGGCGATGCCGGAGCCCGGCGCATCCGCGCGGGCCTCGGCGAAATCGTCATGGCGAACCAATCCTGCCACCTTCCGCCCGCTCCGTCTGGTCTTGTCGAGGCGCGTCGCCGGTCTTGTTCAGCGCCTTGAATGTATCCCATTCGATCCCGGCAGCGCGAGCGCCAATTGACCTGAGATAGCGCCAATTGACAGGTTTAAAGATCGCCGCCGCGCCGTTGAAGCCGGCCTGTCGCCCGCGGGAACGCGCCTTTGGCTCTGAACATGCATGGACGCGCGGACAGTCCGGCGTCGTGAACCCTTTCGTACAAAAACGCGGGGCCGCGGCGCCGCCTCATGCATGAAAGCGCGCCGCAGACGGACAAAGAGGAATGGGTCGTCTGGAACGGCTCGCTGGGAATTCTCGATAGTGTGACAATCGGCCGTATCGAGGATGGCGAAGGCGGCAGGCGCGCCTTTCTCGCGCCGCCTTATGGCGTCGTTGGGCCGTTCAGTCTCGACGAGCTTGAAACGCAGGGCCGGATCGCCTTCGGCGAATGTCTCGTCATGTCGCGCCGCAGATGACGGGAGGATCAGGTCGATCTTCGCCGTGAGGGGCGCGAAAGGCGCCGGGCCTTTCTGTTTCAGCTGAATTTCGACGACGACGATCAGGAGCATCGCGAGGTCCTGAACCTGCCGATGGAGGGCGCGCTCAAGCCGTCGGAGATCAACGCCGCCTTCCGGCGGCTGGCCAAGACCGCGCATCCCGACGCAGGCAGCAGCGACGAACATTACCGTCGCATTACGGACGCGCGCGACGCGCTGCTCGAGCAATTCGCGAGCGCCTCTTAAGGCCAGCGGTCTTACGCGTTCAATCCCGATAGCTTGGAAGGGGATGCCGGGGGAGAATCGAGCTTTTCTTTAGATATTCTCGAGCTCGATCGCAGCGGGTAAATGCCTCGGCCAGCGCCAGGGCGCGACGAAGACCGCGTCACCGCGCAGCGTGAATCCAGCCGCGTAGGGATTGGCCGCGAGCCAGACCCGGGCCGCGCGCGAAAGGCGGCGCCGTTTTACCGGCGTGATCGCGCTGCGCGCCTCCTCGAGGCTCGACCTAGCCTTAACCTCGACGAAAGCGATCGTGTCGCCGCGCCGCGCGACGAAGTCGATCTCGCCGCCGCGAATGCGGTAGCGTCGCGCGAGAATGGAATAGAATTTCAGCCGCAGCAGGATTATGGCGGCGCGCTCGGCCAGCATGCCCTGCCCGTGTGCGGCGCGACGCTCATCGGCGGTTCGCAAAGCTCACTCGCGCGGCTCGGACGAACCCGTCAGCTCGATCGCCCGCGCATAGACCTTGCGGCGCGGCTGACCGGTCGCGGCTGAGACGATGGCGGCGGCGTCCTTGACCGACAGCGTCTCCAGCGCCGTCGTCAGCCTTGCGTCGATTTCTTCCTCGCTTCCGCGCGCCTCGGCGCCGGGCGGTCCGACCAGCACGACGATCTCGCCCTTGGGCGGCTCTTCCTCAGCCAGCGCGGCCGCGAGGTCCGTCAAGGGCGCGCGGCGGACGGTTTCGTAATATTTGGTCAATTCCCGCGCCAGCGCCGCATCGCGGGGGCCGAGAACCGCGGCGAGATCGGCAACCATCGCGGCGACGCGGCGCGGCGATTCGAAAAACACCAATGTGCCCGGAATTGTCGCGAGTTCGGCGATGCGCTGGCGCCGCGGGCCCGATTTCGGCGGCAGGAATCCTTCGAAAAAGAAGCGGTCCGTCGGCAGGCCGGCGACCACCAGAGCGGCCAGCACGGCGGAGGCGCCCGGCACGGAGATCACCTCGATATTTTGCGTCAGCGCGTCGGAGACGAGCTTGTAGCCGGGGTCGGAGACCAGCGGCGTGCCGGCGTCCGACACCAGCGCCAGCGCCGCGCCGCTGGCCAGCCGCGCCAGCAGGTGGGGCCGCATCACAGCGGCGTTATGCTCGTGATAGGCGACAAGCGGCGTCGCGATGCCGTAATGGGCCAGCAGCGTCTTGGTGACGCGCGTGTCCTCTGCGATGACGGCGTCGGCGGCGGCGAGGGTCGCAAGCGCGCGGAACGAGATGTCGCCAAGGTTGCCGATCGGCGTCGCCACGACATGCAGGCCCTTGCGGATCGGCTCGACCTCGGCCCGAAGGCCGAAGGCAGTGAAGGCGCTGGCGAGGCTCAAGCCAGCGCCGCCGATCGGCTCGCCGTCGCCGCGGCTCCCGCCCGGATCAAGGTTCGCCCGGTCCCGTTCACTCACGTTCATGGCGCCGCCCATGGTTTGGTTTGCATCTGACGTGCATAGTCTTTCTATGTGGCGTCTGTTCCAATGTCGGCTTGAAAAATCCCGTCCAGCCGTTCTATAAAAGAGCCATTCGTTCTGTTTATAGAACACGCGCCGCCGCTCGGCAAGCAGGTCAACCGGAATGCCCGGCGCTTTTCCGGGCCTCTCTTGCCAGCGCTTCAATTTTGTGACTGAACCTCGCCACAACATTTATGGTAACACGCTTGAGGCTTTGCAGCTGGTCGAAAGGTCCGCACCGCCTTTAGAAACATGCTCGAATGCGCGCAAGCGGCGCTTGGGGATCGTCTTCATGAGAGCTTTGTCGCGCGCCGCCGGCCTGAATTTTAGCCTTGCGCGGGCGCTCGCCATCCTGCCGCTCGCGATTTCTCTGGCGGGCTGTGGATCCGCCGGCGGCCCCTTCGGACATGTTCCAGCCGACCAGATCGCCCCGGCCCAGAAAGCTGACGCACCGCCGACCGCGCCGGCCGACCAGATCGGCTCGGGTCCGGTTAAGGTCGGCCTCATCCTGCCGCTGACGCAGGCCTCGGGCGGCGCGAGCACCGTCGGCGTTGCGATGCGCAACGCGGCCGAACTGGCTCTGACCGAGGCCGGAGGCAACGATCTCACCTTGATCGTGAAGGACGATCGCTCGACGCCGGACGGCGCCGCGACGGCGGCCCAGGAAGCGCTGGCGGATGGCGCCGATCTCATCGTCGGACCGCTGTTTGGCCCCAGCGTGCGCGAGGCCGGGCGCCTCGCGCACGGAGCCGGAAAGTCCGTCATCGCCTTTTCGACCGACGCCTCGGCGGGCGGCCACGGCGTTTATCTGCTCTCTTTTCTGGCCGAATCCTATGTCGACCGCATCATCGATTTCGCCGCCTCGAAGGGCAAGAAATCGATCGCCGCGCTCATTCCCGACAATGATTATGGCCGCGTCACTGAAGCCGCCTTTCAGCAGGCCGCGGCGCGAAACAATATTCGCGTCATGACGATCGAGCATTACCAGCCTCAGACGCTCGCCGCCGCGGCGCAGAAAATCGCCGCGCTCGGCGACCAGATCGACGCGCTGTTCATTCCCGAACAGGCCGACGCCATGCCCGCCGTCTCGCAGGCGCTCACGACCGCGGGGATCAGCGGCAAGAAAACGCAGTTGCTCGGAACCGGCCTCTGGAACGACGCGCGCGTGCTAACGCTGCCGGCGCTTCAGGGCGCCTGGTTCTCGGCGCCCGAAAACGGCGGGTTCAACGCCTTCGCGACGCGCTACCGCGCCAAATATGGGGTCGATCCGCCGCGCATCGCGACGCTGAGCTATGACGCCGTCTCGCTCGCGGCCGCGCTCGCGCATACTCAGGGCTCGCAGCGCTATTCCGATAATGTGCTCACCAATCGCTCGGGCTTCAACGGCGCGGACGGCGTGTTCCGCTTTCAGCCTGACGGAACCAATGAGCGCGGCCTGTCGGTGCTCGAAATCGACAATGAGGCCGCAACGCCGATCAGCCCGGCGCCGCACTCCTTCGCCGGCTCGCCCTCCGCCATCTGAGGGTTTTAATTTCGGGACACAGTGACCCTATCAGCCGCCTGTTGTAGGACAACGGTCGCTACTGCGCGCTGGAGCTGATGCATAAATCAAGAATGCTAACTGCATCATGTCAAACGCTGTTCCCCTTGATATTGTTCGTGAGGTTCGCCAAGCCTGCCTGTGCCTGGCTGCGCAACGCGCCGCCAGAACGCTGGCGCGGCGTTTTGACCGCGCGTTCCAGCATCTCGGGCTTACCAATGGTCAGTTCTCATTGATGATGCCGTTAAACGCGCCCGAACCAATGAAGCTCGGGCAACTTGCTACGTTCCTCGCCATGGGTGGCGGCGCAATTTGTGTTGGAATTGATTTTGGCGCGATCTCCAGCAAGATGAGGTTATCCGATCATGCGGCGAGGTCAATTGCCTGATCGGATGGCTTTTCGGTGAGGCTTCGCCAG
>Ga0181521_10000308_pt1 | contig 58790 bp, 64 predicted proteins | sample PEATcosm2014_Bin_32_FD_119764 | JGI IMG/M metagenome (GOLD analysis project Ga0181521, IMG submission 119764) | Peatland microbial communities from MTU Mesocosm Facility, Houghton, MI, USA - PEATcosm2014_Bin02_60_metaG | ecosystem: Environmental > Terrestrial > Soil > Wetlands > Peat | place... | reverse complement strand
TCACGTCGCGCCTCTTCAGTTCGCGCCGTGTTTCAATCGGAAGGGGAGTGAGACGGCGGTGACGCAACATAGCACGTCACCTCACCGTTTGCACGGATTGGGGACGTGAAGTGCAACATCGCCCTTCGTTTAGATCGTCCCAGCGCCTGAACAGTTCTCCTCGCGCCGCGCCCGGCGATCGAATAAACCTGGGGCCAATGTCCAGTTAGAGGGAGAACTCCATGGCCGCCGACCCCAACAAGATCATCCTGACCGGCGAAAACCCGTTTATCCGGCTATCGACGACCGGCGGCGAGCCGTTTACCACCAATGCCAGCTTCTGGCGGATCATCACCTGTCCGATGGGGCCGGGCCACGTGCTTTATCTCAAGAGCGAGCTGACCGAGAACGAGTGGCGGATCTACTCGGACAACATCGCGATGGCGCGCTGGCTGCAGGCGACGGTGCAGGGGATGCTCAACCCCGAGACCGCCGACACCGCGATCCCGGTGCGCGACGCCGAGTTCGTCAAATCGGGCGACCCGCGCTATTTCTGGACCGAGACGGCGGTAACGACGGACGGCGATGTCAGCCTCACCTGGTACGACATCGGCGAGCCGCTGTTGATCCACACCAATCCGGGCGAGGGCGGCCGCAAATACGGCGTCTGCACCTTGCTGGTGCCGTCGCTCGGGGCGCGGTTGACGGTTGACGGCGTCCAGGCCGCCGGCACGCCGGTGCCGATCGATCGGGAGGGCCATCCGTTCAGCACCTGCGCCCTGGCGTTCTCGGAAAGCTGGACCGAAGCGCGGTGATCATCGCATGACCACCGCCCGCGACCTCGCCGGATTCCTGGCGCCGCTCGGCTACGACGACCTGCCGGCGCGCGCCACCGACTACGCGGCGATGCTGATCGCCAGCACGCTGGCCAGCGCGGCGTGCGGCAAGGAAATCGTGTCGTCGCGGATCGTGCGCGAACTCGCCCGCGAGCGCGGCGGCGCGCCGCAGGCGTCGCTGTGGTTCGATGCCGGGCCAAAACTGCCGGCCGCCGAGACGGCGCAGGTCAACGCGGTAATGAGCGACGCCGCCGCGTCCGACGACAGCGATCTGCGGGCGATCGTCCATTGCGGCACGCCCTTGACCGCGACCGCGCTGGCGCTGGCCGAGCGCACCGGCGCCAGCGGCCGCGATGTGCTGGCGGCGATGGTCATTGGCTACGAGGCGGCGGGGCGGATCAGCGACCCGATCAGCCCGCAATTCCGTGAGCGCGGGCACCACGGGTCCACGATGGCGATCTTCGCCGCGGCGGTGGCCGCCGGGAAGCTGTTGAGGCTCGATCCGGCGCGGCTGGCGCAAACCATCGCGCTCGCGGCGACCTCGGCGAGCGGGCTGGTCAAGGCCGCCGATACCAGCGTCGCGCGCGAGTACCATGCCGGCCTGGTGACCCGCGCCGGCATCGACGCCGCGCTCGCGGCCGAGAAGGACTTTATCGCCGAGGAAAGCATTCTCGACGGCCCGACGGGGTTCTTCCGGGTCTATGGCGGCAAAGAAGTCACCGGGGTCTGCGACGGCCTGGGCGACGATTGGGACATCCTGACCGACATGGCGGTGAAGCTGGTGCCCGGCGGGCACCCCTATCACGCCTTTGGCGAGGCCGCCGCCAACGCGGCGCGAGACGGCAATATCGCCGCCGACGCGGTCGAGAGCATCACCGTGTCGCGGCCGGGCCTGACGCGGCTTTCCGGCCCGCTGCATCCGAAAGACCTGATCGACATGGCGCACAGCCCGGCCTATTTCACCGCCGCCGGGGTCGCCGACAAGGCCTTCGGCTGGGTGCATTGCAGCCCGGAAAAGATCGCCGATCCGGTCATCCACCGGCTGATCGACAAGGTGCGGGTCGGTCCGCCGCTGAGCGAGAACGCGGCGCGCTACCGCCAGGGCGCGACCGTGACGATCCAAACCACCGACGGCCGCACGGTCGCGAGCACGGTGTTCCTGCCGAAAGGCTCGGCCGCGCTTGGCATCGGGTGGGCCGATATCGAGGCCAAGTACCGCACCTTGATGCCGAATTCGGGATTGAGCGCGGAGCGCATCGAGGCGAGCCTGGCGACGATCCGGGATTTCGCGAACGCATCCGGCGTCGCGCCGCTGATCAGCCTGCTGCGGCCATAGTTTTCACGTTCCCCGGCGAAAGCTGGGGCCCACTTATCAACCGTTTCTGGCGCGGACGAGTGGATCCCGGCTTTCGCCGGGAAGCGACAAGACGCGGCCTAGAAAAACGCCAGCGTGCGGATCTCGATGCTCTCGCGGAAGCGCGGGTGGGGCGGCGAGGTGGGGTCGTCGAAAGCGGTGTGCGCGGTCCAGCACGCCCGGCCGTCGGTCATCGAGTCGAACACCTTGAACACCAGCGCCTCGTCGCGCCGCATGTGCGGGAACCAGTACCAGCGGTGCTTGGGATCGAAGGCGATCGCCGCGGTCTGGCCGACGCGGTCCTGGTAGCGCCGTTCGGTGACCACCATGCTTTTCGGGTCGAGCGTCTGCGAGTCGCAGATCGCCAGCGGCCAGCTCTCGACCGGCAGACGGATCGGTCGCCAGCACTGGACGATCGCGAAGCGGTGCCGCAGCAGCTCCTCGGCCTCGTCGCCCATCAGGTCGCGCACGCGTTTGGCGGCCGAGAATTCGGTGTAATCGTTATGGACGCGGCGCACGACGTCGCGGATCTGCCGTACCTCGCGCTGCGCCTCGTCCTGGGTGCGCAGCGTATGGTCGAAGACGACGACGCGCTTGGCGCCCGCCTCCTGCCTTATTAACGCCTCCATTTCGGGATAGTAGACCCGGCGCACCTCGTCATCGTCGTAGAAGTCGGCGACTTTGGTCGGGTGGTGAACAAAGCGGAAGCCATGCTTCTCGATGTCGAACTTGCCGGCCGCGAGCCGGCCATTGCGCAGCACCATCCGGTGCGCTTCCGACTGGCCGCCGCCGAGCCTGCGGTCGATGCCGCCGGGCCCGGCGACCAGCGAAATCGGCGTCTCGCCGGTGTCGACGTAATAGTTGAGCGGCGCCTCGATCGTCTCCGGCGCGGTGTCGAGTTCGGCCAAATCCGACATGGGACCTCCTGCGATTTGCCGAGCCGATGATACGGCACAACCAGCGCTCGATCGAGCGTCAACAGCTCGCCGGGGATCGATCGACGCGGCAAATTGTTGGCGAGTCGGAGCGAAGTTGAACGGGCCGCGCGGATAATTCTGCGTTGTGACAACAACTATCAGGGACTGAACGAACATGATGCGGGGGAATAGGGGTTTGGTCGTCGGGCGCGGGCTTTTGACCGCGGCGGCGCTGCTGACGCTGGTGACGCTTCTGGGCGGGTCGACGGGCGCGAATGCGCAGGCGATGAGCTCGACCGCGATCCCGACCCAGGACAGTCAGCCCTTCTGGATCACGGTGGGACCGGATGGAGCGCTGTGGTTTACCGAGTTCCACGGCAACAATATCGGCCGCCTCACGACCGCTGGTGCAATTAGCGAATATGCCGTGCCCACGTTTCGGTCCGGTCCGTCGGGGATCGTCGCCGGCTCGGATGGCAATCTGTGGTTCGTCGAGCAGAACGCCAGCAATGTCGGACGCATCACGACGAGCGGCCAGGTCACCGAATTTCCGACCCCGACCCCAAACAGCATGCCGACGATCATCGCCGCCGGGCCGGATGGCAATCTATGGTTCGTTGAGCAGAACGGCAACAATGTCGGCCGGATAACCACCGCCGGCGCCATCACCGAATTTAGCATCCCGACCCCAAAAGCCTTCCCGGAAGCGATCGCCGCCGGCTCCGATGGTGCGTTGTGGTTCACCGAGTACGGCGGCAACAAGATCGGCCGGATCACGACGACCGGGACGTTCGCCGAATATCTGCTCCCCGGTTCGTTTGCCTGCCCGCTGGGCATCACCGCCGGACCGGACGGCAATCTGTGGTTCACCGGGCCGTGCAACAATACGATCGGGCTGATCACCGTCGCCGCCGGGGCCATCACCCAGTTCAACTCGCAGATCGCTGGGGCCGGGATCGCAACCGGCCCGGACGGCGCGTTGTGGTTCACCCAGTACAACAATGCCGGCAACGAGCTCGGGCAGCTCACCACCCAGGGCGTGGTCACGCTGTTCCAGGTAACGAGCCCTGGCACATTTCTCGGCGGCGGCATCACCGCCGGTCCGGAAGGCGCGCTGTGGTTTGCCAACTCGGGCGCCAACAGTATTGGCCTGATCGCGCCGCCGCCGGCAACATCGCCGCTGGTGGCGGCGGTGCTGCCGTCGAGCCAGTCGGTCCAGGTGGGAACCCCGGCGACGGCGTTCGCGACGATCATCAATTCTGGATCAGCCGCGCTGAACACCTGCGCGATCGCGCCGGTCACCACCGTTCCGGCGAGTTTTTTGTATCAGACGACCAATCCGATGACCAACACGCTCACCGGTTCTGCCAATACGCCGGTGTCGATTGCCGCGGGCGCCGCGCAGACTTTTGTCATCGCCTTGACCTCGAGCGCGCCGGTGGTGCCGACCACCGTCTCATTGGGTTTCAATTGCTCCGGCGCGACCCCGGCGCCGACCACCCCGGGCGTCAACACGCTGCTTTATTCCGCCTCGGCGACGCCGGTGCCGGACATCATCGCGCTGGCGGCGACGTCGAGCAATGACGGCATTCTGCACGTCAACGGCCCGACTGGCGTGAATGCGTTCGCCGTCGCGACGATAAACCTCGGCGCTAGCGCGGCGATCACCGCGACGCCCACCACCGGGACCGCCACGCTGCCGCTCAACATCGCGATTTGCCAGACCAACTCGACGAGCGGCCAGTGCCTCTCCGCGGCCGGGTCGAGCGCGACGGCCACGCTCGACAGCCAAACAACGGCGACCTTCGGGATTTTCGCCGGGTCTACCGGCTTGGTGCCGTTTGCACCGGCCACCAACCGGATTTTCGTGGAGTTCACCGATTCCTCGAGCGTCGTGCGCGGCTCGACCAGCGTCGCGGTCGAGACGCAATAGAGAGCCCGGCGCCGGAGCTCAGTCGAGCATGAGCCGCGGCGATGGGAAGCAATTAGCGCGCTAATTTCCGATCGTGTCGGGGGTGCGGTTGCGCCGGCGATGCGTATAACCGGAAAGAGCACCGCTTCCGGGGCAACAACCACTACCGCGACAGGAAAGATCATGATGCAGGGGGGGCAGGGCTGGTCGAGGCGGCTTCAGCTCGCGGCGGCGCTGCTGCTGGCGCTCGGCTGGTCGACGGGCGCGAATGCCCAGGCGCAGAGCGTGGTTTCGATGCCGACGGCGAACAGCTTGCCGTTCTGGATCGCGCTCGGATCGGACGGGAATTTGTGGGTTACCGAGTACGCGGGCGACCAGATCGCGCGGGTCACACCCGCCGGCGCGGTCACCGAATTTCCGATTCCCAGTCAACAATCCGCTCCGGCGGGGATTGTCGCCGGATCGGATGGCAATCTGTGGTTCATCGAGCAGAACGGCAACAATGTCGGACGCATGACGACGACCGGCGCGGTCACCGAATATCCGATTCCGAGCGGCAATAGCGGGCCGACGCTGATCGCCGCCGGGCCCGACGGGGCGCTGTGGTTTGTCGAGCAGCTCGGCAATAAGATCGGCCGGATAACGACCTCCGGCAACTTCGCCGAATTTCCGATCCCGACCGGGGGCGCGTTTCCGCAGGATATCGTAGCCGGCTCGGATGGCGCGCTGTGGTTCACCGAGTTCGATGCCAACAAGATCGGTCGGATATCGGCGAGCAACGGCGCGATCACCGAATTTCCGATCGCGGGCCCGAATTCCTGCCCGATCGGCATCACCGCCGGACCGGATGGCAATCTCTGGTTTAATGAGCCGTGCATCAACGCAGTCGGGCGGATCACGACGGCCGGGGTCATTACCCAATTCCAATCGCAGATCGGCGGGGCCGGGATCACCGTCGGGCCGGACGGCGCGTTGTGGTTCAGCGAATACACCAATCTCGCCAATCAGGTCGGGAAGATCACCACCACCGGCGCGGTCACGCTGTTCACCGCGGTGAGCCCAGGGGGCAATCTCAGCGCCGGCATCGTCACCGGTCCGGACGGCGCGATCTGGTTCACCGACCCGGGCGCCGACAATGTCGGCCGGATCGTCCCGCCGCCGGTTACCCCGACGCTGTTGGCGGCGGTATTGCCGTCGAGCCAGTCTGTTCAGCTCGGTACGACGGCGACGGCCTTCGCGACGATCATCAATGCCGGATCGACCGGGCTCAATGGTTGCGCGATCACGCCGGTCACCACCGTGCCGGCGAGTTTTTTGTATCAGACGACCAATCCCACGACCAACGTGCTGACCGGCTCGCCCAATACGCCGGTGTCGATCGCCGCGGGCGGCTTGCAGACCTTTGTCATCGCCCTGACCCCGAGCGCGCCGGTGGTGCCGACCACCGCCGTCTTGGGCTTCAGCTGCTCCGGCACGACCCCGGCGCCGACCACGCCGGGCGTCAACACGCTGCTTTATTCCGCCTCGGCGACGCCGGTGCCCGATATCATCGCGCTGGCGGCGACCACCAGCAATGACGGCATCCTGCATGTCGTCGGCCCGACCAACGCGAACGCGTTCGCCGTCGCGACGATAAACCTCGGCGCCAGCGCGGCGATCACCGCGACGCCCAATACCGGGAGCGAGACGCTGCCGCTCGCCATCGGAATTTGCCAGACCAACCCCGCGAGCGGCCAGTGCCTCTCCGGGGTCGGAGCGAGCGCAACGGCGGTGCTCGACAGCCAGACGACGGCGACATTCGCGATTTTCGCCGCGGCCGGCGGCTCGGTGCCGTTTGCACCGGCCACCAACCGGATTTTCGTGCAGTTCACCGATTCCTCGGGTGTGGTGCGCGGCTCGACCAGCGTCGCGGTCGAGACGCAATAGGCCCGAGAGGCCTCAGTTGAGCGTCAGCAATCTTCCGTAGCCGGCGATCGGTTGCATGACGCCGCAGGCGCGCAGCGCCAGCCACATCATCGCCGAATTGCTCGAAATGACCGGCTTCTGCAAATCCTGTTCGAGCATTTCGAGCACCGCGACGGTCGGCATTCCGGTGCCCGAGAGGAAGACCGCTTGCGCCTCCGGCCGATCGACCGAGCGGGCCAGCCGATAGGCCCGCTCCGCGGTCTCGTCGTAAATGTTGGTGACGCCTTTCAGATTGTCGTGATTGACGGCCTCAAACCCGTGCGCCTCCAGATGCGCCTTGCCTTTCAGCGTCACCTCGGCCGAGTACGGCGCGCCGAGCGCGACCCGCTTGACGCCAAGCCGTTCCAGCGCCGCGGCCACCGAGGCGAACGCGGTCGTCACCCGCGTGCCGCTGGCCTGCGCCAGCCGGGCGAGCAAGGCCGCCTCCTCGTCGCGGCCGAGGTCGTAGCTCGTCGCGGTGTGGGCGACGGTGATGATGTCGGGCTTGACCAGCGCCAGCATCTCGACGCTCTCGTCGAGATGCTCGACCATCGAGCGGTTGCGCTCGGCCTGGCCGTCGAGCAAGCCTGGCGTGCCGCGCGCCACCATGCGATGGAAATGCAGCGACACGCCTTCCGGCGCCATCGCCATCATCTCCGGCTCGATCGTCGGGTTGCCGGGCGGCAGCAGGAAGCCGAGCCGCGCGCGAAAGCCGATCATACGACCCCGTCCTCGTGCAGCCGGTGCAGCTGGTCGGGATCGACGCCGCACAGCGCGCCGAGCAGCTCATCGGTGTGTTCGCCCAGAAGGGGTGGCCGGGTGATCTCGGCCGGCGAATCCGACAGCTTCACCGGGCAGCCGACGGTCTGGTAAACGCCGCGCGTCGGGTAGTCGATGTCGACGATCATCTCGCGCGCCTTCAAATGCGGATCGGCCAGCACCTCGCCAGTGTCCTGGCACGCGCCGCACGGCACGCCGGCGTCGCCAAGCAGGCGCATGACCTCGTGCTTGGTGTGCCGGCGAGTCCATTCCTCGACGATGGCATCGAGCGCGGCGCGGCTCTCCCAGCGCGCGTCGGCGGTCGCGTAACGCGGGTCGTCGGCAAGTTCGGGCCGGCCGATGACGTCGCACAAGGGCCGCCACATCTGCGGCTGGGCGAGGACGATCACGTAATCGTTCGGCCCGCCCGGCGCGCAGGCATAGGTGGTGCCGGGGACGGTGTGGCCGAGCTGGTTGCCGTGGCGCTCCATCGGCCGGCCCTGGCGCTGATGGTCGCGCAGGCTGACGCGAATCAGATTGACCACCGCGTCCTGCATCGACACCTCGACGTGCTGGCCGGTGCCGGTCGCGTGGCGCTGCTGCAGCGCGGCGAGGATGCCGATCGCCATGTGCATTCCGGTGCCGCTGTCGCCGATCGCCGGCAGCAAGAGGGTCGGCGGGTTTTCCGGGAAGCCCGTCACGCTCATTGCCCCGCCCATCGCCTGGGCCACCGGCTCGTAGCTTTTGAACCCGGCGTATGGGCCATAGCTGCCAAACCCCTTGATGGTCGCGTAGATGAGCCGCGGGTTCAGCTCCTTGAGTACCGGCCAGCCGAGCCCCAAGCGGTCCATCGCGCCAGGCCCAAAATTTTCGAGCAGCACATCCGATTGCCCGATCACCTCCTTGAACAGCCGCTTGCCCTCGTCGGTCTTGAGGTTGAGCGTCAGGCTGCGCTTGTTGGCGTTGAACAGCAGGAAGAACAGGCTGTCGCTGCCCTTTTTGTCGGCGTGGACGGTGCGCGCGACGTCGCCACCCTTCGGCTCCTCGAGCTTGATCACATCGGCGCCGAGGAACGCCAGGATCTGCGCGCAGGCCGGCCCCGCCTGGTTGTGCGTCATGTCGATGACGCGGATGCCCTTCAGCGCCTGGCTCATGTGACCCTCTCTCGATGAAGAATTTGCGGAAGGCTAGCACCGGCCGAGCCAATCGTCCTAGGATCGTCCTCAGCGAAACCCATAGCGGGAGGCATCTCATGGAATTCGGCGTCTCGATCTTCTTCACCGATTATTCGATCGGTCCGGCCGAGCTGGCGATCGCGCTGGAAGAGCGCGGGCTTGGCATCTTGTGGGTGGCCGAGCACTCGCACATCCCGGTGCCGCGTGTGACCCCGCCGCCGGGCGGCGGCGAGCTCGCCAAACGCTATTACGATGTGATGGACCCGTTCGTGACCCTCGCGGTCGCCGGCGCGGTCACCAAGAAGCTGAAGCTTGGCACCGGCGTCTGTCTTGTCATCCAGCGCGACACGATCCAGACCGCGAAGTCGGTCGCCTCGCTCGACGTGACCTCGAACGGCCGCTTCGTCTTCGGCATCGGCGCCGGCTGGAACGTCGAGGAGGTAGAGAGCCACGGCACGCCGTTCGCCACCCGCGCGCTGCACATGCGCGAGCAGATCGAGGCGATGAAGGAGATCTGGACCAAGAGCACCGCCGAGTATCATGGCGAGACGGTCAACGTCACCCCGATGATGACCTGGCCGAAGCCGGTACAGAAGCCGCATCCGCCGGTCGTCCTCGGCGGCGCGTTTCCGTATGCCGCGCGGCGCGCGGTGCGCTATGGCGACGGCTGGTTCCCCAACGCCAGCAGCGGCGACCCCGAGGATTACATCCCGAAATTCAACAAGATGGCGGAGGAGGCCGGGCGCAAGCCGCTGCCGATCAGCCTCGGCGGCGCGCCGTTCGACGCCGACAAGCTGAAGCGGTTTCGCGACCTCGGGGTCGAGCGGGTCAGCACCAGCCTGATGTCGGAAAAGGCTGATCAGCTCCTGCCGATCCTCGACAAATGGGCCGGTCTGATGCGTCAGGTCAACGGGTAGGGCCAGTTTCGGCCGGTTTGCACCGGCGCGGTCAGCCCCTCACCCTCCCATCGCTGAGTGATGGGTCCCTCCCTCTCCCCGCTCTTGCGGGGAGAGGGAGGGGGTGAGGGGCTGTCGCCGGTGGTGGCTAAAAGAACGCGACGCCGACCGTGCCCTTAAAGTTGTAGGACGGGACGCCGTGCTGGTCGGCGAAATCCCATACCGAGGCGTTCCACGAGACGTCGTCGCCGACGATGAGGCCGCCCTTGGTCAGCTTGCGCTTGGCCTCGTTGAACTCGAACATCATGTGGTCATAAGTGTGGTCGGAGTCGTGGTAGAACAGGTCGATCGCATCGACCTTGTCGATCATCTTGTGAAGTAGATCCTTGGCGTCGCCGTTCCACACCTCGAAACGGTCGCGATAGGCGTCGGGCACCAGCCAGCCGGTGGTTTTGCCTTCGGGGATCACGACGCCGTAAATCGTGCCGGCGACCGTCCAGGCGGGGTCGCCCGGGTCGAAGACCGGCGCCAGGTCGATCACGTGCAGCGTCCCGTCCGGCCCGTTCTTGGCCAGGGCCAGCATCATGAAAGCCGCGGACAACCCGTTGCAGACGCCGGTCTGAACGATCGTCTTCGGCTTTGCCTGGCGCACCAGCCAATAAAGGAACAGCGCGTCGTCGAGATTGACCCAGCCCGGCTGATAGAGCGAGCCGTAGGTCCGCCCCAGGCGGGTCACATACTCCTCGACGAACCGGCGCCGCTCGAAGACCTGCTCCGCTCCCGGAATGGCGGAAGCCTCGGCCAGCGCTTCCGACAGCACCTTCCGCCAGCGGCGGTCGGGGACCCAGGCGAGCCAGGCCATTTGGCTCAAGGCCGCAAAGGCCGGGTTGTCGCACGGCTGGCGCCAATTGAAGATGCGCCCCGGAAAATTGCGCGTCAGCCTCGGGTGATAGTCGCGATGCGCCGGATTGTAGGTCCGGGCGTCGCGCATCAGCGGATGCTGCGCCAGCGTCTCGCGCGCGTTGGCCAGTCGCGCGATCGTGTCGGCTGGCGGCGCCGCCAGCACGCCGGCATGGCCGCCGTGCGCCGCGACGAGCCACTCGTCCAGCCGCTCCGGCCTTGCCCCGAGCCCGGTGATCCAGCGAAACAGGTTGAGCGAGCGATAGTAAGCAAAACGCCCGATCCGCCGGGGATCGTCGATCGCCAGCCGCACCTTCTCCTGAAATGTCGTTGCCATATGCCTGGGTCAGGCCGCCTGTTCGATCGTGATAACGTCCCCGCCGAGCGTGGTGCGGCGGACGTCGCGCACCTCGTTGCGGTCGAAGCGGCGGGCGCGGTGCATCGTCTGCCGGTTGTCCCACATGACGAGGTCGTGCAGGCGCCAGGAGTGCGAATAGACGAATTCGCGCTGCGTCGCGTGCTCGGTCAGGTCGCGCAGGAACATGCGCGCCTCGGGGATTGTCCAGCCCTCGATCGCCCCGGCATGCGCGGCGAGAAACAGCGATTTCCGGCCGGTCACCGGGTGGGTGCGCACGAGCCGCTGGCGTATCGGGCGGAACGCGGCGATCTCCTCGGCGCTGAGCTCGGTGAAGCCGATCGCCTCGCGCGAATAGATCAGCGAATGCAGGCAGACGAGCGGCTCGATCTCGCTCTTGGTGCGCTCGTCGAGCGCGTCGTAGGCGGCGCGCATGTCGGCGAACTCGGTATTGCCGCCCCAGGACGGCAAGACGCGGCCCGACAACAACGAGTACTTCGCCGGCACCGGCCGGAACGAGCTGTCTGAATGCCACAGCCGGTCGCCGAGCTTGAAGAACCAGACGCGATCCTCGGCCGAGATGATGTTGCCGTCCTTGTCGAGGTTGGAGAAATCGGCCATGCCGGGGCCGAGCCGTTTATCGACGTCTTTCTGGATATGGCCGGGCAAATGGTAGCGTTCGAGTTCGCCGAAATGCCGGGTGAACGCGATCTGCTGCGCGTCGGTCAAATCCTGGTCGCGGAACACCAGCACCGCGTGGCGGTCCATTCCGGCTTCGATCGCCGCGACTTCGTCCGACGTCAGCTTCTTCGTGCAATCGACGCCGCTGACCTCGCCGGCGAAGACCGGGTGGAGCGGGCGGATCGTGATCGGCATCGTTCGCCTCCTTTGACGCCGGCCGGTTTATCCGCCGCCCGGCGCGACAACGCAACAGGCGCCGCCGCGATCGACGAAACATTGAAAGCTGTCCCGGCTCTGTGCGACGTTTGGCCGATACGACGCCCGGCGGAGTTGCAGCGATGCCCGACCACGATCATGATCACTCCGAGCTGTCCGACATCCAGCTGCGGGTGCGGGCGCTCGAGACCATCCTCACCGAGAAGGGCTATGTCGACCCGGCGGCGCTCGACCTGATGGTCGAGAGCTATGAGACCAAGATCGGGCCGAAAAACGGCGCGCGTCTCGTGGCGCGCGCCTGGATCGACCCCGATTTCAAGGCGGCCTTGCTGAAGGATGCGACCGAGGCGGCCAACGCGTTCGGCCATGTGAGCCCGGTCGGCAGCCATTTGATCGCGGTCGAGAACACGCCCAAGACGCACAACCTCGTCGTCTGCACCCTGTGCTCCTGTTACCCCTGGGAGGTCTTGGGCCTGCCGCCGGTCTGGTACAAATCGGCGCCCTACCGCTCGCGCGCGGTGATCGACCCGAAAGGCGTCCTCGCCGATTTCGGCGTGGCGCTGCCGGCCGAGACCGAAATCCGCATCTGGGATTCGACCGCCGAGACGCGCTTCATCGTCGTGCCGATGCGGCCCCCCGGCACCGAGAACTGGAGCGAGGACCGGCTCGCCGAGATCGTCACCCGCGACTGCATGATCGGCACCGGACTCCCAAAGCCATGAGCAACACGATCCACGACATGGGCGGGATGCACGGCTTCGGCCCGGTTGAGCCGGAGGCTAACGAGCCGGTGTTCCACGCGCCGTGGGAGGGCCGCGTCCACGCGCTGCAGCGGGCGATCGGCGCCGCCGATTTATGGACCATCGATGGCGGCCGCGCCTCGCTCGAAAGCCTGCCGCCGGTCGTCTATCTGTCGACGACCTACTACGAGCGCTGGTTTCTCGGGCTGGAAAAGCGGCTGATCGCGCATGGTCTCGTCGCCGCCGACGAGGTGGCGGCCGGCCATTCGCTGCACGCCGCGAAACCGATCAAGCGCACGATGACCGTCGCCGATGCCGCGAAACCGCCCGTGCGCGGAAATTTTGAGCGGCCCGCCGCCGCTCCGGCGCGGTTCAAGCCGGGCGACCGGGTGCGCACGGTCAACATCAACCCCGCGACCCATACCCGCCTGCCGCGCTACGCCCGCGACAAGGAGGGCGTGGTCGAAGCGATCCGCGGCTGCCACGTTTATCCCGACACCGCGGCGCTCGGGCAGGGCGATCACCCGCAATGGCTCTACGCGGTCGTGTTCGGCGGATGCGAGCTGTGGGGCGAGGACGCCGACCCGTCGATCACGGTGTCGATCGAGGCGTTCGAGCCCTATCTGTTGTCGGCGTGAGCACGCCCGACCGCAACACAATCGCGGCGGCCGCGCTCGCGGTGCCGGGCATCCCGCAAGGCGAGGAGGGCCCGATCTTCCGCGAGCCGTGGGAAGCGCAGGCCTTCGCGATGGCGCTGTCGCTGCACCAGCGCGGCCTCTTCACCTGGAGCGAATGGGCCGCGACCCTGGCCGACGAGATCAAGCGCGCCCAGGCGGCGGGCGACCCCGATACCGGCGACACCTATTACCTTCATTGGCTCAACGCATTGGAACGACTGGTCGCCGAGAAGGGCGTCGCCGACCCCTCGACGCTGACCCGCTACCGCGACGCCTGGGAGCGCGCGGCGGATGCGACGCCGCATGGCGACCCGATCGTGCTGCGCCCCGAGCATTTCGAGGCATAAGTCGCTAAACTATTCGTCTTCCCCGCGAAAGCGGGGACCCAGGGCGAGCGACGTACCGGTTGCCCCTGGGCCCCTGCTTTCGCAGGGGAACGATTTTTTTACAGGCGAATGATGGAATTCGGCATCTTCCACGAGTTTCTCTCGACCAAGTCGCAGTCGCAGGCCGAGGCGTTTGCGAACTCGTTCGCCCAGATCGAGGCGGCCGAGGAGTGGGGCCTCGATGTCGTGTGGCTCGCTGAAATCCACATGAACCCGACGCGCTCGCTGCTCTCGGCGCCGCTCACCGTGGCGAGCGCGATCGCCGCCCGGACGCGCCGTATCAAGATCGGCACCGCGGTGCAGATCCTGCCGCTCGGCCACCCGCTGCGCCTCGCCGAGGAGACCGCGACGATCGACCAGATCAGTGGCGGGCGCCTGATCTTCGGGGTCGGCCGCAGCGCCTTTCCGCGCGCCTACAACGCCTACGGCATCTCCTACGAGGAGAGCCCGCAGCGTTTCGCCGAATGCCTCGAGATCATCAAGAAGGCGTGGACGCAAGAGAGCGCCTCGCATCAGGGCCGCTGGTACAGCTTCGAGAACTTCACCTTGGTGCCGCGCCCCGTGCAACAGCCGCACCCCGAGATCCGCATCGCCGCCAGCCAGCACGACACTTACGCGGCGATCGGCGCGCTCGGCTATCCGCTGTTCTCGGCGGTGCGCGCGAGCCCGCTCTCCGAGCTGGCGCACCATACGCACGCCTACCGCGAGGCCTGGGCCGAAGCCGGGCATCCCGGCGAGCCGCGCGCCTATCTGCAGGTGCCGATCTACGTCGCTGAGACCCGTGACGCCGCGCTCGCCGACGCCGAGGCGGGCATGATGCGGTTCTCGACCTACCGTCCCGACCTGATCCGCGGGCCGATGAACTACGCGACCGTGCTACGCGAGAAGGGCATCGCCGGAACGCCTGAGATGGTCACCGAGCGCCTCAAGCAGCTGCGCGACGAGGCGCACCTCGCCGGCGTCTCCGCCGAGATCAACCCCGGCAGCATGCTCAGCCACGCGCAGGTGATGTCGTCGCTCAGACTTTACATCCAGGAGGTCATGCCACGGTTCAAATGAGTGGACCGCGGTCGTCCCGGCTATTCCTGGGCTAGGCCCGGCCTTAATTTGGTCGGCGCTGTCGCAATCGGCGAGGTTTCCAATTCAGAACTACCTGCTTAGCTGCGGTTTCGTTGGGCGCCCCGTGTAACTCGTCCATAAAGCGCACGAACGGCGTCCCTAGCACAACTGGTCGCTCTTTCCACCATTCCCAACCGCGCCGATATGAAATTCCCATCGTTTCCAGACCTAACATCGGTAGGCCGCCCGGACGGCGGGTTGAGGAGGAGTGAGCACGCCCCGGCTCCCAGTCATACCAACGCCAGAGCATCCATTCCGTAAACACCTCCGTAGTTATTACACCGCCACGGAAATAGCTGAATTCGTTGAGAAACAGGTCAAAGGCTTGGGTGAATATATTCCACGCTTCCATTTCTTGTTGGTCAGAGACCGTTATAGGTGGTGTACGGATATCTCCATTTTCAAAATAGAATTCGCTGTTAACATCATGCCTATTTTTTAATAACCCTTGAAATCGTTTGGTGAATTCTATGGTTGCTTCATGTCTTTTAATATTTTTCGCGTAACGGTGAGTGACCCACATCGCAAAAAGTATAGCTAGGATAGTCCCAAAAACAGCACCGAAAAATGGCCCTAATCCAGGATAGTAACAAACCCATCGAACATACCAACCTGTGGACTCACACCACTGCGGCTCCATGGATTTCGCCTTGCAATGTCACCACTCAGCGAAGCTTGAGCAACTGACGGTAGTTGACGTAGGACCAGATACTACCGTGCTGTATCCAGCTTTGCCAGGTAGTACCGTATGGGCTATTTTCTCGTTGTCGCGTCACGGGAGGCGTCCAATGTCAGCCAACGCTCAGCGCTACAATGTCGGTGGGGTCATGCTGGAGCGGCCGTTCAAGATCCGCCGGCTCGGCCATTTCGGTTTCAACCTCGACCGGATGGAGGAGGGGCGCCAGTTCTATGGCGACCTGCTTGGCTTCAAGGTCTCCGACCTCGCCGATTTCTCGCGCGCGCCGTGGTTCCCCAAGGATGCCGATGTCGGGCCGCAGGGCTATTTCATGCGCTATGGCACCGACCACCACGCGATGGTGCTGTTCTCGAAAAAGTTGATGGACCACCGCGCCGACCGCAAATTCGTGCCCGGCATTACGGTCAACCAGATCACCTGGCAGTGCGGCAGCCTCAAGGAGATCGCCGACGCGCACACCTATTTCACCGAGCACCAGGTGCGCATCCAGCGGGTCGGCCGCGACATGCCGGGCAGCAACTGGCACACCTATGTCTACGACCCGGACGGCCACACCAACGAGCTTTACTACGGCATCGAGCAGATCGGCTGGAACCAGCTGTCGAAGCCGCGCGAAATGTATTACCGCGGGTTCAACGAGAAACCGCCGCTGCCGCAGATGTCGGAAAGCGCGGAGCTCGCCGAGGCGCGCGACAAGGGCATCGATGTGCTATCGGGCCACAAGCCGAACGGCAGTCTGCCCGAAACCTACGATGTCGAAGGAGTGCTGCTGGCGCGGCCGTTCAAGATCACCAAAATCGGGCCGGTAAGCCTCTTCGTCGACGATGTCGACGCGGCCGAGCGGTTTTATGTCGAGCGGCTCGGCTTCGTGACTAGCGAGGCGGCGGTCTATCGCGGCGCGCGCTGCGCGTTTCTGCGCTGCGGCGCCGAGCACCACACCTTGGGCCTGTTCCCCAAGGAATTGCGCAAGACCCTCGGCCTCTCCGACCACAGCTCCTGCATGTCGTTCGGGATCGAACTCGGCAGCTACGCGCAACTGCGCGAGGCGGTCGCCTTCCTCAAATCGCGCGGGGTCGAGATCATCGACTCAATTCCGCCCGAGCTCTATCCCGGCATCGACTATTCCACCTTCGCCCTCGACCCCGACGGCCACTGCGTCCAGCTCTATTACTACATGGAGCAAATCGGCTGGGACGGCCGCGTCCGCCCGGCCGCCGAGCGCCGCACCGTCACGCGCCCCTGGCCCGAGGCGCTGGAGCCTCTCGGCGATACCTACCAGGACCAGGTGTATCAGGGGCCGCTGGGGTAGCCCGGCCGCCGAGTCTCGTTCGTCATTGGCCGGAACTGTTCCGGCCATCCCCATCGAGGTTGCAGTTTAGCGAAGTGCCCAAATACCTGCACCTTTGCCCTCAGGCATACGGAATAAGTCCGGACCACCGCGATACACCTCCGAATCGGAACAGTGCTCCTCAAGGGTGCGGCGAACTACCGGCTCAAAGGAGATGGGTATCGATCTCCCGCCGTCTCGGCGTATCGCGCGCACCTCTTTGTAAATTTCAAAGAGCGGAGCGCGTCCGCGCAATCTTTCTAATCCAGTCCGCACATCATCGCGCCATGTGACCTTGGATCGAGGTGACCGTTCCGGACGGGAGGCCAATACCTCAGGCATTTTGATTCCTCCGACCGTTTTGCGGCGAGAAAGCGAGTTGAGCAATCTCTGAAGGATAGCGTCTTCTGTATCCTCTCCGTCTTGTCGGAGGGACCATATTCTCGCGAAAACATCCGTCGAAATCGAGATTGTACGTTCCATCTCTCTCTCCGTTATACCTGAGAGAGAGATAACGGAGAGATGTGGAGATATTCAAGAACTATTTTATCTCTAACGGAAAACGAAGTCTCGCTAAACCGCCTCCCTGACCCTCGGCATTACCTCCGCCGCCAATACCTCGAGCTGCTCCAAGGCCAGGCTGTTGGGCATGCCCGGCCAATGCACCGAGGCGACGATGTGGTTGACCCCGAGCCGGCGGTTCAATCGCACCATCTGCTCCGCGACCTCGCTGGGCGAACCCATCAGGAAGCGGTCCTCCAAAAGCTCGGCGAAATCGTGGTCGAAATCGTCGCCCTCGGGCATCACCTTGTCCTGGCCCCAGGCGCGGTAGGCGCGGTATTTCTCTTCAAGATAGGGCTGCGCCAGGCGGATCGCCTCGGCGCGCGAGCTGGCGACAAAGACCTCCCGCCGCATCGGCACCTCCGCCGGAAACGGTTTTCCCAACTCGTCCAACGCCCGCTTGTAAATGTCCATCTGCCGTTCGATCGTCGCCAAGGTGTTATGCGGGTTGATGTACCAGCAATCGCCGATCCGCGCTGCGCGGCGCACCGCGATGTCGGCGTTGGCGCCGATCCAGATCGGCGGGGTCGGCTTCTGCACTGGCTTGATCGGGCAGGTGGCGTGGTCGAGCTCCCAGTCCGTGCCCGTCATGTCGACAAAATCCTCGGTCCACAGAAGCTTGACCGCGAGCATCACCTCCTCGAACCGCGCGCCCAATTTGCCGCGCGGCACGCCGAACGCCTTGAACTCGACGTCGCGGTAGCCGATCCCCGCGCCGAACACGAGACGCCCGCCCGACAGCAAATCGAGCGTCGCCAACTGCTCGGCGAGGTCGAGCGGCTTGTGCAGCGGTACGAGGACCAGGCCGCAGATGATGCGCAGCCGCGGGGCGATCGCCGCGCAATACGACAGAAACGGGATCTGCTGCACCGATTGAAACGGGTGGGCGCTGAAATGCGAGCCCTTCACCACCCCGTCGAAGCCGAGCCGGTCGGCGGCGCGTACCAGCGCCAGATCGTCTTCCAAATGTCCGGCCGGGTCGCCCGGCGGATGCTGGCCGCGGACGATCAGGCTGAGCTTGAACCCATCGCTCATTCGCCCATGCCTTTATCCGTCAGCTCCTTCTTCGCCTTGTCGTTCTTGGCGAGCGCCAGGCCCATGCCGCGCATCACATTGGGCGCCTTGGTGAACTGGATGTTCGAATATTCGATGATCTCGAGCCGGTTGCCCCACGGGTCGAGGAAATCGAGAAACGGCCCCTCGACCATCCGCGCGCCGGCTTCCTTCGCCAGCTCGATGATGCGGCTGCGGTCGTCGACGACAAAGCCGATATGACGCTTCTCAACGCCATCAGCCGCCTGGTCGGGCACCAGCGTCATGTTGATGAACTGGTCGCCCATGTCGATAAAGGCGTTGCGCTCGCCCTTGCCGCGCAGGGTGAAATCGAAGATCCGCGCGTACCAGGCGAGCGCCTCGTCGATATTGCCGACCTCGATCGCGACATGGTTGATGCCGATGAGCCGCGGCTTCTTTGCTTCGGTCATGGGTTGCCTCGTTTCCAAAGGGAAATGCTTCGCCGTACTCTGCGGTAAGATCGATCTGCGCTCCAGGGGTATCGGAACATGGCGATCATCACCACTGCGGTCGGGACGGGCGAAAAGGGTTTTGCCGGCGATGGCGGGCCGGCCGGGGACGCGTTGCTCAACGGCCCGTTCGATGTCTGCTTCGACCGTGCCGGCAACCTCTTTTTCTCGGACACGTTCAACAATCGCATCCGCCGCGTCGACGCGGCGAGCGGGATCATCACCACCGTCGCCGGCAATGGCGACAAGGGGTTTTCGGGCGACGGCGGGAGGGCCGTCGATGCCGCGCTCAACGAGCCTTATGGGGTGGTCATCGACCGCGCGGGGAACCTCTACATCGCCGACCGCCTCAATCGCCGGGTCAGGCGGGTCGACGCCGCCTCCGGGGTGATCACGACGCTCGCCGGCACCGGCGAGGCGGCCTATGGCGGCGATGGCGGACCGGCGGCGCAGGCCGGGCTGGCCGAACCCAACGGGCTCGCCTTCGGCCCGGGCGAGGCGTTGCTCTACATCACCGACGTCGCCGACAATCGGGTGCGGGTGATCGATCTTGCTGCCGGAACCATCGCGACGTTCGCCGGCAGCGGCGCGGCCGAGCACTCGGGCGGCGGCGGCAAGGCGACCGAGGCCGGCACCTTCGGCGCCCGCGCGGTCAAGGTGGGCGCCGACGGCACGGTCTATATCCTCGAGCGGCAGGGCAGCAGCCTGCGCGCGGTCGACCCGGCGACGGGGATCATCCGCACGATCGCCGGCACCACCGCGCGCGGCTATTCGGGCGATGGCGGCCCGGCGCTGTCAGCCGTGTTCGATGCGCCGAAGGAGATGGCGATCGATCGCGACGGCAGCCTTTTGATCGTCGACACCGAGAACCACGCCATCCGCCGCATCGATCACGCCACGAACATCGTCACCAACCTCGCGGGTGGCCGGCAGGGAGGGGGCGGCGATGGCGGCCCGGCCGAGCTCGCCGGTCTCGACCGCCCGCACGGCGCCGTCGTTGGCCCCGACGGCGCGATCTATATCGGCGACACCAACAACCACCGGATCAGGAAAGTGGTGCGGTAGCGCGGCTAATTCGCCTTCAAAAACCGGCGCAGTTCGGCAACGAGGTCCTTCGGGTTATCGCCCTGCACGGTGTGGCCGGCGCGCGGCACGGTGACGAATTTCCCGTCGGGCAGCCGCGCGGCGAGCTTGATCCCGTCTTCCTCGGCGAAGACGTCGCTTTCGCCGCCGCGCACGATCAAGGTCGGGCAGGTGATGCGCTGCAGCCCGTCGGCGAGCGCGGCGCGCTCGGCGCGGTGCGTTTCGTGGTCGAGCACCTGAAACCGGCGCCGGTCGTATTTCCATTTCCAGGTGCCGTCGGGTTGTTGCCGCAGCGCGTGCATCAGGCTGCGGCGCAGGATCTTGGGGTCACGCCGCGGGTTGAACTCCAGCGCCTTTTCGATGATCGCCTCGATCGTCACGGTATCCGCGACGCCGTTGACGAAGTCGCGGATGCGGCTCGATCCCGGCCGGCGCATCTCCGGCCCGGCATCGATGATCACCAGATTGCTGAGCCGCTCGGGATGGTTGACCGCGAAGGCCAGCGAGTTGATCGCCCCCAGCGACATGCCGACGAGGACAAACTTGTCGAGACCGAGATGGTCGACAAACCCCTTGGTGTCGGCGAGCTGCGCGCCCATCGAATAATCCGCCTCGTGCGACCAATCGGTGTCGCCGTGGCCGCGCTGGTCGAGCGCGACGCAGTGGTAGTCGTCGCGCAAGGCCAGGCAGACGAGATCCCAGGTGTGGGCGTTCAACGCCCCGCCATGCAGGAACACGATCGCCGGCAGGTGCTTGTTGCCCCAATCCAGATAATGAAACCGCATCCGGCCGAGGTGGAACTCGTGGCTTTGCGGCAGCACGACCCCGTCAAAGCTGAAGCCGGCGCGGACGGACGTGGCTTCAAGATGCTCGCGGTATTCCTCGGGCGACAGGCTCATGGCAAAAACAAGCTCCCGCAATATTTTGCACCGCATCATGACGTGCCGCGGCGGCGCGAGGAATAGTCTTTAGCCGCCGAAATCGCCGGGTCAGGCGTGAATTTCCGCCGGGGCGCTGCCCGGCGGGGGGATAAAGACTGAAGAGGGCGGGACGGCGGCCTTCGGCACGTTCACCCCCGGACGGCCGGGTAAGCGTCGAAGACGGTCATCCGCGGGACCCCGAGCGAGTTGCCGGGTTGAACCGGCAGCGGCCGAGCGCTATTGCGTCCGCACCGCGACCGAGGTTTCGCCGCGCAGGGTGCCGCCCGCATCGGTGAAGGTTACAAACACCCGGTTGACGCCGGGCATGTCGGCAATGGTGGAATTTCCCGTGACAAAGACGCCAAAGGTCGGCGTCACGTCGTCCGGAATGTCGAGCGAGACGGTGGCGCTCGGCGGAGCGAGGCAACTGCCGGTAGTCGGGTTGGTCTGGCAGAGCAGCACGGTTACCGGCAGATTGGCCGCGCCAGTGTTGGCGGTGGCGGAGATCGTCGCGTCGGCCCCGAGATTGATCGTCGCCACCGCGAACGCACCGGAGCCGGTGGCGCCCGGGATGTCGACATAGCCGGGATCGGCGCTCGCGGCGACGGCGACGATGTCGGGCACCGGCGTGGTCGACGCCGACAGGGTGAAGTTATTGACCCCCGCGACGACAGGCGCCGGGTCCAATCCGCCGCACTCGAAATTGAACGCGATCGGCGTCGTGTTGAAGGCTGCGCTCGGGGTGAAGGCGATGAGGAAGCTCTGCGTTCCTCCCGGGGCGATGGCGGCCGGTGTGTTCGGCGAACCGGTCAGCGCGTTGGTCGTCTGATCGGTCGTCTGGTAGAGGAATGTCGCCGGCACCGAGGTGCTCGGGGCGATGCTGCACGGCGCGCCGGTCACTGTGCCGGTATTGATCAGGGAGGCGAAGGCGGTCGCGGTCGCGCGGACCTCGACCGAGCGGCTGTCCGGCAGCACGGCGGCGAGAAGGCTGGTGCCGGTCCCGGTGAAGGTCGCGCTGACCGTCGTGGCGGCCGACAAGGTCACCGTGCAACCGCCGGTTCCGCGGCACCCGCCGCCGCTCCAGCCGGCAAAGGTCGAGCCGTCGGTCGGCGTCGCCGTCAGCGTCACCGTGCCGCCGCCGGCATAGCTCGCGCTGCATTGGTTGGCGGTCGCGCTGCAAAAGATGCCCTGGGGGCGGCTGGTGACCAATCCCGTGCCGCCGCCTTTCTCGGCCACGCTCAGCGTGAAATTGACCTGGGCAAAGCCGGCGGTCACGCTCTGCGCCTGGCTCACCGTCACGACGCAGGTCCCGGTGCCGGAGCATCCGCCCCCGCTCCAGCCGGTAAAGGTGGCAAAGGGCCCCGGCGTGGCGGTCAGGGTGACCGGCGTCCCACTCGCGAAACCCTCCACGCATCGATTGCCTGTCGGGATGCAATCGATTCCCGCCGGGCTGCTGGTGACCCGCCCGGCGCCGTTGCCGGTTTCGCTGACGCTGAGCGTGAAAATCGGGTCGGTGGTTACCGTGAGGGTCGCACTCCCCGGGCCGCCAGGCGATAATTGGTTCGAGGTGACGGTCGACGTGCTGTCGACATACGGCCCGACCGCCGTCCCAAGCGGCGCGATCACGTTGAGCTGCACGGCGCACGAGGCGCCGATTGCCAGGCTCACTCCCGACTTGCTGAAGCCGGTGGCGTTGGAGGACCCGGTGCCGCCGCACGTGTCGCTGACCACCCCGACCGATCGAACTCCGGCCGGCAGCGTGTCGGAGAACGCCCCCCCAGTCAGCGCGGTGCCACCATGGCCGAAGCCACTATTAGCGGGATTGATCACCGTCACGGTCATCGACGACTGGGTCGCGCCGTCGGGCGGGATCACGCTCGGGCTGAACGCCACCTCCGGCAGCGGCGGGCCCACGAAAACGATAAAGCCGGGGAATTCGTTGACGAGGGCGCTGCCATTGAGAAACTGGGCGCTCACGCCAGGAGCGAGCGTCGCCGAGAAACCGTTCGGGTTTTGCTGGAGTTGCGTTGTGCCATTCGCTTTGATGCAGCCAAACTCTTCGACCCCGGACGGAACGCCGGCAAACGTAAGACTGGTCGGGGTGACCGTTCCGGCGGCGATCGGATTCGTGCAATCGGACGTCGTGGAGACGAACGCGGTGCTGATGCCGGCGAACAGGCCGGTCACGGTGATCGTCCCCGTGGTCGGCGCCAGCGTATTCCCCGTGCCGTCCGGACTGAGTACCGGAACACTTTGTGTCGCCGCATCGACCATTTGGGCTCCAATCGCAACTGCGTTGAGGACCGCCAGGGGTGTGTCGGGCGTACCCAGGAACAATGTGCCGACCGATGGGGGGGCCGTATCGATGAATTGGATCGCTCCAACGAATTCCGCTTGAGCGCCTGGTTCGCTGGCGAAGGCTCCCACCGTGAGCGGCGTCGCATCGACGCCGACCGCTTGCATGCTCAGCTGCAAGGCATTGGCGACCGCGATCGGCGTCTCCAGCGCGGTGGCGCCCTGCACCTTGAAGGTCGCGAGCGACAGGCTCTGGCCTACCGTCAACGCCGCGGTGGCGACCGTGAAGGTCGCGGTTTGAGATCCGCTGCCGCCGGAGGCCAGAGTGAAGGTGGAGGTGCCGGTATTGGTCAGCGCAGGCAAAGGCGTCGACGCGAACGTGAAATTTGCCGGCAGGGTAACGATAAAGCTGGAACCGATCGCCAGCGCGGCCGTGGTTACGTTATAGGTCGCCAGCCCGTCCGGCACCGTCACGGTACCGTTCGTCAGCCCCACCTGCGCCGCGTTGTAGTCGGCGACATTCGCCGACACTGTGTTCGCCCAGCTCGTTCCGCTGAAGAGCACCGCGCAGAGCGCAACCGCGCTCGCGGCGACGCCGTGCATGATCGCTTGCATTGTCGTCAAATCCCCTTCCGCCACCCTGGCCGATGAGGGGCGTTTCCGCCGACGTCGCCCCAGCGGCGCCGCCAAGCTGCTGCGGCCGGATACTACTGGTGCCCTCCGGCGCGATCAACCGGCGGTTAGACATGCCAGTCCGGCAAGGGAGACAAAAAATAGTGAACGCCAATGACCCACCGCGACGAATGTCTCATTAACGAACGGGAGCTTCGGGGTCGGAGGCAGCGGCGCTAGATCGGGGCGAAGAGCTCGTGCGGGGTCGCCAGGCCGCGCAGTTGGTGGCGGCCGAGCGAGACGACACCGCCGCCCAGCACCTGGACCAGTTCGTCGCTGACGACGATCGGCCGGTCGAGCGCCTTGGCGACCGCTTCGATGCGGCTGACGAGGTTGACCGCTGGGCCGATGACCGTGAAGTCGAGCCGGTCGGCGGCGCCGATATTGCCGTAACTGACCGTCCCGATATGCAGAGCGACGACGATTTCGAGCGGCGGTTCGTCCGCCATCGCCGGATGATCGACGAGGCCCCGCACCGCATCGATCGCCGTCTGCGCCGCGGCGACCGCCTCGCGCGCGATGTCGGGGGCCGAGGCCCCTTCCTCGATCGGGAACATCGCGAGGATGCCGTCGCCGATAAATTTGAGGATCTCGCCGCCGTGATCGCGGATCGCGGCGGCCTGGGCTTCGAACAGGGCGTTGAGGATCGCGATCATCCGCTCGCTCGGCACCCGGTCGGAGCGTTCGGTGAAGCCGCGCAGATCGGACGACCACAGCACCGCGGTCAATTCGATGCCCGCGCCGCGGCGGATCTGCCCGCTCAGCACTTTCGGCCCGGTTCGCGCGCCGAGATAGGCGGTCAGCACGTTGTGGGTGATCCACGCCTGGCTGTACCGGTCGACGGTAATGGCCAGCCGCCGCGCCACCCGCGCCAGGTCGGTGATCTCCACCGGCATAAAGCCGCCGGGGCGGTCGGTGACAAAGGTGACCATGTAGTCGATCTCGTGCGCGCCGGCGATCGGCAAGGCGATGTAGTCGGTGCCGCCGCGCTCGCGCAGCTCGACCAGCACGTCGAAATCGAGCTGGTCGTCGGGGAGGTCGAGGCGGCGGCGCAAGGTCTCGCCGCCCTCGCACACGCGCCGGACGGGGTTTTTCTCATAGGGGATCGCATCGCCGATCTCGTGCCCGATCATGACCTGGGTCGTCTGCCCCGTATCGCGCCACCAGACGATCGTCGCGCCGAGGAATTGCGGGTGGATCGTGCCCACGTGGAGCGTCATGCGCAGCAGCGGCATCCCGGCCGCCACGAGCCGCCAGGCAAGTTCGTCGAAGCTCGCCGTCCCCGAGGCGACCCGGCGGGCGGGGCCAACCAGCCACTCGGCAATCTCGTTGATGGTGTCGTGCGCGGGCCTCTCTTCCGGCGGGCGCGTGACGACATCGAGGATCACGATGTGCTCGCGCGAGAGGGGCGCGGGCCGCTTCTGTGTGGTGCGAGCCGGCTCGGCCGCCAGTTTGCCACTCATCCGCGCGAACTTACTTAAACCCGGACCAAGGGCTGAAGGGCGGCAACCTTTTCAGCCATCTTCCCGCGGGCGATTTTAGCCTCGTAATGACTTTGCAAGTTCATCCAGTACCGCTCGCCGGTTCCGAACACCCGGCCCAGCCGCAGCGCCATTTCAGCGCTAATCCCACGCTCGCCTTTGACAATCGTGGTAATCGCGTTCGGCGGTACATCGATATGCGCGGCGAACTTGCGAGCGCTCATGTTGAGGGCTTTCAGCTCGTCAGCCAGGAGCTCTCCTGGATGGACGGCTGGCAGATTGTCGACGGCCTGGTAAGCCATAGTCGTACCCTCAGTCATATAGTCGTACCCTCAGTCATAGTGATTGCTGATCTCAACGTCGTAAGGCTCTCCCTGAACCATCAGGATATCTTGTCCCACGGGAACCGGCTCTTCGAGTGGCTTCCACCGGAAACAGAGACGCCACTTCCAATCGATCCGGATGCTGTAACGCCCATCCTCGCCGCGCAGCGCCTCGAAATTGTTGGACGGCGGCGAACGAAGCTCAACCAGCCGCTCGACCACTTGCAGCTTGGTAAGCGCCTTGACCGCAGCCCTGGCGCATTGCTCGAAAGCACGAACACCCCGTCCGCCTTTCTCGACAAACGCAGCCGTGTTTTTGTCATGATAGTCGCGTATCGCCATCGGCTGCCGTCCACGCAGCGTTATATGTTACGTCACGCGTAACAGTCAAGGCGCCGCCAAACCCCCAGGGTTCGTACCTTCTAGGCATTTCCCCGGGAAATGTTTTCCATACCCGCGAACCGGGCTAGCATCGCGTTGCTGATGATAAGCGAGGCATTGCGATGACCGAGATTAACCTCCGCCACGGGATCTTCCTGCCGCCGTTCCATCCGAACGAGGAAGACCCGACGCAATGCCTGGAGCGCGACCTCGAGCTGATGCAATGGCTCGACAAGCTGGGCTTCCACGAAGCCTGGATCGGCGAGCACCATTCGGCCGGGTTCGAGATCATCTCGTCACCGGAGATTTTCATCGCGTTCGCCGCCGAGCGCACCAAGCACATCCGCTTCGGCACCGGCGTTGTCTCGCTGCCCTATCACCACCCGATGATGATCGCCGACCGCATCGTCCAGCTCGATCACATGACCCGCGGGCGGGTGATGTTCGGCGCCGGGCCGGGGCTCCTCGCGTCGGACGCGATCATGATGGGGATCGATCCGGTGACCCAGCGCGACCGCATGGCCGAGTCGCTCGACGCGATCCTGCGCCTCTTCCGCGGCGAAATCGTCACCGAGAAGACCGAGTGGTACACGATGGAGGGCGCGCGGCTGCACCTCTTGCCCTACACCAAGCCTTATCCCGAGGTCGCGGTGGTCAGCGCGGTCACCCCGTCGGGCGGGCGGCTCGCCGGCAAATACGATCTCGGCATGATCTGCGTCGCCGCGACCAACCCGTTCGGCTTCGACGCGCTGGGGTCGAACTGGGCGATCGCCAACGATGTCGCGGCCCAGGACGGCCGCACGATGGACCCCAACCGCCTGCGCCTCGTCGGCCCGATGCACATCGCCGAGACCCGCGCGCAGGCCTACGAGGACGCCAAATTCGGCTTCGAGAAATACCTCGGCTACCTCAACAACAACCAGCCGCGCTTCATCGTGCCGGCCGGGAAGGACCCGCTCGAATGGTTCACCGAGAACCGCTTTGGCGTCTGCGGCACGCCCGACGACGCGATCGCCCTGATCGAGCGGTTGCAGGACAAGCAGGGCGAATTCGGCGCCTTCCTCCACCAGGCGCACAACTGGGCCGATTTCGAAGCGACCAAGCGCTCCTACGAGCTCTATTCACGCTACGTGATGCCGCATTTCTCCAAGCTCAACCAGAGCCGCGCGGCGTCCTACCAATGGTGCGGCGACAACCGCGACGAGTTCAGCGCCAAGCGCAACGCCGCCGCCAAGGCGATGTTCGACAAACACGAAGCCGAGCAGCGCGAAAAGCGCGAACTGGCGGGTGCCGGTATCGCGCGCCCGACCCGCGGCCGCGAGGCGTGGTAGCGCACTAACTCAGCCTCAAACCCCCACGCTTACCGGCGAAAGCCGATATCCACCAATCAGCCGCCACTGGCGCTGACGAATGGGTCGCGGCCTTCGCCGGGAAGCGAAAGATATATGTGTATTTATCTTCCCGAGGCCGCAAACCGGCCCAAATGCCCGCGTGCCTCGACCGTCGCGTTCTGCGCGCCGGCTTCCTTGTCGAGAACGCGCTTGATGCGCTCGGCCGGGAAGCCGAGCTGCGTCAGGGCGATGCCGGTGTCGAACACCTCGCGGTATTCGGCGATCAGCCCGCCCTCGAAGCGGAAGCAGCTGATGCCGGTGATCAGCACCGGCTTCCCCTCGCATCCCGCCATCTTCGACCGGAAGCTGAAGCGGAACCACGCATAGCCGCGCGTCCCGTCGGTCACGAGGTCGTGGAAATCCCAGCGATAATCCTCGCCGGTGTCGTGAAAGCGCTGCAGCATCGCTGCGATTTCCGCGCGCCCGCGAAAGAGCCCGAAAAAATCGTCGGTATAGGTGCCGGTTTCGGTGAACAGCGCCGCGAAGCGGGGGCCGTCGTTGGCGACCCCCGCGGCGGCGAGTTCCCTCAATGTCTCGGCGAAGCTGCGGTTCGCGGTCACGTCAGATAGTCGAGCCGGAACCCGTCGCCCCAGCGTTTGATGTGGCCGACCGAAGGCGACGGGAAATGCATCGTGCAGCACAGCGTGTCGGTGTCGCAGTAGCGCTCGAGGAAGGCGCGTCGCGTCGCGCAGCCCTGGTCGCGGTCGGTGTCGACGCGCATCACCAGCTCGGGATAGCGCGCCTGGATCGGCGAGTGGATCAGGTCGCCGGTAAACACCGCCTGGTCGCCGCCCTTGCCGGCGCAGACCGCGAAGTGGTCGGGCGTGTGGCCGGGGGTCGGGCTCAGGCGGATATGGTCGTTGAGCGCATGGTCGCTGGTGACCAGCTCGGCGCGCTTGGCCTCGATGATCGGCAGGACGCTGTCGGTGAACTGGTCGAGCGGCGTCTCGTCATGGATGCCGCTCCAGTATTCGTATTCCTTTTTCGAGAAGAGATACCGGGCCTTGGGAAAAGTCGGGACCCAGCGGCCGTTCTCCATCTTCGTGTTCCAGCCGACATGGTCGCCGTGGAGATGGGTGCACATCACAAAGTCGATGTCGTCGACCCCGAGGCCGGCGGCCTTCAGCGCGTTCATCCAGCTGGGGTCGCTTTTCTTGTTCCAGGTCGGGCGCAGCGGGAAGTTCTTGTCGTTGCCGATGCAGCTGTCGACCAGGATGTTGTGGTGCGGCGTCTTGACGACATAGGACTGGAAGCACAGCACGACATTTCCGGTCTCGCGGCTGTAGCCGCCCGGCGCCAGCCAGGAGAGGTTTTCCTCGAGGGTTTCCTTCGCCAGGGTCGGCAGGAATTCGAGCATCGGCGTGAAGCCCTGCTCCTGCTCGACGATCCGATGGATGGTCATGTCGTTGACGCTGAAGGTCGTGCGCATCGCCGTCCGCTCCCCGAAATTCGCGTTGCCTTGGGCAGATCGTAGCGCCCGGCCGGGGCGATGACAAACGGCGTTCCCAGCCAGGCTGCCGCAATTTGAATTTCCGCTTTAGGTTCGCAAGCGGATCATACTCGGCTGGTTGTGCTAGGACGCCTTCGCGCCGACTTCGGCCATTCGCGGGGGCCGCCGGAATCGACCCCTGAGCCGCCCGCCGGTTTGCTTCGATACGCAGAGTGCCTAGTCGACCCGCTTCAGGCGGCACCGGCCGGTTGGTCTAAAGCGAAAGGCGTCCGGCGAAACAATTCGATGCAGGCATCAACCACCGCCGGGTCGAAGAGAGATCCCTTGCCTTTTTCGATCTCGGCCAGCGCCAGAGCGATGCCGAGCGCCGGGCGATAGGGCCGGTGCGACATCATCGCCTCGACCACATCGGCGACGGCGAGGATTTTGGCGCCGCCGAGCATCGCGTCGCCTTTGAGGCCCTGAGGATAGCCCGACCCGTCGAGCCGCTCGTGGTGCTGCAACACCATCTGCGCGATAGGCCAGGGAAAATCGACGCCCTTGACGATGTCGTACCCAGCTTGCGAATGCGTCTGGATCAGCTGGAATTCGATCGCGGAGAGCTTGCCCGGTTTGCTGAGAATCTCGGCCGGGACGTTGATCTTGCCGACATCGTGGATGATGCCGGCAAGATAGATGCCGTGGACGTCGTGATCCGACATCGACATCCGACGCGCAATCGCAACCGCGAGCGTTGCCACCCGCCGCTGGTGGCCCGCAGTGTAAGGGTCACGCATCTCGACGGTGCTGGCGATCGCGCCGACGGTGGATTCAAGGCTGACACGCCAGCGCTCTTCCAAGGCCTCGCTCGCGCTGTGCTCGCGCAGCATGCGAATGCCGAATGCAAGGTCGCTGGCGAGCTCCTGCAGCAATTTGAACTCGTCGACATCGAAGGCATTTGATTCGGCAGCATAAATCATTAACACCGCGAAGACACCGGTGTCGTCTTTGAGGGGCAGCGTGGCTGTTGACGCGACCCCGTACTCCTGCGCGTGCGCCGCCCAAGGCGACATCTCCGGATCGAATGCAACGTCCTGGCTGATCTGCGGCTCGCCGCTGCGGATCGCTCGGCCGGTGGTGCCTCGGCCCCAAGGGTCGTCCCCCCAGTGGATTTGCAGCTGCTCAGTAAAATGCTCCGTTCGCTCTCCGGCCCAGGCCACCGGCCGCACCGATTTTTCCGCGTCGTGTTGCGGTATGCCGATCCAGGCCATGCGGTATCCGCCGAGTTCAACGATGACGCAGCACATTTGGGTCAGCAACTCGGGCTCGGAAGTGGCGCGGACTAGCACTTCGTTGCCGCCGCTCAGGGCCCGCAGAGCACGGTTCACCCGGCGCAGCGCGCGCTCAGACTCCTTACGCTCGGTGACGTCGCGGATCGCCGCCGTCACAAGGATTCCGTCAGCGTTTGCCAGAGGGCTCAGCATCAGCTCTATCGGAAACTCGCTACCGTCCTTGCGCTGCCCGATAAGTTCAATTCCCGTACCGATCTGCTGCGCCTGAGCGTCTTCCGCAGAGCGCAGATCGTCCGCGACCAGCCGTTCCGCGAACCCTTCGGGAATGATGTTCTTGACCTGCTGGCCCAGGAGTTCATCGCGACAGTACCCGAACTGCTTTTCGGCCTGAAGGTTCAGAAGGACGATGGCTCCGCTCTGGTTGACCACCACCATCGCATCCGGAGCCGCCTCCAGGAGCCCGCGGTATCGTTTCTCGCTGGCGCGGCGCTCGCTGGTACGCGGTCGAGGCCCGCCGATCAGCTCCGCGAGCCGGTTTGCCGCGGCTTTTACCGGCAAGGCCGGCCTCGTTTTCGCCCGTCCGGCCGATATAATACTGGGGGACACTGAAGCGTACTCCTCAATAAGCCTCTTGGTTACGTTGACCGGAAAAATATCGATCAGGTTGACTTAAATCAAAGGCAAGACAGCCTCGCTTCGTTCACATGAACGATGGAATCGTGCTAATATATAGCTTACAAATATATTTACGATATCAAACAGAATATTATGTAATTTTATAACATCTGTGGCGAAAAGTTTATTTAGTGTAGTTATTTTGATGCTGACTTTCGTCCGATCAACCCTAAGCCAAAGGGGTTCGCACCCGGTCGCTTCCTCCGAATTCGCGTGCGCCCACATAAATCTCCATTCTGGAAAGCGATTTGGAGTTCTCATGAAGTAATCGGGGGAACCTTGAAATAACTTCGGGCTGCTGCCGCACGTGAGTTCGGGAAATTCAGGTCGGCAGGCCCGTATGCCACCCCCGATCTGGTGCGAATGGCCGCTCCTGACGCTGAGGGCGCAACGGGCACACGGATCGGGCCCGCCAACCCGCAGTTTGGCGGTGAGGTCTCGAATGACGCTTTGGGGCAAACCCTGCCGAACCCGGTAGTCCCCTATGAGCGACCGCTTTGGGGTCGAGGGCGGAAACTCAAACTCGGGCGGTCCGCGCCTCAGCCCTCCTGGTCGACGCCGACCACCAGATGACATTCGGCCACCTCGCCGCGCGGGATGCGCAGCGTTTCGTCGGGGTTGAGCTGGTGCAAGACCAGCGCGTCGTCGTTCCAGCCGACGAAGGTCTTGATCAGCACCGCCTGGTCGGTCTTGTAGACGACGACGTCGCGGCCGCGGGTCGGCGGCTTGAAAGGGTTCACATGCAGGAGCCACCCGGCCATGTAGCGCGGCTCCATCGAATCCCCGATCATGTAGATCGCATAGGCGTCGCGCACGCCGGCCAGGTTGGCCGGGCGCGCCGTATAGCCGATCGGGCCGTCTTCAAGAAACATCCGCTGCTCGCCGCCGCCGCGCCCGGCGCTGCGGATCGGCATCTTGTCGTTGCGCAAGCCGGTATAGGGCGAGGTTGCCGCGCGTGGCGGACGCCCGCGCCGCCCATGCTCGGGTGGCGGCGGCGCGCTCTCGTCGCCCGCGTGGAGCAGCACTTCGTCCTGCGAGCAGTTGAGGAACTGCGCCACCTGCACCGCTTCGAGCAGCTTCATCTGGCGCTCGCCCCTGAGCATTCGCGAGACCGCCGACGGCGCGAGCGCGAGGTGGCGGGCGAGATCGGCCTGGGTCGCGCCGACGCGTTCGAGGGCCCCCTGAAACCAATTTGTATCCATCGCATCATTACCGTATTGACAAGCGTGGAAGTGATAATATATGCGACGTGCGATAAATGCAAGAGGGCAGGGGAGAAAAACGTGGATGGCGGGGCATGGCACGGCTTGGACCGAAAAATCGGTGAGGGTGACTCTGACGGCTGCGCCTTCATCATCGACGACAAGGAGGTTTGCGGCGCCGAGCGGCGTGCGGGCTCGCCCTATTGCACGCGCCACCACGCGCTGTGCCGTATCGCCGTCGGCACGGCTCGCGAGGGGCGCCATTTGCGCGAAGCGGAAGCGCTGGCGACCGCGGTTGGCGGCAGGCAAGGGCGTGCGTTCCGCAGCCCGCCCGATCGCCTTCTGCGACGCTTTGAAAACCTGACCCGGTTTTTTTACGAGCAAAATGTTCTCGTTTTGTTCGTATAGGTGATGAATGACCGGGCGCCGGCAAACGCGGGCCGCCGCGATCTCCGCCGATATCATCCCGCCCGAAAGGCTGCGGCACGGCCCGGTCGAAGTGGTGCCCTCGGTCATCGCCGACGAGGCCGGCCGCCCGTCGCGGCCGTACCGCGCCATCGATACCCTGGCGATCATGGAGCGGCGCGGCTCGATCACCTCCGGCATGCGGCAGGCGGGGGAGGATTTCCGGCACCGCTTTGCCGTGGCCCAGCTCGACCCGCTGCGCGCGCTCGACCTGTCGCGCTTGAGCCTTGGCGACAAGCCGACCCGGCGCGGCGACCGTGCGCCGGGGTTGCGGGCCGAGGCCGCGCGGAATGCGGTGTGGCGCGCGATCCGCGCGGTCGGCGGCATCGCGTCGCCGGCGGGGTCGTGCCTGTGGCACGTCGTCGGCTGGGAGCGCTCGCTGAAGGAATGGGCGCAGGAGCAGGGCTGGGCCGGTCGGCGCGTCACCCAGGAAGCCGCATCCGGAATCCTCATTGCCGCATTAGGCGCGCTGGAGACGCATTTTCGATAAAGATGCGAATGACACACTTTTTCGTTTGACAAATCCGGATTGATTTGGTACAAAACAGGAACGCTGGCGGAAGTGGGCAAGGCGACGGGCCTGGCCGATCCCGCGAAACTCCCTTCAGGGCCTGCCGATGACCATGAAGTCGCTCTGGCTGGAGCGGCGGCGGCGCAAGGCCGCGCGGGCGCGTCTCGACGAGATCGTCGAGCGCGCCGCCCGGCTCGACATCACCGCCGACCGCGTGCTCCAGGAATACGCCCGCATCGCTTTCGCCAATCTCGGCCACATCGTCGAGTGGGACGATACGGGCATCATGAAGGTGAAGGAGCCGGACGAGCTGGGCGCGGTCGCCGAGATCGTGCAATCCGCCGGCAGCGGCAAGCCGTATCGCGTCAAGCTCTACGACAAGAAAGCCGCTCTCGACGCGATCGCCCGCTATCTCGGCATGGAGCCTCTCGCCGGCTCTGCCCCCGATGACGACGGACCGACACCGGAAGAAGCGGAAAATGCGCGTCACCGACTTATCGATTCCCTGGATCGCCTCGCTGCCGAAGCGGGTGAGAGATCAAGCGGTCAACGCGCTGACGGATGAAGAGGCCGTACATGAGGATATCGACTTAACCTGGTTTGTACGCACCGCTCGCAAAGCGCAAACACCGCCGACCGGTGACTGGCGGGTGTGGTTGTTGTTGGCTGGCAGAGGTTACGGCAAGACTCGCGCCGGCGCGGAAGTTGTTCGTGTCATGGCCGAGGGGGGCGGGGCGCGGCGCATTGCCCTCATCGCGCCGACCGCGGCCGACGCCCGCGGCGTCATGGTCGAAGGCGAGAGCGGTCTCTTATCGATCGCTTCACCAGACCAGCAGCCCGCCTACGAACCGTCAAAGCATCAATTGACCTGGCCCAACGGGGCGATAGCGAAAACGTATTCGGCCGACGAGCCGGACCGGCTGCGCGGCCCCCAGCACGACTTCGCCTGGTGCGACGAGCTGGCGGCGTGGCGCTATCCGGGGGCCTGGGACATGCTGCTCTTTGGTCTGCGGCTGGGCGCCGACCCGCGCGCCGTCGTCACCACCACGCCGCGGCCGACCGGGCTGATCAAGGCGCTGCTCGCCGACCCGAAAGTCGTCGTGACGCGCGGCTCGACCTCTGAAAACCACGAGAATCTCGCGCCCGCCTTCCTCGACCAGATCGTGCGGCGCTACGAAGGCACCCGCCTGGGCCGCCAGGAATTGGACGCCGAAATCCTCGAAGATGTGCCCGGCGCGTTGTGGAGCCACGGGATCATCGACGCGGCGCGGATCGCGAGCGTGCCGGAATTGACCCGCATCGTCGTGGCGATCGATCCCGCCGCCGGCTCGGGCGAGCACTCGGACGAGACCGGCATCGTCGTCGCCGGCAAGGACGCCGACGGGCATGGCTATGTGCTCGCCGACCTGTCCGGCCATTACACGCCGACCGAATGGGCCAAGGCGGCGCTCGCGACCTATCGGTCGCACGCCGCCGACCGGATCGTCGCCGAGGTCAACAATGGCGGCGAGATGGTCGAGGCGACCTTGCGCGTCGTCGATCCGACCGTGCCGTTCACCGCGGTCCACGCCGCGCGCGGCAAGGTCGCCCGCGCCGAGCCGGTCGCCGCGCTCTACGAGCAGGGCAGGGTGCATCACCTCGGCGCCTTCCCGGCGCTCGAAGACCAGATGTGCGGCTTCGCTCACGATTTCGACCGCGCCGCGGCCGGCTACTCGCCCGATCGGGTCGATGCGCTGGTCTGGGCGCTGACCGAGCTGCTGGTCGCGGCGATCCCCGGCCAAGGGATTTTCGAGGCGTATCGCCGCCTCGCCAAAGGAGATGACGCTCCATGACGCTTCTCGTCAAAGACGCCAACACCACGGTGCAATCGCTGTCGACCGAGCTCGACGGCAGCGGCAACCTCGTGTCGGTGCATGCGCCGGCCTCGGTGAGCGCGGGAGTCGCCAGCCCCGTGGGCCCGCAAAACCCGCTGCCGGTGATCAACACCGCGGGCGCGGCGGCAAGTGACGGCAGCGGCACGGTCGCCACCGGCGGCAGTCCGCAGACTTTGTTCGGCGGCGCGGTGCCGGTGAACGGGTTCCTCGTGCAAAACAATTCCTCGGCCGCGCTGTGGGTCTGCGACACCGGGATCGCCTCGGATGGCGGCGCCAGCCTCCAGCTCGCCGCGAGCGGCGGGATTTTCGTGACGCCTCCCGGCTACAAGCCAGCCGGCGCGGTGAGCCTTTACGGCGCCACCACCGGCCAGGTCTTCGCGGCACGCCGCTGGTGAGAAGCGGCCCGAATGGCTGCATCGGCTTTTTGCGTCCTTCGAGACGCTCCCTTCGGTCGCCCTCAGGATGAGGACCATCAGACGATGGCATCACCAAAATCCCTCATCCTGAGGTGCCTCGCGCAGCGAGGCCTCGAAGGACGTACCGTCCCAATTCCGGCTGCGGCCCGGCGCTGATGATTGGCGAGGAAGAGCGGTCAGAAGAAACAGGGGCCAGGCAGCGGAGGGGCACGTGATCAGCATGAAGTTCACACGCGCGTTCGCCCTCGCGGCATGCCTGGCTCCTGTCCCCTGGCTCCCGACGCCTGCTCACGCGCAATCGCCGGGCAATTTCTCGACCTTGTCGACGACCGGCACGGCGACGCTCGGCGGCGAGGTGCTGGTGTGCTCCGGCCAGCCGTGGGTCGACGTGCGCTGTAACGGCGCCACCTGCGACGACAGCCATGACGACACCAGCGCGATCCAGACCACGATCGCCACGGCGATCACCAATGGCTGGCCGGTCCACATCCCGGCCGGCACCTACAAGGTGACCAGCGGCCTAGTGATCGACTACGCCGGCCAGGCGGCGAGCGGGTTTCGCCTGATCTCCGAGGGCGCGACCCTCGACGGCCGGTCGATCGCCGCCGGCCCGGTCGTGCAGATCGAATGCTCGGGCGGCACGGTGCCGAGCCCGACCGGCTGCTTCTACTTCAAGGAAGAGGGGTCTCTTTTCGTCAACGCCGACACGCCCGGCTATGCGGTGATCATCGGCAAGACGAATTTCTCGGACGCGCACAATTCGCTCAAAGTCGATCATCTGATCGTCAACAACGCGAGCACCGCCTCGACCGCCGGCGGGCTGCAGCTCAATTACCTGCTCGACAGCGATGTCTACGCGGTCGCCGACAGCGCCGGCGGGGCGGCCGGCATCGCGCTCGAACAGGTCCAGTTCTCGCGCATCTCGGGGGCAGGCTCGGCCGCAGCCACCGGCGGCGCCGCGATGCTGCTGGAGAACGGCTACAATTTCGCCAACACGGTCTTTGCCTTCGATTTTGAGGTGGCGCCGACCTGCCTCTCGATCACCTTCGCCCATGACGGGCAGAACACGTTCGTCTCGCCGTATTTCGCCTGCACGACCGCGGTCAACGCGACCGCGAGCACGCGCAACCTGCTGATCAACCCGACCTATTCCTCGGCGGTCGTCAACCGCGGCCCGCAATCGACCGGCATCTCGGTGATCGGCACCGGAAGCTGGACCGTATGGCAGTTCCCGAGCGCCGGGAGTTACACAGCGAGCGGCATCGACGATGGGACGGCGATTTCTTCCTATAACGCGCCGGGCGCCTCGCTGGCGGTGACCTTGCCGGCGCCCGGCGCGGTCAATGCCGGCTGGCGCATGGGGTTCGCGACTGACAACGGCAAGGGGCTTACGCTGACCGCTCCTTCCGGCGCGATCCTGTCGGGCGGCAAGTCCCTGGCGTCGGTGACGCTCGGGCCCGGCAATTACGAGTATCTCGAGCTGCAATCGGACGGGACCAATTTCCGGGTTGTCGCCGGCACCCGCAACACGCTCGCCACCAACGGGCTGCAAAGCCGCGACTGGCCGGGGAACTGGCTCTATCCGTCGACCTCCGGTTATGCCGCGCAGCTCGGCGACAACGGCAATGTGGTGTCGAGCTACAGCACGACCGGCGGGCTGAGCGTGACCCTGCCGCCCACGACCGGTCTCCCGTCGGGCTGGTCGATGGGCTTCGCGACCGACCAGGGCAAGGGGCTGACGATCGCGGTCAACGGCACCAGCGGCGGACACATCCTCTATCCGATGGCCAACGCCGCTTCCCAGAATTCGCTGACCCTCGCCGGGCACCAGTATGAGTATCTGACCTTGCAATACGACGGCAGCGGCAATTTCAGGGTCGAGCAGGTGACGCCGGCGACCGCGCAGCAGCTCGGCCTGGCCGGGATCGGCGGGATCAGCCGCTGGAGTTTCCCTTCGGTCAGCGCCTATACGGCAAGTGTCGGCGACAATGGGACGGCGATCTCGGCCTACAACAGCTCGCTCGGCTACCTGACGGTGACCCTGCCGGCTTCGACCGCGATCAACACCGGGTGGACGATCGCGATCGCCAACGACAACACCAAGATCGCGGCGGCGCAGACCGCCTCGGGCGACAGCGCGCGGATCCTCTATCCCGGCGGCGGTGCGACGATCACCTCGCTGCAGCTCGTCGCCGGCAATTACGAGCAGGCGGTGCTGCAGTTCGACGGGTCGAATTTCCGGCTGATCCAGGTGACCCCCGCGACCTCGGCGTCGATCGGGTTGTCGGGCGTCAATTGCACGACGAAATGGAATTTCCCGCCGGTCAGCCTCTACAGCGCCACCGCTGCCGATTGCGGCTCGGCGATCTCGGCCTACAACTCGCCGATTGCGAGCCTCACGGTGAGCCTGCCCTCGACCACGGCGATCTGGTCGATGGGGTTCGCCAGCGATAACGGCAAGTCGCTGACCGTGCAGGTCAACGGCACCAGCGGCGGCCATATCCTGCTGCCGGGAACGCGCGGCGCGCAGTCGTCGCTGACGCTTTACGGGCAGAATTACGAGTTCCTTGAGCTCGAATTCGACGGTTCGAACTTCCGCGTCGCCTCGGTGACGCTGGCGACCGGCTCGGCCAACGGCCTGTTCCCGGCGACCGGCACGCCGGCGACGAGCAGCGCCGCCTGCCAGACCGGCCAGCTCGAGGCCGACAGCAACTACCTCTACTTCTGCATCAGCCCGAACAGCTGGAAACGCTCAGCCTGGAGCAGCTTCTGACCGGTCCGAGACCGGATCAAGTCGAAGCGCTAACACGACGCCGGCCCCCTCCCCAACCCTCCCCCGTGTCCACGGGGGAGGGAAGAGCGCGCAGCGCTCGGGTGGGGGCCGGCACGGTCGGTTCAAACCGAATGGAAATTTTCTGATGCCCGACGTCGACACCCGCCTCGGCGGCTCGAAGACCAGGCTGACCGCCTCCTACACCTGGGGGCAGCAGGGTCTCGAAATGCATTTCCGCGATGTCTATCAGCCCGGCCAGGGCATCTTTTCGCCCGGCTATCCCCTGGCGCCGCTCGAACCCGAGCGGGTGCGGGTGTGGGACTACCCCGTCGGCGTCAACACGATCTACACGCCGCGCTCCTACGAGCCGATCTCGTTCGAGGAGCTGCGCCGGCTGGCCGAGGCGCACGACATCACCCGCCTCGCGATCGAGACGCGCAAGGACCAGCTCGAAAAGCTCGACTGGACGATCCGAGCGCGCGGCGACAAGCCGGCGCGCCCCAATACCGCCGCGCGAGCCGACCGTCTTGCCCAATTCTGGCGCCGGCCGGCCGGCGAGCGGCCGTTCGCGACCTGGCTGCGCGAGCTGCTCGAAGATTTGCTGGTGCTCGACGCGCCGGCCCTGGAGCTGCGCCGCAATCGCGGCGGCGCCCTGATTGGCCTCGACGTGATCGACGGCGCGACGATCAAGGTGCTGGTCGACGAGACCGGGCGCCGCCCGCGCCCGCCGGCCCCGGCCTACGAGCAGGTGATCCACGGCCGGCCGTGGAAGCTGCTGACCGCCGACGAGCTGCTCTACCTGCCGCGCAACCCGCGCCCGCACAAGGCCTACGGGTTCGGGCCGGTCGAGCAGATCGTGATGACCGTCAACGTCGCGCTGCGCCGCCAGGTGATGCAGCTGCAGCATTTCACCGACGGCAATGTCCCGCCCGGGCTGCTCAACGCGCCGGACGGCTGGAATGTCGAGCAGATCAGCCAGTTCCAGGAATGGTTCGACAGCGTCCTCGCGGGCAATACCGGGAACCGTTCGCGCCTCGTCTGGGGGCCCTCCGGCGCGCGCTACCAGGCGTTCAAGGAGGCGCCCTACAAACGATTTCGACGAATGGCTGGCGCGCATCGTCTGCTACGCCTTCTCCTTGCCGCCGACCGCCTTCACCCGCCAGGTCAACCGCGCCACCGCCGAGACCTCGCAGGAGGCCTCGCTCGACGAGGGCCAGGCGCCGCTGATGGGCTGGGTCAAGCGGCTCGTCGACCACGTGATCCAGGACGTGATCGGCGAGTCCGACCTCGAATTCGCCTGGGCCGACCAGCGCCCCGCCGACCCGGCCGCGCAGGCCAAGATCATCGACACCTATGTCCGCGACGGCATCTACGCGATCAACGAAGCACGCGGCCTGTTGGGCCTCGACCCGGTCCCGGGCGCCGACCAGCCGATGATCTACGGCACCCAAGGCGCGGTGCCGTTGGGTGGCGTCACATCGACGAAGCTGTTAGGTTCAACTTTTGATAGGTGATAACCAAGACCGTACACTATGTCTGATCGCGCGACGGCACTGCAGAACCTGGCTGTGGGAGATATTTTCCACGCCAGAAGCTCCAATGGGGCAAGCCTGGTCTGCCTCGTGACGGCTGTTGATAACGGGACGATCTACGCACGACGTATACACACGCAGGATGACGTGCAGTTCGACCGAAACACTGGCTTCGAGGTGGGAAAGCCACACACGAAGATTGACTGCGTCGCGCCGTTTCCGCCGGACATTCACGACATCTTCTTGGAAGTGGACCGGAAGCACCGAGAACTGACGGGGCTCGTCCGTCAGGGTGTCGAACTCACTCCTGACCAAACCAAAATGACCGAAGAGGAAAAGCGCGCAAACCTGTCCATTAACCGGCACGTCGCCGCCAATCCGATCTGAAGGGCTCGCTTGGCCATTAACTGAGCCAGCCGCTCTTTAACGTCCTGCCCGGACGGGCCCCGGGGGTTGTACGCAAATGACCGGGATTTCGCCCGGCCATGGCGACCAGAAATTATCCAAAGGAACACACAGCGATGCGCTTTTACGCTCCGATCGCCAAGGTCGATGCCGTTGAGCGGATGGTCTGGGGCTATGCCTCGACCGATGCCGAGGACGACCAGGGCGAGATCATCACCCGCGACGCGCTCGCCGAGGCGCTCGCCGGGTATCTGAAATTCGCCAACATCCGCGAGATGCACCAGATGTCGGCGGTCGGCATCGCCGAGGAGGCGGGGATCGACGACAAGGGCCTCTATGTCGGCGCCCGCATCGTCGACCCGCGCGCCTGGGACAAGGTGACGAGCGGCGTCTACAAGGGGTTCTCGGTCGGCGGCAGGGTCACCTCGCGCGATCCCGCCGACCGCAATGTCATCATCGCGCTGACCCTCACCGAGATCAGCCTGGTCGACCGTCCGGCCAATCCCGAGGCGGTGTTCGACTGCTGGAAAGCCGAGGGAGGCGACCGCGTGGCCAACACCGACCACGCCATCGACTACGCCGATCCCGGCTACCAGGCCGACGGCCGGAAGCGCTATCCGCTCGACGGCGAGCGACACATCCGCGCCGCCTGGGCCTTCATCCATATCGCGAGCAACGCCGCTCCCTACACCGCCGGCGAGCTCGACCAGATCAAGTCGCGCATCGTCGCCGCGTGGAAGGAGCAGGTCGACTCGGCTGGGCCGCCCGCGGCGATGCCCGGCGACAAGCCGGCAACGCTCAGCGACCAGGCGGTATTGGACCAGGTTCACGACAGCCTGAAGGCGCTGACCGACGGCGATTGCTGCAAGGCGGTGAAAGCGCAGCACTCGAAGACGGTCCTCGGCCACCTCAAGCAAGCGCACGACGCGCTGTGCCGGGCCGGCGCGCGCTGCGACATCTTCTCGCCCGATGACGATGGCGAGGCCGACTCCGACAAGGCGGCCCGCACGGGCGATCTGGTGAAGGCGTTTGCCGGCGAAATCGTGCCGCGGCTCGATGCGCTGGCGAAGCGTGTCGCGGAGCTGGAGGCGATGCCGCTGCCGCCGCTGACCGTCGCGCGCCCCGGCGCCGGCATCTCGAAAAGCGCCGACGCCGGCTATCCCGCCGTCTCGCCCGACGATGTCGTCGTCGCCCTCGCTCGCATGAGCGACGAGGAGCGCACATTGGCCCTGATCAAGGCCGCGCACGCCAACCCGATCCGGCCGTTCACCGCGCGATAGCGCCGATAATTTCACAATGAGGCAGTGAGGCGGTGAGCGACCGTTCCTGATCTCACCGCCTCACTGTGAACTGGTTTTTTCTGCCCGCCTTCCGGCGGGTTTTTTTGTTGCCACCTCCCAGAGGGAGTCATCGATGAACCCGACACAAGACGCGCTCGATCTGGTCAAGGGCGCGCTGCGCTCGCCCAGCGACCAGATCGCCAAGACGATCTCGACCGGCACCGGCCTGGTCGCGTTCGATTTGCAGGCGCCGGCCAAGAACCTCTACCCGTTCGTGACGCCGATCCGCAACGTCATCCCGCGCGTCGGCGGCGGCACCGGCACCGCGACCAATTGGCGCCAGGTGACGGCCCTCATCGGCTCCGGCTTCGACGCGATGGGCTGGGTCCCGGAGGGTCAGCGCTCGGCGCAGATGTCGTACGCGACCGCCTCGAAGTCGGCGACCTTCGTCACGATCGGCGAGGAGGACGCGGCGACCTACGAAGCGATCAGCGCCGGCCGAGACTTCGAGGACATCCAGTCGCGGATGACCTTCCGCCTCTTGCAGAAGATGATGCTGAAGGAGGAGATGGCGATCCTCGGCGGCAACGCCTCGCTCCAGCTCGGCGCGCCGGCGACCCCGGTGTTGTCGGCCTCGGGCACCGGCGCGACCCTGCCCCGCGACCTATTACGTGAAGATCGTCGGGCTGACCCTCGAGGGCTATCAGAATTCCAGCCTCGCCGGCGGCGTCGCGACCACCAAGACGATTACTGGCGCCGACGGCAAGACCTACGAACTGTCGGGAGGCTCGTCCAACGTCAGCGCCGAGGCGAGCCAGGCGGTGACCCTCGGTCAGACGCTCTTCGCCAGCGTGACGCCGCTGCAGGGCGCGGTCGCCTATGCCTGGTTTGTCGGCACCGCGACCGGCGCCGAGACCCTGCGGGCGATCACCACGATCAACAGCGCCAGCTTCTCGGCGCCGCTCGCGACCGGCCAGCAGGCGCAGACCGCGATCACCGCCGACAACTCGGCCAACCCGAGCTACGCCTATGACGGGTTGTTGACGACCGCGTTCAAGAGCGGGTCGAACGCCTATGTCGCGACGCAGGCGACCGGCACCGCCGGCACCGGCACGCCGCTGACCTCGTCCGGGCGCGGCTCGGTCGTCGAGATCGACACGATGTTCCAGACGATGTGGAACAACTTCCAGCTCTCGCCGACCGTGCTCTACGTCAATGTCCAGGAGCTGAAGAACATCACCGCCAAGGTGCTGTCCAACGCCTCGGCGCCGTTGCTGCGCTACGACGTCACCGGCGACGGCAACCCGTATGATCTGGCCGCGGCCGGCGCGGTGTCGTTCTACTTCAACCCGTTCGCGCTCAACGGCGGTTTGCGCATCCCGATCCGCATCCATCCGCGCGTCCCGCCAGGCACGATCATCGGCTGGGCCGAGAACCTGCCGGTGCAGTACCAGTCGAACGAGGTGCCCAACGTCGCCGAAATCAAGACCCGGCAGGACTACTACCAGATCGACTGGCCGGTGGTGACCCGCCAGCGCCAGGTCGGCGTCTACGCCGAAGAGGTGCTCGCGGTCTACGCCCCGTTCGCGATGGGGGTCATCACCAATATCGGCAACGGCTGACATTTCCACAGAGGCACAGAGAACACGGAGGAGGAGCCCGGAGGGCCCAAAGGGCGCGAAGCGCCCCTTAAATTCCCGAGCGCTCGTGCGTCCTGGGCCCCTTCGTCCCGAAAAGTTCTTCTTCTCTGTGTCCTCCGTGGCTCTGTGGTGAATCTTCTAGGATTAAAGGCATGGCATTTGGCGATCTTTGTGCGCTGGCCGACGTCACGGCGTGGCTGCAGACCGGGCAGAACCCGTTTCCCTCGGTCGACAATGCGCTGCTGACCCGGCTCGTCACCGCGGCGAGCCAGTTCATCCAGACCTGGCTGCAACGCCAGATCGCGGTCACCGACTGGATCGAGATCCGCGATGGCAATGGCGGGCAGCGCCTGGCCTTCGCCAATTTTCCGGTCAGCCAGGTGTGGTCGCTGTCGATCGACGGGCTCGCCATCCCGCCGGCGCCGGCCCCAGGGGGAATTATCGGCGGGTTCGGCGCCGGCTATGTCTTCAGCCCGACCGAGCTCGCGCTGCGCGGCTATGTCTTCACCCGGCGCGCGCAGAACGTGTCGGTCACCTATACCGCCGGCTATGCCAGCGTGCCGCCCGACCTCGCCCAGGCCTGCATCGAGCTGGTCTGCCAGCGCAACCGCGAGCGCGCCCGCATCGGCGAGGTGTCGAAGGCGCTGATCAGCGGCGAGACCGTGACCTATTCGCAAAAGGACATGAGCGACGACGTGATGACCTTGCTGTCGCAATACCGCGCGGTCGCGCCGGCATCGGGCTTCGCTCGCGTGCTGGCGCCGACCGCGACCGACCCCGCGACGATGGTAGCCGCGCTATGATTTCGGCATCGACCAGCGGGCTCGACGCCGAGATCGGCCGCCTCGGGGCGCTGCCGCAATCCTTGGCGGCACGGCTCGCGCGGGAGGTCGACCGGCTCGCCGAATTGCTGCGCGACCGGGTCGAGCGCAATTTGTCGGGCCAGGTCCTGCAACGGCGCAGCGGCCGGCTCGCCGGCAGCATCGCCGTAGCCGTCGAGCGCTCGGGTCTCGGGGCCGGCGCGACGGTGTCGAGCGACGCGCCGTACGCGGCGATCCACGAATATGGCGGCACCATCCCGGCCCGCGAGATCCTGCCGAAAAGCGCCCGCGCGCTGGCGTTTCCGTGGCGCGGGCAGCAGCGTTTCTTCAAGCGCGTGGCGCTGCCGGCGGCGACCATGCCCGAGCGCTCGTTCATGCGTTCTGCGCTGGCGGAGACCGCGCCCGAAATCCGCGCCGCGCTCGAAGCGGCGGCGCTGCAGGCGATGACTTCATGATCAACCGCGAACCGATCTACGCCGCGCTGTTCGGCCTCATCGAGACCGCGGCCGATTTCACCGTGGTCGACCGCCGCCTGCGGCATTGGAGCGACGTGGCGCCCGCCGAGCAGCCCGCCCTCTTCTTAGCGCAGAAGACCGAGCTGGCGAGCGTCAAGACGCTCGGCGCGCCGACCGTGTGGACCCTGGCGGTCGACCTTTACGTCTACGTTCATTCGAGCGACCCGTATCTGGCGCCGGCGACGGTGCTGAACCCGCTGCTCGACGCGGTCGAGGCGGCGCTGGCGCCGTCGGCGACGACCGGCATCCAGGATCTCGGCCTGCCCGCGACGGTCCAGCACGCCTACATCAACGGCAAGATCGAGACCGACGAGGGCGTGCTCGGCGACCAGGCGGTCGCGATCGTGCCGGTCGAAATACTGTGCGTTTGATTTTGCCCCTCACCCCAACCCTCTCCCCATAAACGGGGCGAGGGAGCGCGCCGGTACCAAGCCCCTCGCCCCGTTTACGGGGAGAGGGAGGGGCCCACGCGGAGCGTGGGAGGGTGAGGGGCTAGTGCCCCACACTTGAAAGGACTCCAATGAACGACACCGCCCCGCCAAAGGCGGCGAGCCCGGCGCCTGCGCCGGCTCCCGACCACGACGCGCTCATCGAGCGCTGGTGGAACGACCATTTCCCGGGCTCGCCGGTGGCTCAGTCCACGGCGGCCTGGAATCACGCCTTCGCCGCCAAGGAAGAGCTGAAGCGGCGCCTGGCTAACCCCCAAGGGCAGGAGAATTAGCATGCAGCTCGCTTTCGGCGCCGGGGCGCTGTGGGGCAACCGCACGGATGTCACCGGCTCGGGGATCGGCCCCGACCAGTTCGGCATCCTGCAGGACGTGCAGATCGACTGGGACTGGCAGACCAAGGAGCTCTGGGGCCAGTTCCAGTTTCCGGTCGACATCGCGCGCGGCCAGGGCAAGATCACCGGCAAGGCCAAGTTCGCCCGCATCTTCGGCGCGATCTACGGCGATCTGTTCTTCGGCCAGACGCCGGCGACCGGCCAGCTGACCGTTTCGGAAAACGAGGCGGCGGGCGTGCCGGCGACGACGCCGTACACGGTGACGGTCGCCAACGCATCGAATTTCTCCGACGATCTCGGCGTCTTCTATGCGAGCGGCGCCAATGCCGGCGAGCGTTTCACCCGGGTGACGACCCCGGCGTCCGCCGGCCAGTATTCGGTCAACACCGCGACCGGGGTCTACACGTTCAGCGCCGGCGACGCGAGCGCGGCGATTCTCGTCTCGTATCTCTACGCGCCGACCACCGGCGGCAAGAAGCTCGTCGTCACCAACCAGCTGATGGGCTTCACCCCGACCTTCAAGGCGACCTTCTACACGCAGAAATCGACGCTCGGCGTGCCGGCCGGGCTGGCCTTGGTGCTCAACGCCTGCACCGCGACCAAATTGTCGCTGCCGACCAAGACCGACGACTATGAGATCCAGGAATTCGATTTTTCCGCCTTCGCCGACGCCACCGGGACGATCGGCACGCTGAGCACCTTGGAATGACCGTGGCAACGATCCGTCTCGGCGGCCGCGAGTTCGCGATCGAGCCTTTGAAGCTCGGCCAGCTGCGCGGGCTGCTCGATGCGCTCGACGATTTGTCGGGCAAGACCGGCGGCGCGGTGGTCGACGCCGCGGCGCGGGTGATCCAGGCTGGGCTCGCCCGCGCGATGCCCGATCTGACACTCGACGCGGTGCTCGAATTCGAAGCGACGATGGACGAAGTGACCGCGGCGGTCGCCACGATCCTCGGCGCTGCTGGGCTCAGCCGCGCAGGCGGTACTCCGCCGGGGGAAGCGGCGCCGGTGGCGACGGGCGAGGGGATGGCGCCGGCGGCATCCGGCAACGGTTCGCCGCGCTCTACGGCGCCCTCGCCACCGGCTGCTGTTATTCGTTCGCCGTGATCGACGGCATGACCCTCGCCGAGGCCGAGCAGATTTTCGACTACTGGGCGGAGCATCCGCCGACCTACCTGATGGTCCAGGCGATCGCCCGGATGCTCGGCTGGAAGCCGGCCCCGGCGGCCGCGCCGCCATCGCTCGACGACCTGATGGCGATAGCGCCGCCCGGCCTCGCGGTCGCCGCCGCCGGCTCACTCGGCATGCCCGCGCCGGTGCTCGACATCGAGGCGCTACGTGCCCGCAAACCGCGCGCGTTTGGCGAAGGGACGTGCGAGCCTGTAGCCTACGCAAGAAAGTAGGCGAGGGGGCGGATGCGGCTGCTGGCGGGTGTGATCGTCATTGCCTTGGCCGTGGGCACGGGCCAGGCGGTTGCGGCCTCGGCCACACAGCCGCCCGCGCCGCAATACACGCCCGCGGAGGCGCATGCCGGGTGCATGCACACCGATTTGCGGGTGTGCATGATCACGCTCGGCACGGCGCTGTGGTTCGACATGGACAAGGTGGCGCGCGAGATCGCGCTGCGCAACGAGACCGACGTCAACGACAAGACCGCGCATCGCAAGATCGCCATCACCGCGGCCGTTCCCGGGCACCTTGAGCGGTTCGAGATCATTTTGACCCTGGCGTCGCCCGCGCCCAACGATACCGTGGTGAACGCCGAAATATGGTTGCCGGCCGACCCCGAGCTGGCGCACACGCAGTCGGAATACGACAAGACGTTTCTTTACGACGCCATCGCCCCGCTGCTCGGCAATCGCTGCCCGAACCTCGACCGGCTGACGCTCTACCGGTTCTACGAGAACGAGGTGAAGCCGCACGAGACGGAAAAGGTCGAAGCCGTGAATGGCGGCCTGGCGGATCGCACGGTCGAAACCATCGAAACCGGCAAGCTGCAATTCTGCGGCGCCCTCTTCAGCCTGCACAAGCGCGGCGAATGGCGAGGCACACCGCAATTGGCGCGTCCCAGATCGGTCACGCTGGTATCCTACATCGACCTGGAATAGTCGACGGCGCGGCCGCGCAGACACGACGCAACAAGCCGAAATTCCCAACCCCGCCGCGGCGGGGTTTTTCGTGCCGGTTTGGCCGGCGCCCGAGGTGACCTTTGGCCGATAACGTCCAGATCAATTTCGCCGTCGATGTTTCCGACGCGGTCGGTGGCATTGCCGAACTGAAGACGTCGATCGCCGGTCTCGGCGCGCCGCTGGCGGCGCTCGGCAGCGCCTCGGTCGATGCCGCGCAACGCCAGCAGGACGCGATCGAAGAGACGACCCGCGTCGCGCTGACCAACGCGCGCCAGATGCAGCAGATCGACAGTAGCTATGTCGATGCCTTCAAGAACGCCATGCAGATCATGGTCGACCACAAGCAGCTGACCCTTCAGCAGGCGCTCGGCTACGACATCCAATACACCGCGCAGGTCGGCGATCAGGAGCGTCAGCGGCTGGAGGCGATCTACACCAGCGACGAGGCCGCGCTGAAGGACCGGCTGCAGGCCTATGACATGATGACCGAGCTCGACGCGCGCTACGCGGCGCAGGCGAGCGACGACTACCGGCGCGCCGCCGACGCCGCGCAAACCCAGGCCAACCGCGTGGCGCAAGCCTACGAACAAGCGTTCGACCGCGTCGGCAGTTCGGTGCAGCGCACCTTCAACGAGATCGTGACGCGGCAGACCACCTGGGCCAAGGGCATGACCCAGATGATCCAGGAGGTCGAGACGTTCTTTCTCGACGAGATCGAGACGATGGCGGCGCGCTGGGCCGCCTCGGGGCTCGCCGATCTCGCCGGCGGCGCCGTGGCGGGCGCGGTCAGCGGCGCCCAGGCGGCCGGCGCGAGCGGGCTCGGCGCCGGGCTCACGGCGCTGCTCGGCATCGGCCAGCCCGGCGGCCTCTTCGGCAGCGGATTGCTCTCCGGCACCGGCGGCGCGGCCGCGGCGGCGCAGACCACCGCGGTTACCGCCAACACCACCGCGATTACCGCCGCGACGACGGCGATGACCGCGCTGACCACGGCCTTGGCCGGGGCGACCGCGGCCGAAGGCACCGGCGCCGGCGCGTCTCTGGCGGGTGGCGGCGCCGCCGCGGCGGGTGCGGCGGCCGGCGGTGGCGGCCTCTTCAGCTGGATCGGCGGGCTGCTCTTTGAAAAGGGCGGCATCGTCCCCTCGGCGGCGGGCGGCTGGGCACTGCCGAATTTCGCCGGCGCGACGCCGGCCCTGCTGCACGCGCGGGAAATGGTGCTGCCGGCCGGCATCTCGGAAGGGCTGCAAGGCATGATCGCCGGCGGCGGCGGTGGCGGCGCGCAATTCCACGCCCATTTCCGCGGACCGGCCGACGCGCCGTCGATCAGCCGGTGGTTCCGCGAGAATTTGCGCGGCAACGCCGGCGCGGTGCGCGACCTGTTTCGCCAAAACGCACTGACCCCGCGCAGCCTTTAGAGCAGCTGCGACCGAACCGTCCGTGCCGGCCCCCACCCGCCTGCAACTGACGCTGCAGGTCTCCCTCCCCCGTGGACACGGGGGAGGGGTGGGGAGGGGGCCGGCATCAATGCTCGCGCTTCGATTTGATCGGATCACGCCGAGCCAGAGGCAAACCCATGACCACGATTTTTCCCACGCTGCCGGGTCTCGGCTGGAGCGTCAGCAAGGCGCCGCGTTTTGCGACCCGCATCCAGCGCGCGATATCGGGCCGCGAGCTGCGCGTGCTCGATCAGCCGAACCCGATCTAGTCGTGGACCTTGACCTACTCGATGCTGCGTGACGAACACGACACCCGCGGCGCGAGCGGCCCGGGCGTCGGCTATGACGAGCTGCGCACCCTGATGGGTTTCTTCCTCCAGCAGCAGGGCGCGTTCCAGCCGTTCCTCTACGACGACCCGACCGACGACCGGGCGCTGGCGCAGGCGATCGGCACCGGTGACGGCGGCACGACGGTGTTCCAGCTGGTGCGCACCATGGGAATGTCGCTGCCCGGCGGCGGCTTCGCCGAGCCGATCACCGCGCCCAATGTGCTCAGCACGATCTATTTTGACGGCGTCGTGCAAAGCCCCTCCGGCTACAGCCTCGCCCCGGCGACCGGGTTGGTGACCTTCACCAGCCCGCCCCCATCGGGCCAAATCGTCACTGCCGATTTCACCTACTACTTCTGTGTCCGGTTCGCCGACGACAGCGCCGATTTCGAGAACTTCCTGTACCAGCTCTGGGCATTGAAGCAGGTGAAATTCCAGTCCGTCTTTGTTTGAGGCTGGCAGATCATGAGACCGGCGACCGCGGCGCTGCAGAATTACCTCGCCGCCAACGACACTCTTGTCGTCATCGACCTCTACACCTTCGCGCTGCAATCGGGCGCGGTGCTGCGCTATTCCGGCTGGACGACGCCGCTGACGATACCGGGCACCCTCTTCCCCGCCGGCAGCCTCAATTACAACCCGACCGGCTATACCGGCTTCGCGTTGGGGCCGCGCTTCGGCCGCTCGACGGTCACCACCAAGATCGGCATCGAGCCGACCGAGCTCGACGTCTCGATCCTCGCCGGCGCGGGCGATTTGGTCGGCACGTCGAGTTTCGCCGACGCGGTGCGCACCGGACAATTCGACGGCGCGACGATCGAGCTCGACCGGTTTTTCGCGCCGCCGCAGCCGGATGGATCGGGCGGGCCGGCGATGAGCCTCGGCGCGATCGTCTGGTTCTACGGCATGGTCTCCGACACCGATACCGGGCGCAGCCGGATCGAGATGAAAGTCAAATCGCTGCTCAACCTCTTGGCGCAGCAGCAGATGCCGCGGCGGCTCTACCAGGCGGCATACACGCATGTCTTCGGCGACGCGATGTGCACCTTCAACCGATCGAGCCTCGCGGCGACGATCACGGCGCAATCGGGGTCGAGCCAGGCGGCGATCGTCACCACCCTGTCGCCGTGCCCTTCCACCTTGTTCGACCAGGGGACCATCGCCGGCACCAGCGGCGCCAACGCCGGACAGACCCGCACGATCACCCAACTATCCGCCGGCACTGTCGGTCTGCTGGAAGCGTGGCTCTATCCCGTGGCGGTTGGCGATGGCTTCGAGCTGCTTCCCGGTTGCGACCACACGCTCGCGACCTGCCAGAACATTTTCAACAACCTCAGCCATTTCGGCGGGTTTCCCTACATCCCGCCGCCGGAACTGGCGGTGTGACGATGGACGCTCGTGCCGCAGTCGCCGCCGAGGCCGAGCAATGGCTCGGCACGCCGTTTCATCATCAGGGGCGGGTAAAGGGCGCCGGGGTCGATTGCGCGATGCTGCTCGCCGAGATCTACCATCGATGCGGTCTCGTCCCCTATGTCGATCCGGGCTACTACCCGCCCGACTGGCATCTGCATCGCGACGCCGAGCGCTATCTCGAAAAGCTCCTGCCCTACGCGCATGAGCTCGACGGGCCGCCGGCGCCGGGCGATGTCGCGGTGTTCCGCTATGGCCGGACGTTCTCCCACGGGACGATCGTGATCGCCTGGCCGCGCCTCATTCATGCCTATTGGCAGCGCGGCGTCGTGTGGGGCGACGCAACGCTCTACCCGCTTGCCGGGCGGCCGGTGAGGTTTTTCGGGGTCATCGACGACTGACACCGCACCGACCGGCAAAGGCGGCGGCCCGACCCCATTCGTCAACGCCTTCACCAATCCGACGATCGGGTCGCTGCGCTACAACACCAGCCAGGCCGGCAGCCCGGTGTTCATCGCGTACGGCACGCAGCGCGTCTCGATCAATCTGCTCGAGTTCTGGAATTTCGTCAGCGTGGGCAAAAGCAGCAGCGGCAGCGCCGGCGGCAAGGGGCTGGGCAGCAGCGGCGGCAAAAGGCGCCAACCAGCAATATTCGGTCGATGTCGCGTTTGGCATCTGCCAGGGGCCGGTATCGTTCAACGGCGCGATTTTCGGCAATGGCGGCTACAACCGGATCTGGGCCAATGGCGGTATCGCTTACGGGCTCGGCAATGCCGGGCTCAACGGCTACGCCGGCAGCGACGGGCAGGCCGCGGACCCGGTTTTCGTCAGTTCGGACACCAACCAGCCGGTGATCGGCTATTCCGGCACATGCTACGTCACCGGCACGCCGCTCAACCTCGGCTCGTCGTCGGCGCTGCCCGACATCTCGTTCGAGATCACCGGGTTCGAGGCCGGCACCGCCGGGCCCAACTTCCCGGACGATGCGCGGCCGGACCTGATCGTCACCGACCTGTTGACCAATCCGCGCTACGGCGCCGGGTTCCCCGCCGCCAATCTCGACACCGAAGGGGCGCTCGCCGATTGGGGCAATTACTGCCAGGCGGCACAGCTTGTGATGTCGCTGCTGCTCGACAAGCAGCAGCCGGCGGCGCGCTGGCTCGAGGAGGTCGCCGAGCTCACCGTGTCGGCCGTCGTCTGGTCCGGCACATTGCTCAAATTCATCCCCTACGGCGACCAGGCGCTAGCGGCGAACGGCACGACCTGGACGCCGAACCTGACCTGGCAATACAGCCTCGCCGACAGCGATTTCCTGCCCTGGTCGGAAGGCGGGGACGGTGCGACCGACCCGGTGGTGCTGACCCGCAGCGACCCGGCTCAGGCGACAAACTGGCTCTCGGTCGAGTACATGGATGCCGACAACAGTTACAACCGCAGATCATCGCGGCTTTCGACCAGGGCACGATCGACCTTTACGGGCTGCGCACCGAGCCGTCGATCCAGGCGCACGAGTTCACCAACCCGACGAGCGCGACGGTTGCGGCGCAGCTGATGCTGCAGCGCCGGCTCTACGTGCGCAACACCTACAAGTTCAAGCTCGGCATCCGCTACGCGCTGTTGGAGCCGATGGACATCGTGCTGATCACCGACGGCACGCTCGGCCTCATCACCGCGCCGGTGCGCATCACCCAGATCGAGGAGGACGATAACGGCGAGCTGACCGTCACCGCGGAAGAGATCCCCGGGGTAACGCCGTGACCGGCACGATCACGCCGATCGGCGTCGGAACCGCGGTGCCGCACCCCAAGCAGGCGACCGCCGGCGCGCCCCTCGACCCCTTCGTCGCGCCGGGCAACACCAATGCGCCGATCATCTTCGAGCCGCCCGCCGGGCTAACCGGTGGTGCGGTCGAGGTTTGGATCATCGCCAGCGGCGGCAGTCAATGGGGCGGCTGCCAGGTGTGGATCTCGACCGACGGCAACACCTATGCGCTTGCCGGAACGATCTACCAAGGCGCCCGGCAAGGCGTCTTGACCGCGAGCCTTCCGGCCGCAGCCGATCCCGACACGGCCGACACGCTGGCGGTTGACCTGACCGAATCCCAAGGCCAGCTGCTCTCCGGCACCCAGGCCGATGCCGACGCCTATGTGACCCTGTGTTTCTGCGGCGGGGAGCTGGTCTCGTTCGAGACCGCCACCTTGACCGCCATCTACAAGTACAACCTCACCTATCTGCGGCGCGGCGCCTATGGCACGACGATCGGCTCGCATGCCAGCGGAGCGCCGTTCGCGCGCTTCGGGCCGAACGATCCATCGCTGTTCCGCTACGACTATCCCGCGAGCTTCGTCGGCCAGTCGGTTTACGTGAAGCTGCCGGCCTTCAACATCTTTGGCCAGGCGTTGCAGGGGCTCGCCGCGGTATCGCCGTACAGCTACACCCTGCTCGGCACCGGCGGGCAGTCGCTCAATGTGATCGCCGCGCTTGCTGCGGGCATTGCCCAGGATTGGGGCATCGTCGGCACCAGCGTCACCGCGCGGGCCGATCTTGCGTCGATCACCGCCGCTACCGGATACGACATCGATCTCGGCGCGCCCGTGTAGAGCAACGTTCGCTTTGACCGACGCACCTCTTTGTCACCCCCGCGAAAGCGGGGGCCCAGGGGCAACCGGCACGTCGCTTATCCTGGGTCCCCGCTTGCGCGGGGAAGACGATTCAATCCGATCGGACGCCGCTTTAACGGCTGCCGTCAGCAAATTTCTCCGCCGTAAAGGGAGCCGCAATTGTCCCACACCCAAGTCCAATGGGGACGCGGCACCACGAGCCAGGTCGCCGGGTATACCGGACCGACCGGCGAGCTGGTGCTCAATACCGACGACTGGAGCCTTCAGGCGCAGGACGGCGTCACCGCCGGCGGCTGGGTGATCCGGCCGCGGCTCAACATCCGCTCGGTGACCGGCGCCGGCTCCCAGGCGGTCAACACCACCGACGACATCATCGCCTGGGCTCCGACGCCGCCGGCGGCAACGACCTTCACGCTCCCGTCCTCGCCCCGTGTCGGCGAGGCGCATGCGTTCAAGTATCTCGCCAGCAGCGGCGGCTATTCGCTGACCGTCGCGGCGGCGTCCGGGCAGACGATCGACGGCCAGGCCTCGGTCGCGCTCGGCGTTCTCTATGCGGCGCTGCGCGTCGTCTACATCGGCAGCAACCAATGGATCATCGCATGACCGCGCTGCGCGTGGCGGGGACCGCCGCCCTTTTATTGTCCGCGTTGCTGGGGAGTGTTCCGGCGAACGCGCAAGCCTATGTTCCCGGCGTCACCTGCCCGAGCGGCCAGGTGATGACCGGCTACACGCCCCAAACCGGGATCGCCTGTGGCGCGCCGGTTGTCCGCTCCTATCTTGCGGGCCTCACCCTGTCGAACGACGGGACCAGCCCGAACACCGTGCTCGACATCGCGGCCGGGTTCGCGGCCGACAGCACCAACGCGGTGATGATCTCGCTCGGCGCGTTCACCAAATCGACCGGCGGCGCATGGGCCTCCGGCTCGGGCTCGAACGGCATGGGCAACGGGCTCACCATCGCCAACTCGACCTGGTACCACGTCTGCCTCGCCAATAATTCCGGCACACCCGACCTCTGGTTCGACACCGCGGCGGGCTGCGTCAACAAACCGAGCGGGATCACCGACACTAAATACCGCCGCATCGGCTCGTTCCTGACCAATTCGAGCGCGCACATCCTCGCGTTCTCGCAGAACGGCGACGAGTTCCTCTGGGCGACGCCGGTCAACGATGTCAGCGGTCTTGCCAGCTCAACCAGCGCGGCGCTCGAAACCCTCACCGTCCCGACCGGGGTCGTGGTCAACGCGATCGTCAGCGAGGCCCTGGCCTATGTGTCGGCGACGGTCGGGACGAACTTCTATAGCCCCGCCGGGGGCGCCCCGGCCGCGCATCCGCAGATGTCGGTCACCTCGGCATCCACCATTGCCCAGGTCGGCTACGCCAGCATCCGCACCAATACCTCGGCGCAGATCGATGTCGTCTCAACCGCGACCGGCGCGACCATAAACGAGAACACCTACGGCTGGATCGACCGGCGCGGCAGGGACAATTGAGGCGCGCTTCGGCTGCGGTGCGCGACCTCGTGCCGCCGCATGTGACCGCACCATGAATTCCCGGTTCGTCGAGATGCTGCACCCGCATTTCAGCCCCGACATCACCCTTGGGCACCTGCTGCAAGCGGCGGTCGTCATCGTCACCGGCGGCGGCATTCTCGGCGGCTATTTGAGCCTGCGCAGCGACCTCGACATGCAGCGCGCCGAGTTTCGCGTCGCGCTGGCGGCGCACGAGGCTCGGCTGGGCGAAGCCGAGCGCGAGCTCGGCGACCGTCGCCGCGAAGACCGCGAGTTTCAAGCCGAGATGCGCGCGGCGCTCGATCGCGTGATGGAGGCCCTCGGCGGCCTGCGCACTGAACTCGTGCAGAGGCAGAACCGCCGTCAGTAACGCTCTCTTTCTCCTCAACCAAAAGGACAATGACATGCAAGGCTTCGATGCCGCCTGCGACGTCAGCGTGAGCGCCGAAAAGATCAAATTGGCGGGGCTCGACTTCGCCTGCCGCTACTACAGTCGTAACCCCGGCAAGAACCTGTCGCCGGCCGAGGTCTCGAAACTGCGGGCCATCGGCGTCCGCCTGGTTTCGGTTTGGGAAGCAGCCGGAAACCTGCCGGGCTCGTTCAGCGCCGATCAGGGCACGAGCGATGCCGCCGAGGCGCTGCAACAGGCGGAAGCTGTCGGCCAGCCGCCCAATACGGCGATCTATTTCGCGGTCGATTTCGACGCGCTGGCCAGCCAGATCAGCGGTCTGATCGTGCCGTACTTCACCTCGGTCAACACGGTGCTCGCGGGTAAGTACCAGGTCGGCGTATACGGTTCGGGGCTCGTTTGCGCGACCCTGCGCACCGCTAACTTGGCCAAGAATTTCTGGCTCGCTTGTGCGCCGGGCTGGCAAGGGACGCGCGATTTCACCGGCTGGCATATCCGCCAGTCGTTGCCGTCTGACCCGTGGGGTTTCGGGTTCGATGTGGACCCCGACGAGGCTGTCGCGGGCGATTTCGGCGCCCGGCCGGTAACCGCGACATGATCTCGACCGTCGGGTCGAGGCCGATGAAGCCGTGCGAACGCTGCGGCGGAACCGGCCGCACGCCGCGCACGCGCCGCAGACGTGACGACGGCAGCCACGACCCGCTCGATATCGTCGGCCAGCACATGGAGATCTGCGACCGCTGCGGCGGTTCGGGTGAGGTGCCAGCCGATCCACCACCGGCGTCCGAGCGTCGGCCGGGTTATATCGCCGATCTCGCCTGATCCCCTGTCAAATCACTGAGATTTCCCCGGGCCGCCTCACGCGGCCTTTTTTCATGAAAGGACCTGCCGTGCCAACCTTCGCCTATCTGCTTGCGCGCTTCAGTGAACCCTCGAGCTATGCCGGGCTCGGCGCCCTGCTGGCCTTGCTCGGGGTTCATTTCTCTGACAGCGATCTCGGGCAACTCGCCCAATTCTTCGCTGCCGGGTGCGGCCTGGCCGCGCTCATCCTCAAGGAACGCGGCATGATCCAAGTGCTGGCGCTCGCGGTGCTTGCCGCGGCGACGCTCGGCGCCTGCACCGGCCCGAACGCGCCGAGCCCGGCGACGGTCCAGACCGATGCCGCGGCGATCCTCACATCAACGCAGCAGGCGATGTGCGAGGCTCAATCGGCGGCGAACCTGGCGAGCGCGGTTGCTGCGGCGACCGGCGACAAGTCGGCCGCGGCGGACGCCTCGAAAGCATCGACCGCCGCGGGAATCGGCTGCACCTGGACAACCTCGCCGCCGGCAGCCCCGGCATCATGACCCGCGCTCTGGCGGTCGGCCAAGGTCGCGACCCTGACCAGCGTCAAAACCGCCTCGCCGTGAGTTGCTACCTGGAGCCGCACCGTCCCAAAGCTGCTTGATCGCCGCTGCCGCGCCCGGCATCGTGCGCGCGGGGAGCAGCGGGGACGAGATGCGATTCCAGGTGGTGATGGCGCTGGCGATCATGGCGCCGCTGACCGCGTGCGGCATGTTCGGGCCGAAGGAAAAGCCGGCGCCGTCACTCGACAACGGCGAGCTGATCACCAAGCCTATCGGCCCCGGTCTGGTCAGCCGCTGCCCGGTCCCCGCGGACTACGACGACGCGACCCTGAAACAGATCACCGACGCGCTCCAAACGCTGCCGCCCGACAACATCCTCCACAAGATCATGCAGGACTACGAAACCGAGCGCGACAACCTGCGGATGTGCCAGTAGGCTTGGCGGCAGCGCCCCCTTTTAAAAAAATTCGCCTTCGGCCAGACGCCGATCCGACCGGCCAGACGTTGACCGATGGGTAGCGACTTGACTCGACTCGGGATTCCCGGTTCCATGCGTGCATGCATAGTCGCTCAAGCAAGCGTCCACGCGACGCGAACCCGTTGGCCAAACTTATCGTGGATGTCGCCACGGATGAAGCGACCAGCGACGTCCGTTCTTCACAGGGCAAGAATCCGGCCGCCGTCGCTCTCGGTAAGCTCGGTGGCAAAAAGGGCGGGAGGATGCGCGCGGAAAAACTCTCACCCGAACGTCGTCGGGAAATCGCTCAGCAAGCAGCGGCAGCGCGTTGGAAAAATGACGGCTGAGGTCGCTATTCTCAACCGAGCCGGCGTCGCACTCGCAGCAGATAGCGCCGTAACAGTTTCCTCCGATTCAGGTGACCCAAAAGTTTTCAATACGAGCAACAAGATTTTTCGTTTGAGCTTCAATGCGCCGGTCGGCGTAATGTTTTATGAAAACTCCCTCGTGATGGAAGTGCCGTGGGAGACAGCGATAAAACTTCACCGCATCGCGCTCGGCGCGACTGTTTTCCCGACGTTAGCTGGGTATGTCGATCATCTAGTTGCCTTTATTGAGACAGCACTCCCAATTCCTAGCGCCGACAAACAGGAATTCATTTTTTCTATATTTGATTTATACTTTAGGTCAGTAAAAAGAGATATCCGTGAGGAAATCCGTTATCGCCTACAGTCTGGGCAATAGGTCAATGCTTCAATTGTGCGGCGTATCACATCAACAGTTATATCTGACCGCTGAAAATTTGTTATGGGACAAGCAGTCCTTCCAATGTTTGCACAAACGAATGTAGCAACATTGCAAACACAATATAAAAATGAATTTGATCATGCGTTGGTTGATAACTTTCCAGGCAATCAGCTCACTCCTACTGCGAGGATTGTCATAGAAGAATTTGCATTCAATGCACTGGTTCGACAGTATTTTTCTGACCATTACTCGGGTGTAGTTATTACCGGATTCGGGGAGAACGAATTATTTCCATCATTGTACGCCATACGCACGGATGGCTTAGTTGATGGGCATTTTAAATTTCATATCGAGCGGGAAGCTCACGTTAGTCCTAACATGCGCGCGACAGTACAGGCTTTTGCGCAGAGCGAGATGGCTACACGTTTTATGGAGGGGATTGACCCGGCTTACAACGAGTATTTGGAAGCCGCGATACCCGAACTATTGAGCAAGCTTTCAGAGCGGATTGTCGATAGCCACGTTCCTGGAACTCCTGCCAAAAGGGCTGCTATCAAACGCGGCATCGTGAGGGCCGGGAACAGGATGATACAGTCGTTTGAGCAAACTGCAGCCGCATTCCGACGCGTGAAATTTGTCGATCCGGTAATCGACGCGGTCGGAATCTTGGCCAAAGAAGACCTTGCAGAAACAGCGGAAGCCATGGTAAAGCTTACTTCAGTGAAACGAAGAGTGTCCTTTGAACCAGAGACTGTAGGAGGACCAATAGACGTGGCGGTTATTTCGAAGGGAGATGGATTTATCTGGATGAAGCGCAGAAGTTATTACGACCGTAACTTGAATCCGCATATTTCCCCGTGATCCATGTCTCAATCATACCCCCACGCGGAGGAAGCTATGACCGAAGCCATGAAGGCCGTTCCAGTGGCGACTAGAGCAAAAGTCGGTAAGCCTGGGAATGGTAGCCTGTTTCACGCTCGTCTATGGGATGAAGGGAGTGGTTTCCGCACAGTCCGAGATTGGGCGATTAGTGACGCCAACAAGGCGTTTCAGGAGTTTGCCGATGAAGTCGGTAAGCCCAAATCCGCACCGGCGCCGCGCCCAAAACGAAAATGACAAAAGCTTGACGCGCTGAGGAAGTACCGAAACAACGGGCAACCTATCGTAACAGCCCGTTGACAAAGTCCAGTCATCGGAGGAGACCCACTATATTTCGGAACCTAAACCGAATCAGACCACAAGATATTGTGTCCGAGAATGCTACAACCGACTTCGTCAACGGGCTGG
>Ga0181521_10000307_pt1 | contig 58956 bp, 48 predicted proteins | sample PEATcosm2014_Bin_32_FD_119764 | JGI IMG/M metagenome (GOLD analysis project Ga0181521, IMG submission 119764) | Peatland microbial communities from MTU Mesocosm Facility, Houghton, MI, USA - PEATcosm2014_Bin02_60_metaG | ecosystem: Environmental > Terrestrial > Soil > Wetlands > Peat | place... | reverse complement strand
CATGAAATGTCCCATTTCTAGCAACGGCCTGGGAGCAAGATGCTGCCTGGAGGCGGGTCGGCTAGTCAGATGGGCAAAAACGACCCTTCGCGCCCCCGACGATCTCGCTGGGGCACGCTCTGGTGGCAAATTCGTTCTATAGACGGGGCAGTCAAGAGAAAACATTTCCCCCATCGCTGGAATTTCTCTTGCTTCCAGCGCCACGCAATTAAACTGGGTATGTTCTGGCCGGCCGCGCCATCCGCGCGAATGCTGGCAGTCCAGCAGTTTCGGTTTTCTCTCTCAGCGGTTTTCATCGCCCTTCGCGATGAAGCCAGTCCGCTCTGAAACCCACAAGCAGAACGGTTGTCAGTGGCAACCATGGTTCTATTCGGGACTCGTGGCCCATTGCTATGTCGGGTTATCCGAGGAGCCTACAGTTGTGTCCAGGGTAGGAGAAGCATATGATGCGCGAGTCTGAAGTCCAAATCGGAAATTCCGGTATACATGTCCATTGGTCTCAGCCTGACTGATCTCATGGATTACACGGATTTGGGAGCGCCAAAAGTGGCATGACTGGCTTCGCCAGCACGGTGACGAAAGGTCTGAAGACCAGCGCCGGACCGCACGGTGATGGTCGCTTTGAAACCGTTGGCGATTTGATTAGGCACATATTTGCCGCCGAAAAGCGCAATATTGACAGGCTTTCTGACCGTGCCTTGACAGACCCAGCCTCCATCCCGAACGACAACATCGAAGCGCTTTTCAAATTCAGTCAACAAAGCCGGAAGGACTTAAAGGAATTTGTTACTAGTCGTCCCAGCCAGACCACGGGAGAAGGCGAATCTCATCATCCTTGGTCAGCAGATTCCATCTTCGCTATCGGCACGATTCGTTTTTCAAGCGTTGGCACGAGCGACACATGTCGATAGCCAACAGGAGAGTTCGCATGATTACGATTCGGCCCTTGTACGTTGCTGCTCTCATCTTCATCCTGTGGGGACTCGGATCCGATCCCTCGCTGGCGGCAGGCGGCGCATACGGTTCACCCGCCGCCAAGCAGGCGGGCGCCGATTCGGGCAAGACGCTGTTCGAGGGAAATTGCGCCGGTTGCCATGGAATTGATGGAAGCGGCGCAATGGGGCCCAGCATCCGGCAAGCCGCAGCGAATCTCGGTCCCGAAGGAATTACGTCATACCTTAAGAACGGTGTCATGGGCTCGGGGATGCCCACCTTCGGGCAACTCGGAGACGCGAAACTTGCGCTGCTTGTGGACTACGTCGGCTCGCTCGGCCAGGAGGGCTCGGGAGTGACACCGGGCGACCCGCAGAAAGGGAAAGCGGTCTACAACTCGAAAAATTGCTCGCAGTGCCACATCGTAGATGGCCGGGGCGGAGACCTGGGGCCCGATCTCACCCGCATCGGCACGCAGCGCGGGCTCACGGCCCTGCACGGCGCCGTGGTGAACCCCGGCGTCAAGTTGCCGCTGGATGCACTACTGGCCGAGCGCGCGCAGTTCACGGCCTATCGGATGCAGCGCGCCGTCACCAAAGACGGCCGCGAAATCACCGGCATGCGCGTGAATGACGATACGTTCTCCATTCAACTGCGCGATGCCAGCGGTCAGATTCATTCCCTACGGAAATTCGACTTGCAAACGCTCGAAGAACTGCCCGGCAAGAGCATGATGCCTAGTTATAAGGACACGCTGTCTGAAACAGAGATCAGCGACCTGGTCGGATACCTTGCCAGCTTGAGAGGCGCACAATGAAATCGCTCAAACACATTTGGTACGTGCTTGTCCTGCTTGCACTGCTCCTGTGGAGTCCTTTCCGGTCTCTGGCACAACATGTGAACTATGAGGACATTCTGCACTCCGCGAGCCAGCCGCAAAACTGGCTGACTTACGGCGGCGACTATAGCTTGCATCAATTCTCCGAGCTGAAACAGATCAACACCGAGAACGTCGGTTCTCTGAAAATGCAATGGGTCTACCAGCTCCGTAAGACGGGCATCAACGAAACGTCTCCCATCGTCGTGGACGGCATGATGTACATCACCGAGCCGCCCACCACGGTCACGGCGCTGGACGTTCGCACCGGTAAGGCCATCTGGCGCTGGACGGCGGACCTGCCGAAAAGACTGCTCACGATCGGTCTGTTTCCGATTAATCGCGGAGTGGCCATCCTCGGCGATACGGTGTACGTCGCCACGATCGACTCGTACCTCGTAGCGCTCGACGCAAGAACCGGCGCCGTGCGCTGGCGGACCCACGTCGCCGAAAACAAGGAAGGCTACGCCATCACCCAGGCACCGCTGGCGATCAACGGAAAGATCATCACCGGGACCGGCGGAGGAGAAGCCGGTCTTCGGGGCATTCTCGACGCCTACGATGCGAAGACCGGCAAGAGGCTGTGGCGGCTCTGGACGGTTCCTGCTGCAGGCGAACGCGGAGTGGAAACATGGTCAGGCGACAGTTGGAAGACGGGCGGCGCTACGACGTGGAACGCCGGCTCCTATGATCCCGAGTCGAACACACTCTATTGGGGCACGGGCCAGCCTGCTCCAGACTGGAACGGTGACGGCCGGTTGGGCGACAACCTCTACTCGTGTTCCCTGCTGGCCGTCGACGCCGATACCGGAAAGATGAAATGGTATTTTCAATACTCGCCGCACGAAACGCACGACTGGGATTCGGCCGAGCCGCCGATCCTGTTCGACGCCTCCATCAACGGCAAGCCTCGCAAACTCGTGGCCATGGCCAATCGGAACGCTTTCTACTACGTGCTCGACCGTGTGACGGGAGAGTTTCTGGTCGGCGTTCCCTTTGCCAAGCAGACTTGGGCGAAGGGGCTGGACGCCAAGGGCCGCCCGATTCCGGTAGACAACGTGGAGCCGTCGTCCCAGGGGACGCTCGTCTATCCCGCCATCACCGGGGCCGTGAACTGGAGTAGTCCGTCATACAGCCCGGTGACCGGTCTCGTCTACGTCGACACGCGCGAGATGGGCGCCTACTACTTCAAGGGCCACCCGACAATCGAGCCGGCTAACCCTGCGGACACAGGAGGCGGCGGCGGGCAACGCACCCTCAGCGGAGACGACGCCTACAATGCCATTCGCGCCCTCAAAGCGACCACCGGAAAACTGAAGTGGCAGTTCAAAATGTCGGGCGGAGATACGTGGACAGGGGTGCTTTCCACAGCGGGTGGTCTCGTGTTCTCCGCCGATGGCGTGGGCAACTTGTTTGCACTCGACGCGGAAACGGGGAAGCCCCTCTGGGATGTTCAGGTGGGAGCGGGCATCCGCGCCAGTCCAATGACCTATGCGGTGGACGGCAAACAGTATGTCGCCGCAGCGGCCGGCAATTCGCTGTTCGTATTCGGCTTGCCGTAAGCGATGCGGTGAATCACGGGCCGCCCGGTGTGCGTCCCACGTGGCGTGAGGATGGCTCGAACGGCTCACTAAAGCTGATCGGCACGCGTCCAGTGGCGTCTCCTCCCAGCAGGCGCCATTGGGCATTTCTTTTGGGCTTTCGCGAACGTCAGCGCATCGCAACGATGAGTTCAAGTAGTATTGAATTAAGCTCCGCTCCGTTCAAACTGCAGACCTCGCTCTGCTGTCATCTTTCGACGAACGACCTTCACGAACTGGTCTGGCGTGTAGCCCAAATCTTGCCAGTCCCGCAACCAGTATTGATGATCCGCCCAAACTTCCATCATGCTCAAAGTGAGGAACCTACGCGAGACGGGTGCCCTCCATTGCCGCAAAATGCACGCATTCGACGGGAGAAATCAGAACCGCCTCAAGATGAAAAGAGTTGTGCAAAGAGTATGCAAAGGTGAGAAATCCAGCGGACTCTAATTGATTGAAAGGATTGGGGTGAGCGATGGGATTTGAACCCACGACCCTCGGTGCCACAGACCGATGCTCTACCAGCTGAGCTACGCTCACCAGGGATGACAATCCACATTATACCAAGGCAGTGGGCCGTTCAACCGCAGGATTGAGGGGCCAGGGCGCGGGAGGCTAGGCTTTGCGCGGAAAGGGAATCGGGGCGGAGCGCTTGCGGCGCGGGGAGCATTGCTTCAGATGAGCGCGCGCCTGGTCGGCCCAGGGACCGTTGGGAGCGTAGCGCAGATAGAGCATCCATTGCTCGCGCGCGAGGCGGCGTTCGCCGCGCTTTTCGTAGGCGAGGGCTAGGTTGAAATGAACGTCCGCATGAGCGGGCATGGCGCGGGCGGCGCGACGCAGATGCTCGATGGCCTGGTCGATCTCGCCCTGTTCTTCGAGGACGCAGCCGAGGTTGTAGCGCGAAATTCCATTCAAGGGATCGAGCTGGACGGCGGCAAAAAACTCGGCGCGGGCCTCTTCGGTGCGGCCCATTTGATAGAGAGCGACGCCCAGGTTGATGTGCGCGTCAACCCAGTCGGGCGCGAGGTCGATCACCAGGCGGTAATTGTCGACGGCCTGGGGCAGCGTTTCGGTCTCAGTCTCGCAATCGAGCGCCGATTGAAACAGATCCTCGGGGGTTGGTCCCGCCATCGAGTGCAGTTTTGCCCCGAGCGCCGTCGTGTCGAAGGAGAAAGCCCACTGTTGCTTGATCGGGCTGAATGGCCGGGCGGCGCCGGGCGGAATCACCAAGACATCGCGGCCCTGTTCGAGAAAGCGCAGAGCCTGGAGCGGAAGGGGAGCTTCGCCGAACTGCTGCTCGACAAGGGCCACGGCCCTCCGTACTCGCTGCGCCGGAATGCGGTTGTCCGTCAGGCGCTTGACCGTGCGGAGGGCCACCAGGTCGCCGAAGCTGTAGAATCTTTCCCCCCAGCGCGTCTGCGGACGGACCAGCCTCAAGCGTTCCCAATAGCGCAGGCGGCTCGCATCAACGCCCAGGATGCGACCCACTTCTCTTTGCGTATACCGTTCCGACAATCCGGCGGTCCCTCAGTCCGGTCGTTCTAGGAAAGATTATGCACCCAATGTCAAATGCGTGAAGCAAGTGTTTCGCGTAAAGGTCGCGCGCGATACTCCCGCGCGTGCGATTACCAAAAGACGACACGCGGCGTGCCTCGGAATCGTTTGGCCAGAAGAGCTTGTTAGACTCTGAAAGGAAGTCGCCCGCCGATGGCTCTCGACAACACCGAACGCTTATACCTGGAACGACAGGTCACGCTGGCACGCGCCGTGATCGCCGGGCTGTCGCTTGTCGCGCTGCTCGAGACGTCGCAGGCCCCGGTGCGGCGGTCGTCGGTCGTCATCTTGTCCGCTTATCTGGTGGTCGCGCTAGGCGCCGCGCTTGCCGAACGCTTACTCGGCGAAGTGCGGTTTCGAATCCCTTTGGCTGTGGATTTCGCGGTACTGGCGGCGTTCGCCTACTTTACGCCCTCGGTTACGGCCTTCTGGTTCCTCTTTTTGTTCGCCGTATTCGCCCTGGCGACCCGCGGAAACGAGCGGGCAATGCTGGCGCTCGTGGGCTTCGCTACGGTGGGAATCATCATCCGAGTGGCCAGGGAAGAAGCATTTCAATGGCAGGGCATATGGCACTGGGTCGCCATCGGGTTCGGGACAATCGTTTCCGGGCTGGGCATGGGATATCTCGCCGCGCGCGAGCGCGAGTACCTTGGACGGCAGCAGTTCCTCGAGAAAATCACCGGGGTGGTGCGGTTCGACCGCGGATTGACGGAATCGATTCGCCAGGCGCTCGGCGAGCTCACGCTGGCGTTCGAGTGCGAACAGGCGTGCCTGGCAATACGCGATGACGACGTGGAACGCTTGTTCGTATGGAAGGTCAGCACGAGCGATGGCGAGGCGAAGCCTCCCGAAACGCTCCCGCTGGCGCGTTCGGAGACGTTCTTACTCGACGCGTTGGAAATCGCGATGGGGTGGGAATTCAAGAACGGCAGCGGCGAAGGGTTCGGCTGGGATCGCCGGACGGGGGAGCGGCTTCGAGTGCCTGCGCCGCCCGAATCGACGCGCGAAGAGTTCGGCGCGCGATCGCTGCTGGCAGTGACGATCGAGTCCGGTGGCCGCCCGGTGGGACGCGTGCTCGTCGCGAATCCGCGGCAGACGCGCCGGCGATTTTCCGCGGGAGATTTGCGCTGGTTCGAGCAGATTGTGCGCCACGTGGGACCGCCGCTCGAGAACGTCTTCCTGCTGCGCAACCTGCGGACGCATGCGGTTGAATCCGAGCGCAGCCGGATTTCGCGGGACCTGCACGACGGAATCCTCCAGACGCTGCTCAGCCTGAAGATCCAACTCAACGTCCTGCGGCAGAAGCTCCCGAAGAAGCCCGAACAGGCGTGCGAGGAGCTGGGGAGCCTTCAGAAGACGGTACAGCAGGAAAGCGAAGAGCTGCGCCGGATGGTGACGGACCTGCGGCCCGTGCGCGTGGAAAGCGCGGACATGCGGGAGTTGATGGAAGGTTTCGCCGAGCGATTTCGGATCGAGCACGATATGGCCATCGATCTCTTCATCGCGGACCGCGATTTGCGCGTGCCGGACCGCATTTGCCGAGAGTTATTCCAGATTTACAGAGAAGCACTACACAACGTAAAAAAGCATGCTGGTGCCAGCCACGTCGTGGTAAAACTAGAACAAGACGAGGCGAAAGTGTCTCTCGTCGTGGACGACAACGGGCGGGGTTTTAGCTTCTCTGGGCGATACACAAGCGAAGAACTGGACCGGTTGCGTCTCGGCCCGATTTCGATCAAGGAAAGGACGCGAAGCGTAGGGGGCACGCTGACGGTGGAATCAAATCCGGGGCACGGGGCGCGTCTAACTATCGAGATTCCATTCAATTAAGATGAGCAAAGCGAAACAGGCGATTCGGATCCTGGTGGCGGACGACCACGCAATCTTTCGCGATGGTCTGCGCAAATTGCTGGCCGACGCCGAAGAAGTTCAGATCGTGGGGGAGGCCTCGAACGGTGTCGAGTGCGTCAAAATGCTCGCCAAGTTGAAGCCGGATATCCTGCTGCTGGACCTACGGATGCCGGAGAAGGACGGCTTGGGCGTGCTGGAAGAGGTCAATTTCGACTCGACTCCCACGCGAGTCATCGTGCTGACGGCGGCCGAGGACGACCGCGACGTGGTCCGCGCCATGCGACTGGGTGCCCGCGGCGTAGTCCTGAAGCAATCCGCCAGCGATCTGCTGGTAAAAGCCATTCGCAAGGTGTCCGACGGCGAAATCTGGCTCGACAATCGCATGACCGCTGAGGTGATCGACGCTTTCAAGAAGTCCGCCGAGGCGGGGCAGCGGCGGGAGAAGCCGCTTCTGAGCGACCGCGAGAAGGAAATCGTCCAGCTGGTGGCTCAGGGTTTTCGAAACCGGGAAATCGGCGAGAAGTTGTTCATCAGCGAGCAAACCGTCAAGAATCACCTCCACAACATCTTCGACAAACTCGGCGTTTCCGACCGCCTCGAATTGGCGCTCTACGCCATCCATCATCGCCTGATCGATCAAACGTAATCGCAGGGACGATTTCCCCCGCCGCCATCCGGCCAGTCTGCGGTAAGCCGCGTCAAAATACCCTATAAATCGTAGTGGCTCTAGTACTTCTGTACCAACCCGGCCATCGAGAATTGGCTCCTTTGCTCTATTGGCGCAAATCAGGCCCAAATCTATTCTATGCGGGTATTCAAGAGGAGTTGTCTGGTGTCTTCAAAAGAGCGACGTGCATCGCGGCGTTTTCTCATGCGCTTGCCGCTGACTGTCCGATGGACCGATGAAGCGGTCGTAGGCGAGGCCGCGACGGAATCGCGCGAGGTGAGTTCGCGGGGCATCTACTTTCTCTTGCCCAAGGGATTGAAAAGCGGCTCGCCGGTAGAGATCGTCATGACCCTTCCCCACGAGCTGACCCAAGCCGGGCCGGTTCGCGTCCGGTGCCTAGGGCGCGTATTGCGTAGCAGCCCGGAACATTCAGGGGAAGTGGGAGTGGCGGCGGCGATCGAACGCTACGAATTCATGCGGAACGGCGAAAACGCCGCATAACAAGTTCTTACCCAGACCCTGCGGAGATGGGTGAGAAAAGGCCGGGCGGTTCGGGTCCCTCAGCCGGTGCCGCCCGGCTACTTTTTTATTTGCCCCTTGTCTTTGTCCTGCCTTCGGGTGTCCCAGCCACGTCCGTACCGTTCCCCGATCAATCGAACTCGCATTTAAACGCGGCCTGCCAGACAAGGCCGGCATCGAAATACATGCTTGACAAAGTCTATTAAGTTGGTAGACTTTGCAGAGTTACTAGAGAAGCGAAAGCCATGAGAATCTCCCAGCGAGGACTGTACGCCCTACGAGCACTGACTGTGCTTGCGCAGCATCCCACCGGCGTCGTCAAGATCAAGGACATCGCGGCCGAAGAGGAGCTGCCGGAGAAGTTTCTGGAGGCGATTCTTCTGGACCTCAAGCGGGCGCGGATCGTAGTCAGCCTCCGCGGCGCTCACGGCGGTTACCAGCTAAAACGGCCGGCGAGAAAAATCTCGTTGGGTGAAGTGATCCGCAGGATTGACGGCCCGCTGGCTCCGTTCGAAGACGCCGAATCCCTTCGCGAGCGTGTGAACACCGACCCGAAACACCGTCCTTTGTTCCGCGTTCTTCTGGACGTGCGCAATGCCACGGCCAACATCCTCGACCATACCTCTCTGTACGATCTGTGTTGTCGTAGCCGCAATTAGGTTCCCGTCGCAGTCAATCCGTTAGCAAATACGCAGGAGAAGTTTCATTTTTCACCCAGGGTCCGGGTTGCAACCGATTTGATTTTCCCGGGCTTGGGAGGAAGGCGCAGGAAGGACCCATGAGCACGATCACCACGCAGGATTGGGAGCGCGACTTATCCACGAGCGAGCGGGAGTTGCTCCGCGAGGTCGCGCTGGCTCTGCGGAGCATCCGCTACGGCTCCGTGGTCCTCACGGTTCACGACGGAAGAATCGTGGAACTGAACAAGACGGAGCGAATTCGAAAGAGTTCCCCGTGAAACACGGCAGAAATAGCGGCCCGACCCGCACAACGGGAGGGTTGCACGAAAACGGCCGGCCGACCAGTCTACTGGAGGCTTGAAGCCTAAAAAATCTCAGGAGACTTCAATGCCCAGACATTCAGGACTGAAATCGAAACGAATCGCAATTGCACTGGCTATCAGCTTGGGCGTCGCCGGTCCGGCGACGATTGCTTTTGCCGGGGATGGAGACGCTGCATCTCCCGGCAGCACGGCGGAAACCGCGAAAGGCAACGCTACTGCGCCTGAACCCAACTCGTCCGTCGCACTCGAGCTGGAGGAGTTGAAGGCAACAGTGGAAGCTCAGACCAAACAGTTTGCCGAGCACAGCCAGGAACTAGACGCCGAGCGTACGGCTCTGCACGACGAGTTCGCGCGCATCGCGGCCTTGGAGGCGAAGCTAGGCATCACGCCAGACGCCGCAGTAGAGTCCGCTAGCACAGGCGCGCCCAACGAAATCAACGCGTTATCCGGGCAGAATTCCCAAAGTCAGCTGCCCGTCAACCTTGTCTCACCGGAAAATCCGCTTTCGATCAAGATCGGGGGTGCCCAGTTCACGCCCGGCGGGTTTGTGGACCTGACCGGGATTTTCCGAAGTAGGGATGTCGGCAGCGGCCTCGGGACGAATTTCACCATTCTCCCTTACAACAACACGCTTCCCTTAGGCCAGTTGTCCGAATTCCGTTTCACCGGGCAAGGCTCGCGTTTGTCGTTGAAGGTCGAGGCCAACCCGACTAAATCGAGTGAAGTTACCGGCTACATTGAGAGCGACTTCAATGGTTTCGAGCCGGCGAACTCGAATATTAGCACCAAGAGCGACACGTTCCGCCTGCGCCTCGCATTCGTCCAACTCAAGGCTGGCAAATGGGAGCTGGTGACTGGACAAACATGGTCCTTCCTGACGCCCACGAGAGAAGGACTATCACCCTTCCCAGAGAACATTTTCACGGCACTTCGGCTGGATACGAGTTACCTGGCGGGCTTGATCTATGACCGGCAACCTGGGATTCGAGTCGTATACCATGCGGCGGACTGGTGGTCATTCGGCGTTGCCCTCGAAAACCCGCAGCAGTTTGTGCCAAGTTCCGTCGTTTTTCCCACCGATGGCTCCACAAACTTCTTTTCCACTCAGTTCGACAACGGGAGCAGCAGCACGAGCGCTGCAAGTTCCGCCGTCAATCCCACGGTTCCTAACCTTCATCCCGACGTCATCGCGAAAACGGCTTTCGACTGGAGGCTCGGCGGAAAGCTGTTTCACGTGGACGCCGGAGGGATAGCCCGCAGTTTCAAGGTTTACAGCAATCTCGTGACGCCAGCCAGTACGAACACGATTACCGGCGGTGGCGGCGGGGTCAACCTCAACTTTGAAGTACTGAAGAACTTTCACCTCATTGGAAACTCGTTCTATGGGGACGGCGTCGGACGCTACATCGGCGGCCTTGGCCCGGATGTGATTGTGAAGCCCGACGGCGCGCTTTCCGCGATTCATTCAGGCTCGGGTGTTGCTGGGTTGGAATGGCAGACGACCCCGAAATTGTTACTCGACGGGTACTACAGCGGGGCCTACTTCTTTCGAAACTACGATGTGACAACCAAGGCGCTAGGTACAGCTTGCGGTACTTCGTATTGCGTGGGTTTTGGGTTTCCCGGCTCGGCGAATACGAACAATCGTGATTACCAGGAAGCGACCGTCGGCTTCATACCTACGATCTGGTCGAGTCCGAACTACGGAAAACTGCAATTTATCTCGCAGTTTTCCTATGTCGTTCGTACCCCCTGGTATGTCCCGACGGGGAGTCCGAAGAACGCGCATGCCTTCATCACCTATGTGAATCTGCGTTACATCATTCCGTAACCCGGATTTCAAACGCGCAGTGGGACTCGTTCGATGTCCCCGAACCGCTGGCTTGGACTCAGTGGTTCGGGGACAAATCACGAATTTCATTGGCGGTCATACAAGGAGAATTTGACATGGAATCAGCTGGGAAGTTGGGGACCTTGATCGCCGTGATTGGCTTGGCCTTAGCGCTGAGCGCGTCGGCGCGCGCCCAGAACCTAACCCTTCTCAACGTTTCGTACGACCCGACGCGCGAGCTCTACCAAGACTACAACGCGGCCTTCGCGAAATATTGGAAGGCCAAGACCGGCCAAGATGTCACCATCCAGCAGTCGCACGGGGGGTCGGGAGCCCAGGCCCGCTCCGTGATCGATGGTTTGCAGGCGGATGTCGTTACGCTGGCATTGGCGTACGACATTGACGCCATCTCCGAGAAAGCCAAGCTTCTCCCTGCCAACTGGCAGTCGCGGCTTCCGAACAACAGCACGCCCTACACCTCCACGATCGTTTTCCTCGTGCGGAAGGGCAATCCGAAAAACATCAAGGATTGGGACGACGTCGTGAGACCGGGAGTCGCGGTTATCACGCCGAATCCCAAGACCTCGGGTGGCGCCCGTTGGGCCTATCTGGCGGCTTGGGGCTACGCTTACCTCAAGGCGGGAAAGAGCGACGCCGCGGCCAAGGATTTCGTCACGAGGCTCTACCAGAATGTCCCGGTCCTCGACTCGGGAGCGCGTGGCTCTACCACGACGTTCGTCGAGCGGGGAATCGGCGACGTTCTCCTGGCGTGGGAAAATGAGGCACTCCTTTCCGTCAAAGAGCTAGGTCCCGACAAGTTCCAGATTGTCGTGCCTTCTCAGAGCATCCTGGCGGAGCCTCCGGTGTCGGTCGTGGACAGCGTCGTGGACAAAAAGGGCACTCGGGCCGTTGCCGAGGCTTATCTCCAGTACCTCTACACGCCTGAAGGGCAGGAGATCGCCGCCCGGAATTTCTACCGTCCACGGCTCGAATCAGTAGCCAAGAAGTACGCCTCGACATTCCCCAAGGTGAAGCTGTTTACACTGGCGGATATTGTCGGCGATTGGCACAAGACTCAAAGTGTTCATTTCGCCGACGGCGGCGTGTTTGACCAGATCTACCAGCCGAAGTAGGCGGAGATCTTGGTGACATATGCCCTGTAACTTGAAATTCGATTGAGTAGGAAGCGTCGGAGGCCGCGGCAGGCTGCGCGGCCTCGACGAGTTGTTTAGGATTCGCAAGCGGGAACAGGGGGCAATCGCTGTGGTTTTCAAGCACAGAAGCATTTTGCCCGGCTTCGGATTGGCGCTGGGCTACACCGTTTTCTATTTGTGCCTGATCGTGTTGATTCCGCTCGCGGCCATGTTCCTGAAGGCATCCGCACTGACCTGGCACCAGTTCTGGCACGTTGTGGCTTCTCCGCGAGCCGTGGCTTCCTACCGCCTGAGTTTTGGCGCATCCCTGATCGCGGCTCTGATTAACCTCGTATTCGGCGTTCTTGTGGCCTGGGTGCTGGTGCGTTACGACTTCCCGGGAAAGCGTCTCTTCGACTCGGTGGTCGATTTGCCATTCGCCCTGCCAACGGCGGTCGCGGGTATCGCTCTCACGACCATCTACGCTCCCAACGGCTTGCTCGGGGGCCCCCTCCTGTCCATCGGTATCCGCGCGGCCTATACCCCCTTGGGAGTCACGATCGCGCTCACGTTTATCGGCCTGCCGTTCGTCGTGCGGACGGTGCAGCCCGTACTCGAAGACCTGGACAAGGAGTTCGAAGAAGCCGCGGCGAGTCTCGGCGCAGGGCGGTGGCGGACTTTCACCCGGGTGCTTTTGCCAACGATCTTGCCTGCCGCGATAACCGGCTTCGCGATGGCTTTCGGGCGCGCGGTCGGCGAGTACGGCTCGGTGATCTTTATCGCGGGCAACATGCCGATGAAGACCGAGATCACGCCGCTCCTGATCATCACGAAATTGCAGGAATATGACTACACGGGCGCGACGGCCATCGCCGTTGCCATGCTTGTCGCGTCGTTCGTGTTCTTGCTGGTGATTAACCTTCTGCAAGTGTGGAGCGGCAGCCGCCGGAGCGCCGGATCGGTGAAGGATTTCGGGCCTCTGAATGCAGATCTTAGGCCCGCATGGGAGAAGGGAGGCAGCGAGTAAGGCGGCCCGTTTTTGCCGCCCGAAGACCCGTCATGGCTGGATCGGCCGTATCAAGTATCCGGATTGCTCCGTCTGCCGGTTACGTCGCGACGAAAGCAACCACTGAACCGGCCCTGGTGCGCTGGCTCCTCATCGCCGCGGCGCTGCTGTTTCTCGGCATCTTTCTCTTTGTTCCTCTCGGCGTGGTTTTTGTGACGGCTCTTGAGAAGGGCGTCGCTTTCTATTTTCAGACCTTTCGGGACCCGGACACGCTGGCGGCCATCCGCCTGACGTTGTTGGCTGCCGGCATCGCCGTGCCTCTCAACATGGTGTTCGGCGTTGCCGCCGCCTGGGTCATTGGGAAATTTGAATTCCGGGGGAAGGGCATTTTGATCACGTTGATCGATCTTCCTTTCTCCGTGTCTCCGGTTGTCTCCGGATTGATCTACGTGCTGCTATTTGGCTTGCAGGGGCTTCTCGGCCCCTGGTTGATTGCGCATGGCATTCGGATCATCTTTGCCGTTCCGGGAATCGTGCTTGCGACGATTTTCGTGACGTTTCCGTTCGTCGCGCGCGAGTTGCTGCCCATGATTCAGGCCCAGGGCAATGAGGAGGAGGAAGCTGCCCTCACGCTGGGCGCCAGCGGCTGGCAGACCTTTCTCAGAGTGACCTTGCCCAACGTCAAGTGGGCCTTGTTGTATGGCGTGATTCTCTGCAATGCGCGGGCCATGGGGGAGTTTGGGGCGGTGTCGGTCGTGTCCGGCCACATCCGCGGGCTCACCGATACGATGCCGCTGCACATCGAGATTCTGTACAACGATTATCAGTTTGTGTCCGCGTTCGCGGTCGCGTCGCTTCTCGCACTTCTCGCTCTCATGACTTTGGTGGTCAAGAGCGTTGTCGAGTGGAAATCGGGCCAACAGTTGAAACAGCAGATTCTGGCTGATGGGGAAGAAAAGCCATGAGCATCAGCGCCCTCAACATCACGAAGAGGTTCGGACGCTTTACGGCGCTCGAGAATGTCACTCTGGACATAGCGGACGGTCAGTTGGTGGCCTTGCTCGGTCCCTCCGGCTGCGGAAAGACGACGCTGCTGCGCATTATCGCCGGGTTGGAGTTCGCCGATTCCGGCACGATCGAATTCGATGGCCAGGACATCACGGATCAGGTAGCTCGCGAACGGCGCGTCGGGTTTGTGTTCCAGCATTACGCGCTGTTCCGGCACCTGACTGTATTCGAGAACATCGCGTTTGGCCTCCGGGTCCGGCCCCGGCGTACGAGGCCCTCCGAGAAGGAAATCCGCAAGAGAGTTCACGAACTGCTTGGCTTGATCCAACTGGAGAATCAGGCCGGTCGCTATCCGTCCCAACTCTCCGGAGGACAGCGCCAGCGCGTCGCGCTCGCCCGCGCGCTCGCCGTCCAACCCAAAGTCCTGCTGCTCGACGAGCCATTCGGCGCGCTCGACGCCAAAGTCCGCCTGGAATTGCGGCGGTGGCTCAGGAAACTGCACGACGAGGTCCACATTACGAGCGTGTTTGTAACTCACGATCAGGAAGAGGCGCTCGAAGTGGCCGATCACGTCGCCGTCATGAATCAGGGCCGCATCGAGCAATTCGACACGCCTGACGAGGTCTACAACCATCCCGCCAGCTCGTTCGTCTACAATTTCCTGGGCAGCGTGAATCTGTTCCACGGCCGGATCGACAATGGCACGACCTACATCCAACAAACGGCGAGCGACCATCTCGTCTTCGTGCGGCCTCACTCCCTCGAAATCACCCGCCAGCCGAACGGCGCGAACCACTTCCGCGCGACAACCAAGCACATCAATGCAGCCGGGCCGCTGGTCAAGGTGGAAGCGGTCACGGAATGGGGCGCCCCGGTTCACATCGAGATGTCCCAGGACCGGTTCCGCGACCTTCATCTGGTGAAGGACGAAGTTGTCTATATCGTTCCGAAAGAAGTCATGGTGTTTGAGAAAGATCAGGCGTCCTGATCCGTCTTCGCGGCTCGATGGGCGCTTGCTGGCAGATAGGAGTTCGTTGCTGTGATGCGAAAGAGGAAATCACAATCTTCGCCGAAGCCCATGTTCACCTAGCAAGTGTCGCAGATTCTATTGTTGGCGGGCCGGCAGCGCAAAGGCGAAGATGACGCCGTCCACTGGCATCACCAGGTACTGGCGGCCATCCAATTCGTACGTCATCGGCGCCGTACCCAAGGTGCCCCCGGGATACATGTGCCAGAGCGTCTTGCCCGTTGCGGGATCGAGAGCCACCAAGTTTCCCGCCGAATCAGCGGTGAACAGCAAGTGGCCGGCCGTGGTCAAGATGCCGGTAAACCCGCCGCGACCACTGCTCTCCCGGCTCCACTTGATCTTTCCGGTTTGATAATCGATGGCCTTCAAAAAAGATTTCGATACGACCGTGAAATCGCGGCCAGCCCAGCCTTCCGCTTTCTTCCCGGGCATCGTCAGATAGAAGACCCCGATACCCTCTCGCTCGTTGATGTAGAAGAGGCCTGTCTGGGGATCGAAGCTGGGAGCGTTCCAGTTTGTCTGTCCCGAACGCACCAGCACGCCACTGGGCTTTGGCTCCGTCTCCGCCCGGGGGATCGGTTGCCCGCGTTCGTCCCAACCCGAATACCAGTTAGCCTCGGCGAAGGGCGCGGAGACCAGGGCCTTGCCGTTGGTGCGGTCGAGCACGAAAAACAGGCCCTGCTTGGCGGCCTGCGCGAGCAACTTGCGCGGCTTCCCGTCGAAGTCGGCGTCGAACAGGACCGGCGTCATGTTCGTGTCCCAGTCGTGCGTGTCGTGCGGCGAGGCTTGAAAGTACCAAGCCATTTTGCCGGTGTCGGGATTCAGCGCCACGATCGAGCAGGTGTAGAGGTTGGCTCCGGGACGCGGCTCGCCGTTTTCGACAGGGTGCGGATTGCCGGTCCCCCAATACGTCAGATTGAGCTCCGGATCGTACGTGCCGGTCAGCCACAACATTCCGCCGCCACGGCTCATCACGTCGCTATCCTGCGGCCACGTTTCCGATCCGGGCTCGCCGGGCTTCGGTTCGCTATCCCAGCGCCACTGGACTTTTCCGGTCATCGGATCAAGCGACTCTAAGAAGCCCGGAAGATCGGCAGCGTCACCCGAACCCGCTACCAGCACGTGGTCTCGAATGACCAGAGGCGCCATGCTTGCGAAGGCCTTGAAGGCCGGGTCTTCCATCTGAACGTCCCAGAGGAGTTTTCCGTTGCGCGCATCCAGGCAGATGACGTGCGTGTCGGGCGTCGTGAAAAATAGACGATCTTTGTACATCGCCACGCCGCGGTTTCCGCCGCCTTGCGACGGGCGCTGAAAGTGCCAAATCTGCCGGCCGGTGCGGGCGTCGATGGCCCAGACCTGGTCGGGAAGCGCGACGTACATGATGCCGTTCGCCACGAGCGGCATTGATGAGAACGAGCCCTGGGACCGCGACTGGAATGCCCAGGCAAGCGCGAGCGAACTCACGTTGCTCTGGTTGATCTGAGCGAGCGTGCTATAACGCCGCCCGGAATAATCGCCGTTGAACGTCGGCCAGGAATCCGTCCCGGGGTTCAGCAGCTTGCTCGGATCAAGCTCCTGCGCGGGCAGGCATACCGCGAGTGCAAGAATTATGAAGGCCAGCTTCTTCACTTAAGTGTCTCCAGGTAGGTGAACAAATTGTGCATGTCGGCATCTGTGTACTTGTACGCGAGCGCCCAATGCTCGGCGAGCGGGTCCTGCACCTCCACTTTGACCGCGCTGAGCGGCCAGGAGTGATACCAGCCGTCGCTGTCCCGGATGGCTACGCTGAATTCATCCTTCAGCAGGAGCGTTCCCGTCAACTTCTTGCCCGAAGGCAACGTCACCGTTGCAGTGGAAGGTTTGCCAATCGGGTAGAGAAAACGCGACTGCAAATCGGGCGCCGTGTATTTTTTGGCGATGCCCGCCAGGTCGCCCGTGGGCGAGTGGCACTTGGAGCATCCGCCCGCCCCGTAAAAGTAGGCCTTGCCGGCTTCCACGCTGCCCGTCGCCAGCCGTTCGGCGGGAATATCGTTTGGATAACCGCCGGGCACGCGCGTATGCATGTCGTACAGATCGATCTGCGCGTGGAGAAACGCTGCGACATCGGCCACCTGCGACTCGCTGAGTGGAAAGCCGGGCATGCCTCGATCGGGACGGCCAGCGGTGATAACCGGGCCGAGAAGGTCGCCATTCTTGTCGTGGCGGACCAGCGAGGAGCGAATGAGATCGGTGCCGCGGCCCCCCGTAGCATCTTCCCCGTGGCACGATCCGCATGCCCCTACGAACTCTTTTCGGCCGCGCTCGGCCGCTTCGGCCTGAGCCGGGTTCTGGTTGCGGGCACCCGGACCGCCCGGCGGCGGGGCACCCTGCGGAGTAGCGTTTTGAGCTTTCAGTACGATGACGACGGCAAGAACAGCGAGGATAACGAATGCGAGCTTCTTCACTTCAGTCCCCCCGGATCGGAACATACACCCAAAACGTGAGACGCGGAGCGTCAACGTTCGGTTTCTCTGCTGCGCACCCTCGCAAGCATTAGATCACGTGAGATCCCTTTTGCAACAATCATCCCTCGGCAAGGCCCTTTGCTGAGATTCTTGTCTATAGGCGCAGGTACGTCCACCTGCATATCGATGGGATCCACTCGCATCGTTCGTTCTCGTGTTAGTTGTTCTCGGCGTTGCCGTTCCGCGGCAATATCGGCCTCACGATAATGTGTACGTCAAGAGCGTGGCAGGGTTTTCGGCGGCTGTCGAAAATCGGGAGGGGGACTGACTGAAAGCACAGATGTCGAAATTCTGGAGCCGAGGCCCGGACTTGAACCGGGGACCTGCCGATTACGAATCGGCTGCTCTACCAACTGAGCTACCTCGGCGTGTTCTTCGACTCTAACATCGCCGCGAAAAAGGTGTCAAACATCGATAAAAAGCCTCGTTTTATCGTGTTATCGCGAATCAATTCAGTTATATCCGTGATCCATCCCAACTTGACACCACGCAATACTTGGCGTAGCGTGAACGAAAATAAAATTTAGCGCGCAAGTCTCGGTCGCAGTACAAGTTCGGACTCTTGAGGGAGGGTTTGATGGCTATTCAGTTCGTTTTGAACGGGAAACCCAAGACGGTGAGCGTCAACCCGGATATGCCGCTGCTCTGGGTGCTGCGCGATCATCTCAACATGACCGGCACGAAATTCGGCTGCGGCATGGCGCTGTGCGGCGCCTGTACCGTGCACATCGAAGGCGAAGCGACGCGCTCCTGTATCACCCCCATATCGAGCGTCGCCGGCAAGAAAGTGACTACCATCGAAGGTCTCTCTCCCGACCACAACCATCCGGTGCAGCAAGCGTGGATCGAAATCGACGTCCCGCAATGCGGCTACTGTCAGTCGGGCCAGATCATGACCGCCTCCGCTCTTCTCGCCAAGACTCCGCATCCGACCGATGCTGAAATCGACGACGCGATGACTGGCAACATTTGCCGCTGCGGCACCTACGACCGAATTCGCAAAGCCATTCACGAAGCGGCAAAGATACAGGCCGGTGGGGCCAAGGCAGCGAGCACGACTGCCGATGACGGCGCTGAACTTGTTGCGAGCGCCGAAGCGGTTGTGACGGGAGGTGCGGAATGAGCACCCAGACAAACGGACTCGATCGCCGCAGCTTCCTGAAGACGGGCCTCGCCGGAGCGACCGGACTGGTTATCGGCTTCTATCTCCCGGGCCGCAACGAAGTGTTCGCCGCCGACGCGGCCGCGCCTGCCGTGCTGAACGCCTGGATTCAGGTGGCCCCGGACGACAGCATCACCATTCTCATCAGCAAATCAGAGATGGGGCAGGGCGTGGTGACCTCGCTTTCGATGCTCGCGGCCGAAGAACTCGAGTGCGACTGGAAGAAGATCCGCACCGAATTTGCCCCGGCCGCGGTCGTCTATTTCGATCCGGCGTTCCGCATGCAGGGCACCGGCGGCAGCCAGAGCATTCACTCGGCCTGGGTACCGATGCGTCAGGCGGGCGCCACCGCTCGCATGATGTTGGTCCAGGCGGCGGCGCAGAAGTGGGGCGTGGACGCGCCGGAATGCCACGCGGAAAATGGGGCCGTCGTGCACGCCGCCACGAAGCGGCGCGCCACCTACGGCAGCCTTGCCGAGGCGGCAGCCAAAGTTACTCCGCCGGACAAGGTCGAACTCAAGGACCCGAGCCAGTTCAAGGTGATCGGCAAGCCGGTGAAGCGCCTCGACACGGTGATCAAGACGAATGGCCGCGCGAGTTTTGGTATCGACCAGCGCCAACCCGGCATGCTTCATGCCGTCGTCCTGCGCTGCCCCGTTTTCGGCGGGAAGGTGGCAAGCTTTGACGCTACGAAGGCGAAGGCCATCGCGGGCGTGAAGGACGTGATCCAGATCTCGGGCGGCGTAGCGGTGGTGGCCGACAACACGTGGACGGCGATGCAAGGCCGCCGCGCTCTCGATGTGAAATGGGACGAGGGCCCGAACGCCTCTGTATCGAACGAAACCATTTTCAAGGGCTTTGCCGATGCGTGCCAGACTCCAGGGGTCGTAGCGCGGAAGGAAGGCGACGCCGCAGCCGGGCTTTCCAGCGCCGCGCAAAAGATCGAGGCGGTGTACCAGGCTCCTTACGAGTCGCATGCCACGATGGAGCCGATGAACTGCACGGCGTACGTGCAGGCAGATCGCGTCGACGTCTGGGCGCCCACTCAATTTCAAACTCCTTCGCAAGGCATCGCCGCGGGAATTGCCGGTGTGAAACCGGAAGCCTCATTCGTGCACACGACCTACCTTGGTGGAGGCTTCGGGCGCCGGGGCTGGTCGGACTTCGTGACCGACGCGTGCGAGATCTCGAAAGCGATGAAGGTTCCCGTGCAAGTGACGTGGTCGCGCGAAGACGACATGCAGCACGACTACTATCGCCCGGCCTCCTACGCGAAGATCTCAGCCGGTCTCGGTGCGGATGGCAACCCCACGGCGTTCACGGCTCGGGTCGCCTGCGACTCGATCATGAGCTGGTTCTTCCCGGGTTCCATCAAGAACGGCATGGATTCGAGCAGCGTCGAGGGCATTTCCGATATTCCCTACGAAATCCCCAACATTCTGGTCGATTACCACCTCGTGTCCGGCCCGATCCCGATGGGTTTCTGGAGATCGGTGGGGGCCTCACAGAACGGTTTCTTCGAAGAAAGCTTTGTGGACGAGCTGGCGGCGGCGGCCAAGAAGGACCCGTACGAATACCGCAAAGCTCTGCTCGCGAAGAAGCCGCGGCACCTGGGCGTCTTGAACCTCGCCGCGGAGAAGGCCGGATGGGGCACGCCGCTGCCGAAGGGCCGGTACCGCGGCATCGCGGTCGTCGAGGCGTTCGGGACGTACGTCGCCGAAGTCGCCGAGATATCGCTCGACAAGGACAGCGGCGTGAAGGTGCACCGCGTCGTTGTGGCGCTCGACTGCGGGCGCGTGGTCAACCCGAACATCATCGATCAGCAAGCCGTGAGCGGTGTGGTTTTCGGGCTCACGCAAACGCTGAAGAACGAGATCACCATCGATAAGGGCCGCGTTCAGCAAAGCAACTTCAATGACTACGACGTGCTGCGCATGAACGAAATGCCGAGGATCGTCGAGGTGCACATCGTTCCGAGCGAGGAGACTCCGACCGGAATGGGCGAACCGGCAGTGCCGCCCGTCGCGCCGGCGGTCTGCAACGCGATCTTTGCCGCCACCGGGAAGCGAATTCGTCGCCTGCCGGTTCGCGCCGAAGACCTCACCTAAATCAAAATCATCTTGGATTCTCTGGAATGAAAAGAGGGGCGCCCAAAGCGCCCCTCTTTTTGTTATCGCGAGTGTGGAACCTGATCGGCGGCCGCTCAGGCCAGCAGCGCCAGTATTTCTCCCTGAATGGCGCCGGTGACGCGCGCTTCGCGCTCGCCGACGTAGACGTTCACTTCACTGCGGATGCCGAACTGCGGAAGGTAGATTCCCGGCTCGATCGAAAAGCACGTGCGCGGGACGATCTTGCGGTCGTCGCGTGTCTCGAGCCCGTCCATGTTCGCTCCGTTGCCATGGACTTCCTGGCCGATGCTGTGGCCGGTGCGATGGACGAAGTTCTTCGCGTAGCCCGCCTTGCGGATCACCTCTCGCGCGATGCGGTCCACCTGCCAGCCGTGGATCGAGTGGCCTCGCGCGGTCGAATCCTTCACGAACTCGATGGCGCGGTCGCGCGCCTCGCGCACGATGCGGAAGATTCTCGCGTAGGCGTCCGGCACGCGCTCGCCCAGGTAGCCGACCCATGTGATGTCGTAATAGACGCTGCCTGGCCGGTCGAACTTCGCCCAGATGTCGAGCAGCAGCAGATCGCCCGCCCGGATTGGGCGGGACGCGCCCTGCTTCGGCTCGTAGTGGGGATTGCCGTTGTTCGGCTGCACGGCCGCCACGGGCGGATCGTCCGTCGTAAGGCCGTTGGCGCGAAACCGGTCGAGAATCCACTGCTGGAGCTCGAATTCCGTAATCGGACGGCCATCCCGCACGCATGCCGTCGCGGTGTCGAATGCGGCGGTCGTGATACGGTCGATGATTTCGCCCGCCTGGAGATGCGATTGGAGCTGCTCGGGCGTCCACGCCGCCTCGAATTTCTGCACGAGGTCGGCTGAGGTGACCACTTTCTTCTTGAGCTTGCGCACCAGTTCGACGGTCCCGGCGTCCACAAGTCCGATGTACGGGATGTTGTTCTCCGGCGAATACTGCATGGCAATCTTCCGGCTGCCGGAAAGGAGTTTTCGCAGCGCTGCGTGCAGCTCCTCCCAACTTGAATAGACTTGTTTGCGCCCCGAAAGCGAATCGAGCGCGCCCTGCTCGATCCGATGGACCAGCTTCCGCGGCTCGCCGCGCGACGGGATAAAGTAAAACCAGCGCCGCGTCGCCAGCCCGTTGCCCCCGAGGCCGAGAATGTGGCCTGCAATCGGGTCGCGATGGTGATGGTCGTAGAAAAGCCAGCCGTCGATCTTGCTGGCGCGCAGTTCCGCCTGGATTGCCCTTATGTTCGGCATGACTCCGCCATCTCGATCACTTGTGCCCGGGATATGCCCGCGATCTCCACGCGCTTCGTTCGGCTCTTTCCGCCGGCGACGATTCTAACAGCCGATCTTGGCACGTTCAAACTTTCAGCCAGCAGCCGCACGAGAGCGTCGTTGGCGCGGTCTTCTACCGGGGGCGCCGTCAGCCGAACCTTCAGCGCGCCCTGATACTCGCCTTCGATCGCGTTGCGGCTCGACCGTGGCGCGACGCGCACACCAAATACGACTTTGCCTCCGCGTTCTCGTATGTCCATTTACGGATTGGCGCCCGATTCAGACCATATCATCGGCTGCCGCTTTGCTGGACAGAATTGTCCGCATGGGAAACGCTTGTAACCGCGGCGCGCTATTCGTACAATGCCTCGCCTTTCAGGCTTCCGTTATGGCGAACACGACCAAAGTGCGGCTCACAACCAACCAGGTGCGCGGTTTCTGGGCGTCTTGGGGCGGCTGGGCGCTCGACGGCATGGATTCGTTCATCTACGCGCTGGTCCTGGTGCCGGCGCTTCGCGAACTCCTGCCGAAGTCCGGGATTCCCGCGACCGCCGGCAATGTGGGCTTCTACGGTGGCTTGCTGTTTGCCCTCTTTCTTGTTGGCTGGGGAATGGCCCTCGTCTGGGGGCCGGTCGCCGACAAGTTCGGGCGCGTCCGTACGCTGATGCTCACGATCCTTTGCTATTCGGTCTTCACGTTCCTGGCCGCATTCGCAAACAACGTCTGGGAACTCGCGATTTTTCGCTTGCTTGCCGGCGTTGGGATCGGCGGCGAATGGGCGATGGGCGGGACGTTCGTGGCCGAAGAATGGCCGGAAGAGCGTCGCAAGATGGGCGCGGGCTTGATGCACACCGGCTATTACTTCGGTTTTTTCCTCGCGGCCCTCGCGAACCATTTCGTTGGAGAAACGCACGGCTGGCGGCCGATGTTTATGATTGGAGGAGCTCCCGCGCTGCTGATCGGATTCATCCTCTACGGCGTCAGCGAGTCGAGTCGATGGAAGGCCCGCGCGAAGCGCGTGTCGAGCCCTTTCGCCACTTTGTTCAAGCCCGAATTCCGCCGCCGCACGCTGGTCAACTCGGCGTACGTGCTCATCTCGATCATCGGGCTGTGGGGCGGCACGGTGTACGTCCCAGCGTCCGTCACCGAGATCGTCGGACGCCAGCATCTGGCGAGCGCGCTTGCCCCGCGGCTCGCCTCCTACGCCACGATGGTGTTGTCGTTCGGTACGATCCTCGGCTGCATCCCGCTTCCGTGGATTGCGGAGCGGATCGGCCGCCGCAAGACGCTGGCCGTCTATTTCCTCATCATGGCGGCTTCACTCGGCGGCAGCTTCGGGCTGGCCTTTTACCTCGCGCAGAATGCGATGATGTGGTTTTTCGTCGGCCTGTTCTTTCTTGGAATTGGCGGCGCGAACTTCGCGGTGTACACGTTGTGGCTGCCCGAGCAGTACCCGACCGAGTGTCGCGGCAGCGCCTTCGCCTTTGCAACGTCCGTTGGGCGGTTCGTCGGCGCGGGCTTCACATTCTTGGTCGGCGCGGGCGTTTCGTATTTCCACACGATCGGCATCCCGGTGGCGCTCACCTCGCTGGCGTTTCTCCTTGGCCTCCTGCTGATTCCGCTTGGCCTTGAGACCAAGGGCCAGCCCCTGCCGGACTAACCGTCGAGGCTTTCTCTGTGTCTCTGCGCCTCTGTGGCTATCCCATTAGCGTATGGCCCGCCGCTCGCCAAATAACGCGGCGCCCAGGCGAATTTCCGTGGCGCCTTCTTCGACGGCGACCTCGAAATCGTGACTCATTCCCATCGACAGAACCGGCAGCGACCGGTCGATTGGGCGGCTCAAATCGTCGCGCAGTTCGCGGAGCTTGCGGAAATAGGGACGCGCGCGCTCGGCATCGTCGGAGTAAGGCGGCACGGCCATTAAGCCGCACAGTTCGAGGTGCGGAAGGGCTGACAAACTTTCCGCCAGCGCCGATAGTTCCGCTTCGGCGACTCCGCTTTTCGACCGCTCGTCGCCGAGATGCACCTCGATCAGGATCGGCAGACGTTTTCTCTCCGCAGCCGCATCCAGATCGAGTTTCTTCGCGAGCGAGAGCGTGTCAACGGCATCGATGTGATCGAACAGGTGGGCCGCGCGGCGCGCTTTGTTGCTTTGCAGATGCCCGATAAAGTGCCACACAGCATCGATGTCCGCGAGCTTCGGCTGCTTCGCCTCAAACTCCTGAACGCGGTTTTCGCCGAAGTGCCGCAGGCCCGCGTCGTACGCCGCGCGGATCGCTTCCGGCGGAAAGGTCTTCGAAACACCGACAATCGTCACCTCTTCCGTGACCCGCCCGGCGCGCTTGGCCGCGCGTGCGACCCGTTCCCGAATGCGCTCGAGATTGGCTGCGATAGACGTGATTTCCGGCGGCATCGCCGCGATTCTAGCACGCAAGAACTTCGCGTCTGGGGCGCGAGCATGCGCCCAGTCCACAGGATCTGGTCCTTGACAACGTCTTCCAGACTGCTAGCGTGGAGGAGATGCGCTACGACCGCGCACACGGACGACGAAAGGCCCACCCCGCCGCAGCGGGGCGTCACGGGTGTGTCTTTTCGACGCCTGCCGCCCGGCGCGGTCTTCCAAATCCTAATCGAGAAATCCCATTATTAGAATCCGTGCTAAGTTGTTGGAAACAAATAAACGCGGCGCAGTCTAATCGAGAAAAATCCGGGGCTCCTATATTTCGTGCCCCCTCGACCCCCCTGGCCCATACTGACCCGAACCGGCCCTATGCTAAACTCCCAGTCACTTCCATGCCTGCCCGCGGAAAGTTCATCGTTCTCGAAGGAATCGACGGCTCCGGAAAGCGCACGCAGCTCGAGGCGCTCGTGCGCGCGTTTGCCGCACGAGGGGTCGCGTTCACGCAGGTGAGTTTCCCCCGCTACGACGGCTTTTTCGGCAAACTCGTCGCGCGATTTCTGAACGGGGAATTCGGCGCATTAGCGGACGTGGACCCGCATTTTTCCGCGTTGCTCTACGCCGGCGACCGTCTGGAATCGAAGGCGAACCTGGAGACCGCCCTTGCTGCCGGCAAGACCGTCCTCGCGGACCGCTACGTCGGCTCGAACCTCGCCCATCAGGGTTCGCGAGTGCCCCGCGAAAAACGCGGCGAATTCATCGCATGGCTGAAGCAGCTCGAATACGAGATTTACGGGCTGCCAGCCGAGGATCTCGTGGTCTATTTGCGGGTGCCGGTGATCGAGGCGCACCGGCTGGCGGGCGAGAGGGGCGCGCGCGGCTACACGGAATTGAGCCGCGACTTGCAGGAAGCAGACGTTGCGCATCTCGAGGAGGCCTTGCAAGTCTACGACGAGCTGGCGCGGCAACCGCACTGGGTAAAGGTCGGATGCTTCGACGCGGCCACCGGCGCGCTGCGCACGCCCGCGTCGATCCACGAAGAGATTCTCGCGGCGGTCGAGGCGCGCTTCGCTCCCGCCCTGGGTGCTAGGGGCTGACCATGGGCTTCAACGAATTCCTCGGCAACGAACGCATCGTCCGGGCGCTCCAGGGGATGTTTCGCCGCGAGCGCGTCCCGAGCGCGCTGCTTTTCACCGGCCCGCGCGGCGCGGGCAAATACACGCTGGCGCGGATGTTCGCGCAGGCGGCCAACTGCGAACGCCTGCGAGACGACTTTTGCGGCGAGTGCGCCTCGTGCCTGCGAATGAGGCCGCTCGCAGATCCGGCGCCGCTCATCGAAGCGGGGCTCGCCGAGCGCGGCGAGAGCGCCGATGCAGCGGCCGTCGAACGCACTCCTCTGATCGTCGAAACGCATCCCGACGTGTGGCTGATCGTTCCGGACCCGGTGCGGCTGCGCAATCCGGTGGCGCGGCCGATGATCCGCGTGGGGCAGTTGCGCGCCGTGCAGCGGGCGGCCTATTTCAAGCCACAGGGCAGGCGGCGCGTGTTCATCCTCGACGGCGCGGACACCATGCGCTGGACCGACGCGGACGTTTTCCTCAAGATACTGGAGGAGCCTCCCGAATCGGCTACGCTGATCCTGCTGGCGCCGTCCCCCGACTCGCTGCTTCAGACGATCCGCTCACGCTGCTTGCAGTTTCATTTCGGGCCGGTCCCGGCCGAGCAGATCGAGGCATTCCTGAAGGATCGGACCGACTGGAAGTCCGCGGAGCGGAAGTTGGCCGCGCAGCTTTCGGCCGGCAGCCCGGGCGCCGCGCTCTCGGTGGATCTCGAGGGGTCGATACGGCTTCGCAAGAGCGTCCTCGGTCTTCTCGAGAAAGCGGTAACCGGAGAAAACTACGCCCAAGTGTTCGCCGCGACTGCTCAGATTTGCAAGCAGGAGCAGGAATCGTTTGAAAATGTTCTGGGTCTATTTTATAGTGTGCTTACAGACTTGCTCGAGTTTCCCTTCAGCCCTCAGAGCAGTCTCGCTCGCAATCCGGATCTGCGCCGGGAGGTGGAAGCCCTTGGCAAGAGGATCGATTGGGAGTGGGTCTTGCGGGCTACGCGCGGCCTCGATGTGTTCGAAGGCCGTATTCGCCGCAACATCGGACGCCAGTTGGGTCTAGATGCCCTTATTGCCTCTCTCAGCCTCCGCTGAGGGGGCCCGGCCTTTCGAATATTTTTTTCGAAATGTTGCAACCGAACCCCTTCATCCGTAGTCATAAGAAGAAGTAGCCCGAGGAGCTCCCATGGTGAATCGCAAGCTGTTTCGTCCTGCACTCACGGACATGAAGGATCAATACTCGTCCCGGCCGGCGCAGACTGGACCGCAATCTGCGGCGCCTCGGAAGAAACCCGCGCCCCCCGAGCAGACGTTCGCGGAGAATTTCTACTACGTGAAGCAGATGCAGGCACGCACGCCCGTGGCCGTGGTCCTCACCGACGGCGAGGTGCTGCGAGGCACCGTCGAATGGTACGACCGGGATTGCATCAAGCTCACGCGCTACGGCAGCCCGAACCTCATGATCTACAAACACTTCATTCGTTACGTGTATAAGGAAGGCGAAGAGGCAGCGCAGGGCGGATCGAACGGGCAATAGGAGCCGGTCTTTGTGCGATCCCAGGTGCTCAGCTAATCCCACGGAGCTCAATAACCAGCCGCCATCAGCATGAGAATCGGAATCACCTGCTATCCAACGTACGGCGGGTCAGGTGTCGTGGCCACCGAGCTTGGCATGGAGCTCGCGGCGCGAAAGCACGAAGTTCATTTCATCAGCTACGCCATGCCCATCCGTTTGAGCGGCCCGACCGAGCGAATCTGGTTTCACGAAGTCGAAGTCACCAGCTATCCGCTGTTCGATCACCCGCCTTACACGCTGGCGCTCGCGACCAAAATGGCCGAAGTCGCCGAGGAAGCGTCTCTGGATCTGCTGCACGTCCACTACGCGATTCCTCACTCGGTGAGCGCTCTGCTCGCCCGCATGATGGCGGCGCCGAGGCGCCTACCTTTCATTACAACTCTGCACGGGACGGACATCACTCTCGTCGGCAACGACCGCAGCTATCTGCCGATCACGCGCTTTTCGATCGAACAGAGCGACGGCGTGACGGCCATCTCGAACTATCTGCGCGACCGCACGCTGCAAGAGTTCGAGATCAAGCGGCCCATCGAAGTGATCCCGAACTTCGTCAACTGCGACCTCTACCAGCGCTCGCACGACGCCGCGGCGCGCGCGCAGTGGGCTCCCGAAGGCGAGCCCATTTTGATGCACCTTTCGAACTTCCGCCCGGTGAAGCGCATCACGGACGTCATCGAAATCTTCGCGCTCGTCCGCGAGAAGATTCCCGCCAAGCTCGTGATGATCGGCGACGGCCCCGATCGCGGCGCCGCCGAATACATCGCGCGCAGGAAGCGGCTCTCGAAAGACGTGTATTTTCTGGGCAAGCAGGACCGCGTGCAAGACAAACTCGGGCTGGCGGACCTGTTTCTGCTGCCGAGCGATTCGGAATCTTTCGGCCTCGCGGCGCTCGAGGCGATGGCCTGCGAGGTCCCCGTGGTTGCGACCAACGTGGGCGGCATCCCGGAGGTGGTCACGCACGGGCTGGACGGCTATCTCTTCGAGCCGCGCGATGTCCCGACCGCCGCGAAGTACGCGCTGGAAATCCTCACGCGCCCTGACCGCGGCCACATGATGGGCGAGATGGCGCGCGCCAACGCCCGCCGCAAGTACTGTTCGAACGACATCATCCCGCTATACGAGCGCTACTACGAAAAAGTCCTGAACGCGACCGGCGCCGCCGCCGGGGCCACCCGGTAAAGCCGGAGACCAACGAACGAGGAGGTCCTAAGGGGCTGCATCGTTATCGTGCTTCTTATGAAGCTTGCGGCGGATGTCAGGCCAGAACTCCTTGGCCTCGTTCGCAGCCGCATCCCACATGATGTCCGTGCCCCATACGCTCAGGGTATTTGCCAGCGTACGGTCGTCTTCTGGGTGATAGGCATTTGAGATTCCGGCGGCAACAGCGTTGCCAACGATCTCCGAGTAGTTGAACTCGTGATCCCCGGAGTCGGTGCGTGTGACGAAAATGCGGCTCAGAGAGTAACCAGCACGATGCCAAATGCCGCCTTTGCCCAGTTGGAAGTATCGGGGATCCTGCCGGAGCAACGACGGGAAAACGGACGTCGTCATGGTCGTGCCGATCCCGGCGTCCCCGTAGGATGTGCCGTAGCGCTTCGCGTAGCCTTTGAGACCCTGGCCGTATGACGGTTCCGTGTCCTCGGCCTGTCCGATGAGTGCTACGAAGCCGATGAACGGGAAGGTGACGGGATCGAACATGCTTTCTGCGGACAGCTTGAATTTTTCCTTCGTTGAAAGCGGCCCGAACCGATCCTCATTCTCGACCGTGGTGTAGTTTGGCAGAACACCGAAAAGCCGGTCGTTCTTGGGCGTATTGGGTTCTTGGTCTGCCGGAATCTGCCCGTTCTGATTGTTGCTTGTTTTGTCTTGCGTTTTGGGTTGGCCGCTTGTCGAAGCCTCGGGACTGGCCGCCTGTTGCACCTGGGCCAGAGTCGGAAGGGCGCACAACAGAATCGCGAAGGCGCTGGTGCCGACGCAGTACCTACACATTCGCCATAGTAGATGCATACGGTTTTCGATTGTCGCTCAAATTCACCGCCTGTGGGTAAGCCTGGGTAGCGTGAGTTTCCAAGCCCAATATTGCCGCCGTGTGAGTTCCCTTGAGCGAGGAGACGAGTTCCAGGAACTTTCCAGCAGCGAGGTCGGCAGTGGTCGGGCCTTGAGGGCAGCCTTGTTTTAAGCCCTTAGAAACAGAAGGCCCGCCTTGCGGCGGGCCTTCAAGGGGAGAAAGCTCCCGGGCCAATGCGCGGATGGCCGAAGAACCCTTTCCTCGACCGCAGTCTAGTGGGGCGTTCGCGTGAAGTCAAGCGCGAAAGCCAAAATCCGTCTCCCGATAAGCCTCTTTTTTTCAGCGGAATATGCGCAATGCGATCCGATCGGGGAGGTTTTCATCCACCTGCCCCTTTGGCAGGGGAGGCCCCGGACTGGCGTAGAAGTCCTCTGCATTGATAGGCTTACTGGAAAGTCCGAGCTGCAAAACCTGAAGCTGCGCGCCGCGATCGAAGATCTTGCCGGGCAGCAGGCGCTTTATGAACAGGCGAAAGCCTCCGAACGCCAGCCCGGCGACCAGCGTGAATCCGCAGATGGCACCGGTCCCGACGAAGGCCCCAACGACCATCACTTCGATGCTCGGCTCCTTGAACTGGAAGGACGGCTCATTCCAGGTCAGCACGGTGCCGGAATGAACCTGATCCAGCAGCGTGTTTGCTTCCGTCTGCGACGGCGCGCCGGAGACAATTGCGACTAGTGTAAGCGAGCGCTTCGCGAACAGCGCTGGCGAGTTCGCCGCGGGACTTGAGCCGTTCACGTTGAACTTCTTCTGAAGAGCAGCCAGCGTATCCTCGGCGAGCTGAGGCGTGGGGAAATCGGCGAGCAGCAGCGTGACGTCGCGGCCCTCGAGACGGTAGTGGGCAATCTCTGCTTCCGCGCCCGCGGGAAAACTCATCGAATCGCCCAGCCCGCCGGGAAAGAGCTGATTCAGCGTCTGCGGAGCGAGAACGTAACGGTCGGAGCCCTCGACAATCTTCTTTTCGGGCAAGTGTTCCCACAGTGTGGGTAATGGGCCCCCCTGAGCGCGCGGCTGAACGGCCGCAACGAGGCTCTTTAGATCCGCCGTATGCGAACGCAGATCCTTGCCACGAACGTCGAGGACGAGATTACCCGCGAGAATCAGGGCGCGCTCCGGCGACATCGAGGAATGCTCGGTGAAATCCGCATGTGCCACATCGGGCGTCCGCAAGAAGGAGTAAAGTCCGTACGCCCCGCTCGCGTCTTTCATCTGATAAGCCGCTATTTCTAACGCCGCCGCGCCGCGGGCAAACCTGTCGGAATCGAGCCGAAGATAGCCATATTCACTGATAATCGGCAGATCGGATTTCACGGGATAGACGGAGGTCGCGGGTATCCCGGTTCTGGTCCAGCCCGCAAATGACTGCGGGAGAATCTGTTGAGCCGCACAGGGAAATGCGGCCAGAAACAGAACAGCAAGCAAGATGCAGGGGAATCGGCGCATGGCAGTTAGATGCCTTGATTTTACTTGGGGTTCCCGGTTGGCGCCACTGTTCTGGCATCAACGCGGGCATCGGGGGCGTGGTTATCCGAGACGAGCTTTTGCTTGTTTGAGGCAAGACTGTTCAGGCCATCGAGATAGGTGGAAATGCCGCGATACAGACCGTCGGCGATCCGCTGGCGCTGGTCACCCTTCCGGAGCAGCCGCTCGTCGTTCGGGTTGCTGACGAAGGACACCTCCGAAAGCACGGAAGGCATGTTCGCTCCGATCAGCACGACGAAAGGAGCCTTCTTCACGCCGCGGTTCTTCTCGCTGCGGCTCACGAGTTGGAGGCGCTGTGTCAGGTTGTCCTGGATGTCGCCCGCAAGATCTTTCGATTCTTCAATCTTGTCATTCCGCGCGATTTTCTTGATCAGGTCCTGCAAATCGTGCATGGACTCCTGCGAGTTCGCATTCTCGCGCGCGGCTACTTCCATGGATTCTTCTGACGTCGCGAAGTTTAGGTAGTAGGTCTCGATGCCGCGCGCCGATGGGTCGTGGCTCGAGTTGGCGTGGATCGAGACGAAAAGATCGGCCTTGGCATCGTTCGCGATCCGCGTGCGCTCTTCCAGCGCGACAAACGTGTCGTCCTTGCGCGTATAGATCACGTCCGCTCCCGGCAGCTTCTGCTCGATCAGATTTCCGAGGCGCAGCGCCACATCGAGGCACAGGTCCTTCTCCATCAAGCCGTGCGGGCCGATGGTGCCGGTGTCGTGCCCGCCGTGGCCCGCGTCAATCACGATGCGGTTGATTTTCAGGCCCAGGGCGCGCGTCAGAGATCGCTCGCCGTCGCGGTTGGGCTTCGGCACAGGCGGAGGTTCGAGAGCGAGAGATTTTGGAGGATCCGCCTTCGCAGGCGTGCCGACCGCCTTCGCGTTCACGCTCCGTGCGGGCTTTGGATCGGCCGGATCAACGGCAGGCTTGCCCGCGCTACTCGCCGTGACGACTTCGGTCGCCGCAGCGGGAGGATTCGCCGCAGGCTGTTGCACGGCGGCCGTTGGCGGCGCGCTGGACGCGGAACCGGCGGCTTGCTTGGCCGTGTTGATGGGCTGGGCATGAACATCGATCACCAAACGGTAGGGATTTGCCAGCAGAAACGCAGAATAGTCCTTCGCGCCGTTCACATCCAGAACAAGCCGCACGGTATCCGGCTTGTTTTGCGCGACGCGGATGGACTTCAGCAGACCGCTTTTCGCATCGAGCGCCTTGCTCGAAAGCTTGTGATCCAGCCGGGCCTTGTACAAGTCGAAATAGATGCGATCGGGAGACGCAATACGCGCCACGTTGTACGCGATCGTATCTCCCAGTGTAATGACGATGCGCGTGGAATCCTGTGCATTCCAGGTTTGCAGATCCTTGACGGCCGAGCTGCCTTTTTCAACGGTGCGCGGCGTCACGTGCGATCCACGCGGTTCCGGCGGTTGGCCGGCAGGTCCGGCATTTTCATCGGCGCCGCTTTGCTGGGCAATCTCCTTCAAGGCCGCTCGAGCCTGGTCGGCGCGGTCGGATCGGGGAAACCGCTTCAGGTATTCCTTATAGGTCGCTTCGGCGTCTTCGGGTTTGTCCAGATCGTCTTTTTGGATTTGCGCGACAGACAGCAGAACCTCTCCGTGATACCGGCTGCCGGGATACTCCTTTGCGAGGAAGAGATAGGTGGCAATCGCGGACTTGAAGTACTGCGGATCGTACAGCCGGCCCATCTCACGATACAGTTCGGCCTCGGCCATGAGAGCCGATGTCGCATCGTCCGCCAGGGGCGTGATCATGTAGACCTTGTGATAGGCGGCGACGGTCTGGATGTAGTCCGAGCGGGAGCGGTCCTTTTCGAGGTAGCCTTCGAGCATCGTGCGCATTTTGACCGCGCGCGCAAATTGCTCGCTGGCGTCGGATTTCTTATCGGCGCGGGCAGGGAAGACGACGCAGAGCAGCAGACCCAGCGCGAGCGCCGCAGCGCACGAGACACCTCGCGCGAGTGATTTTATTGCATCCCAAGCCATGCGCGTCTCATTCGTTCGTGAAAACCAAGCGACCGTTCGAATCCACTTCCCGGCGCACCGGAGGCCTTGGCGGACTCCAAAGAACCGGGTTGCGGCCCGAATCGGGCCGGAAATATGCGTCGGTGACCTTCTGCACGTACCGCTGCGTTTCCGGATATGCCGGAACCCCGCCGCTGACGTCGACGGCGCGCTCGCCGGCGTTATATGCTGCGAGCGACTTCGTGAGATTGCCGTTGTACCGGTCGAGCAGCGATTTCAAATAGGTCGTCCCGCCCTCCACGTTCTGGACCGGGTCGAAGGAATTGCCGACGCCGAAACGTTGTGCGGTCTCCGGGATCAATTGCATGAGCCCTACCGCTCCTTTGCTGGAAATCGCGCGCGGATTCCACGCCGACTCGGTGCTGATCACTGCTTTGACCAGCGCTGGGTCCAAGTTGTGCCGCGCAGCAGCCGCGCTCACGATGTGATCGAACCGGTCGTCCGAACTCTTCGTCGCGGATGCCTGCGAAGCCGGGGGTGTTATAGTACTCCCAGTATGGCCTTTCGCGGAATCCCCATTCACGTACACGGTCTTTCCGTGCTCATCGACGTAGGATGCAATTTGGGCGCGAGACGGTGCCGGCAGCAGGAAGGTGCCCGCTACCAGGATCGCAAGGACGACGCGTTTTCTCGTCATCTTGTCCCTCTGCCCTTGGGAAGGCAAAACGCTCCAGTTCGAACCGACCGAAACGACCATGCACAGCGACAATACGCCCTGGGAAAGCAAGCTTTCCCGGCGTAAGTTTTTGGCGTAATGGCAATTATAGCAATCTGTCGAGAAGGCGGTAAACCTGCGCAAGGGCCTTTTCTATGCCGGATGTGTCTTTTCCGCCAGCCTCGGCGAGGTCAGGCCTACCCCCCCCGGAACCGCCCACCAGTTGGGCGAGTTCCTGGACGATCTTCCCGGCGTGGAGCCTGGGAATGAGGTCCTTCGTAACTGCCGTGATTAGAGCAACTTTGCCGTCATCGGCGGCCGCCAGGACGACGACGCCTGAGCCCAGCTTCTGGCGGAGGGCGTCGGCGAGTTGGCGGAGGGCTTCGCGGTCGAAACCGGTCACTTCGGCGGCCAGGACGCGGACGCCCTTGACCTCCCGGGTTTCGCCGAGAAGGTCCCCAGCCTGAGATCCGGCGGCCTTGCGTTTCAGTGTCTCAACCTGCTTTTCAAGGGCCCTTAAGGAGTCGATTTGGCGCTCAATTGCGTCGATTAGGCCATCTTCAGCGGCATGTAACATGTCAGCCGCGGAGCGCAGAGTTTGGAGCGCGCGCTGGTAATCGGCAAGCGCGCGATCCCCGGAAATGGCCTCGATGCGGCGGATGCCGGCTGCGGTCGATTGCTCGCCGAGAATTTTGAACAGACCGATCTCGCCCGTGCGGCCGACGTGGGTGCCGCCGCAGAGTTCCTTGCTGTAGAAGCCGCGCGGAGACGCCGCGTCCGGAATCGTGACGACGCGAACATTCGCCTCGGGGTACTTGTCGCCGAAAAACGCGAGCGCGCCGGACGCGAGGGCTTCGTCGATGTTCATGATGTCCGTGCGCATCTCGAGATCCTTGCGGATCTCCTCGTTCACCTGCTCCTCGATTTCGGAAAGCTCGCTCGGATCGACGGCCGCGAAGTGCGAGAAATCGAAACGCAGATGATCGGGCGCGACGAGCGAGCCGGCCTGCTTCACGTGCGCGCCGAGAATGTTGCGCAGCGCCGCGTGCATCAGGTGCGTGGCCGTGTGGTTGCGCATGTTGCGCGCGCGGCGCTCGGCGTTGGCCACGGTGGCGACGCGATCGCCGACGTGCAGATCTTCTTTTGCGACGATGCGGTGCGCGATCAGCCCGGTGACCGGGTAATACGCGCCTTTGACTTCGGCGACTTCGAGCGATTCGGAACTATCGTAGAAGCCGCCCGTATCGGCGACCTGACCACCCGATTCCGAATAGATCGAGGTGCGGTCGAGAACGACCTCGGCTTCCTGGCCCTTCCTGATCTCATTCACCGAGCCTTGCTTCGTGATAATAGCCTCGATGCGGCAATCGCGGGTTGCGGTACCGAAGTAGAAATCAAGCTCCGTCTTGAATGTTTCCGCGAGCTTTGCATACGCCGGATTCGCAACATCTTTGGCGACGCCTTTCCAGGACGCCCTGGCGCGGGTGCGCTGCTCTTCCATCGCGCGATCGAACCCGGCCCAATCGATTTGCAGGCCGGCGTCCCGCACTACATCTTCGATCAAGTCGCGCGGCAAGCCGTACGTGTCGTAGAAGCTGAACGTATTTTCACCAGGCACGTGTGGATGCGGCTCGTAGCCTGTCTGCTCAAATGATCGCGATCCGCGAAATCCCGCCAAATACTCGTCGAGCTTCTTCAAGCCGACTTCGACGGTATGCGTGAACCGGCGCTCCTCTGCAGCGACCACTTTCGGTACGTGCGTGCCCGCTGATCCCATCAGGTCGGGATAGGGTTCAGCCATCAGCTCGCGCACGGCAAGAGCCATCTCGGTGAAGAATGGTTTGTCTGGCCCGAGCAGGCGGGCGTGGTGCATGCCGCGGCGCATGATTTTGCGAAGCACGTAGCCGCGGCCCTCATTTGAGGGCAGCACGCCGTCGGCAATGAGGAACGTTGCCGCGCGCGCATGGTCCGCCACGATGCGGAATGATGGGTCCGTTTTTGGATCACGGCCATATCGCGCAGGCACGAATTCTTCGGCCTTCCGGATCAACGGCATAAACAAGTCCGTTTCGAAATTTGAAATCTTGCCTTGCAGTACGGCGGTGAGGCGCTCAAGGCCCATGCCCGTATCGACGGAAGGCTTGGGCAGGGCATTGAGCGCGCCGCTCGAATCGCGGTTGAACTGCATGAACACGAGATTCCAGATTTCGACGTAGCGTCCGCACTCACAACCAAATTGGCAATCTTTGTGGCCCTGATCGGAGGCGGCCGGGCCCATGTCGTAGTGAATTTCGCTGCACGGGCCACAAGGGCCGGTGTCGCCCATCGCCCAGAAATTCTCCGACGCGCCGAACTCGTGGATGCGGTCGGCCGCAACTCCCTGCGCGAGCCACTGTTTGTGCGCTTCTTTGTCGCGCGGGACGCCCTCTTCGCCCTTAAAGATCGTGACGTGGAGCTTTTCCCTCGGAATTGCGAACCAATCCTGGCCGGTTACGAGCTCCCAGGCGTAGGCGATCGCTTCCTTCTTGAAATAATCGCCGAGGGAAAAGTTGCCGAGCATTTCGAAGAAGGTGTGATGGCGATTTGTGAAGCCTACGTTTTCGAGATCGTTGTGCTTGCCGCCGGCGCGCACGCACTTCTGGCAGGTGGTGGCGCGCTGATAATCGCGCTGCTCGAGGCCGAGGAAGACGTCCTTGAACTGGTTCATCCCGGCGTTGGTGAAAAGCAACGTGGGATCGTTCGCCGGGACGAGCGAGGAGCTGCGCACGACGCGATGGCCGCGCTCCTCGAAAAATCTCAGAAATGTTTTCCTGATTTCGTTGCCGGTCAAGGAACCCTCAGATATGACGATTCATTATACCCGCAACTACGGCGGGACCGGCCACAGAGGTACGAGGACACAGAGGAAAGGCCACGACGCGTTCGTCGCGCAAAAGTGTTTGCACGCGATCTCAGAGTCGTCGTGGCCGCAGCCGTTCAATCCTTTGGCGGAGCCTGCTGGCCCTGGGACCGTTGCATTCTTTGCTGCGCTGCGGCAGTCCACGGCGGAACCACGCCGTTCATGCGCGCGTAGGCGATGGACTGGCCGAGATGCTCGTGAGCGTGCGCGACAATGTGAAGCACGATGTCACCGACGCTGGTAAATTCCTGGAACTTCTTGGGCTTCAACAAATCGGCATCGGACATATTGCCGATACTGGTTTCGGCGTATTCGAACGACTGGTTGAGCAACTCGATGATCTTAGTCTTATCCGTGGTGGATTTTTCGAAACCTTGGAACTTGAAGCCGGGCGATGGAGGTGCGCCGGCGAGTGCCGTGAGCCCGAAATTGGCAGCGGCCATGTGCAGATAGACTTCGCTGACGGAGCGGACGCCCTCGGCGGGGCGCCACGTGTATTTTTCCTGAGGCATTGCCTGAGCAAGGCTGACGATTTCCTCTTGCACGCCCTTCAGCTCAATCACGGCGCGTTGCCGGAAGCCGTAGGATGCCGCTTTATCAGCCGCTGGCGCGACCTGCGCGAACGTCTGAGTCGCTCCCGCGGTGAGTACAAAAGCGAGGGTCGCAAGCGAAAGACACAGCTTCTTCATCCCCCATTCCCCCTTCTGAATCGGATCACCTGGAGAGACTTTACGCTTTTTCGGGTGGGAAATCGATGGCGCACGGGGAGACCCCGTTTGACCGACGCCGGTTGAAAGGTGCTATCTTACGCGCATGAGAGCAATCCTATTGGCGATGGTGTCCTGCATGACTATTTACGCTGCGGAACAAAAGACGACGATCTCTATTCCCGATCTTGCCAGTCTGCGGGGGATGACGTCGCGTTTTGCGCCGACGCCGCTGAACGTGGATGTTTCCGCGTTGTCTGCGGGCGACAGAAAAGCGCTCGTGAAGCTGATTGAAGCAGCGAGAATCGTGGACCACTTGTTCATGGAGCAGTTCTGGAGCGGCGACCTGGCGCTCTATCAGAAGTTGCAAGAGGACCATTCGGCGCTCGGGCGCGCGCGGCTCCATTATTTCTGGATCAACAAAGGTCCGTGGTCGGAGATTGACGAGCACCAGGCGTTTCTTCCCGGCGTTCCGGCCCGAAAGCTGCCGGGCGCGAATTTCTACCCGGAGGACATGACCAAGGAAGAGTTTGAAGGCTGGGTCAAGACGCTTTCGGCGAGCGAAAAGGAACAGGCGGAAGCGTTTTTCACCGTGATTCGCCGCGGCCCTGACCGCAAGCTGAAGATCGTTCCATACAGCGAAGAGTACAAGGCCGATCTCACGAAGGGCGCCGCGCTGCTGCGGGAAGCCGCCGCCTCGACCGACAACGCGACTCTGAAAAGATTCCTTACGCTACGGGCCGATGCGTTTGCGTCAAACGACTATTATGAAAGCGACATAGCGTGGATGGACCTGGATGCGCCGCTCGACATCACGTTCGGCCCCTACGAGACTTACAACGACGAACTCTTCGGGTACAAGGCCGCGTTCGAGGCGTACATCAACGTGCGTGATGAGAAAGAGAGCGCGCGGCTGAGCTTCTTCGGGCAGCATTTGCAGGACATCGAGAACAACCTGCCGGAAGACCCGAAGTTCCGCACTCCCAAGCTCGGAACGCTTGCGCCGATTCGCGTGGTGAACGAAGTCTTCGCCGCGGGCGACGGAAGCCACGGCGTGCAGACGGCGGCCTACAACCTGCCGAACGACGACAAGGTGGTGCAGCAGAAGGGCAGCAAACGCGTGATGCTGAAGAATGTTCAGGAGGCAAAGTTCAAAGCTACGCTTGTTCCCATCGCGCAAACGGTGCTGCCGGCGACGGACCAGAAGTACCTGAGCTTCGACGCGTTTTTCAATCACATCGTGGCGCACGAGCTGATGCACGGGCTCGGCCCGCATCAGATAACGATCAACGGGCGCGCGACGAATCCGCGGCTCGAGCTGAAAGAACTCTTCAGCGCGATTGAAGAAGCCAAGGCCGACGTGACGAGCCTCTTCGCCCTGCAATTCCTGATGACGCAGGCGGACAACGGGAAGATTCAGGCGCCACTCCCGCACGGCCCGGAAGCCGAGCGGCAGCTTTACACAACGTATCTGGCCTCGTCTTTCCGGACGTTGCGATTCGGATTGCAGGACGCGCACGCGCGGGGCATGGCGATGCAATTCAACTACCTGGTCGACAAGGGCGGTTACGTAATGAACTCCGACGGAACCTTTGCCGTCGCTTTCAGCAAGATCAAAGACGCGATCCGGTCGCTCGACCACGACTTGCTCACGGTCGAAGCAAACGGTGATTACGCAGGCGCGCAGAAACTGCTGGCGCTAGGGACCATGCGTCCGGAGGTTGAGAAGGCGCTCGATCGTTTGAAATCCGTGCCGACGGACATCGAGCCGATCTACGTGACGGCGGACGCGCTCACGGGCGAGAAGGCACCCGGCGATATCACCCACATCCATTAGGAGCAGGTACGAACGGGGAGAGTTTGCCCGGCAAACAACAAACCTTCAGTTCTCGCTGGTCTGCGCTTCGGACAGATCGGTCGGGTCCGCGTGTGTGAGGGCGCGTATTTCGGTCCGGATCGTGTCTGAAGAGAAGCCAGCGCGGAGAAGGCTGCCATACAGCGAGGCGAGCTTGCGCCGGTCGAGCGGACCGCGGGTGTGCGCGAGGCGGCGCTGGAGACGCGCGCGAACGAGCGCGGCTTCGTCCGTCTCGGCGAAGACTGCGTCGAGCGCAGCTTCGATGTGCTGGTCTGGAACGCCGCGGGCGCGCAGCTCGCGCGCGATGCGGAAGCGGCCTTGTCGCCGGGTTTGGACGTGGGCGCGCGCGTAATCGAGGGCGTAGCGGGCGTCGTCGAGGTATTTCTGCTCGCGCAGCCTCGCAATGACGGCTGAGACCAGATCCCTATCATCCGCGCGATGCCCGAGATATTCGCGCATCTCGTGGATCGAATGCGCGCGGCGCATCAGCGCGCGTAAAGCGGAGGCGTAAAGCTCCTGCTCGGTCGAAAGTTTGCGAGGGGAAGAACGCACGGGAAGAAGGATAGAAGCACGGAGGCAGGGAAGCAAGGAAGCAGCACTCGACAACCGGGTTGCTACCGCCGGGGGCCGAGGCGTTCGAATTCGTTCATGGCGCGCTCCATCTCCTCGCGAGCCGCGTCGGAGGAGGAGCGGATGCCCTGGACGCGCAGGCGGAAGTCGTCCGGGTTCGAGGCGCGCATGAGGGCTTCCTCGAGAGTGATGAGGTTGCGCGAAAATAGATCGAAGAGCGACTGATCGAACGTCTGCATGCCGTACTGGCTGGTACCGGCGGCGATCGCGTCGCGGATCATGCGAGTTTTGTCGGGATTGATGATGCAATCGCGGATGTAGCCCGTCGCGATCATGACTTCGCACGCGGGCACCCGGCCCTGGTTATCGCTCCTGCGGACGAGGCGCTGGCTGATGACCGCTTTGAGCGTGGAAGCAAGCTGCAGTCGAATCTGTTTCTGCTCGGGCGGCGGAAAGACGGCGATGATGCGTTGGATCGTCTCGGTCGCGTCCAACGTGTGCAAGGTCGAAAGAACCAGGTGGCCGGTTTCCGCGGCGAGCAAAGCGGTGGAAATCGTCTCGAGGTCGCGCATTTCGCCGACGAGGATCACGTCCGGATCCTGGCGCAACGCGGCGCGGAGCGCAGTCGAAAACGACGACGTGTCCACCTCGACCTCGCGCTGGTTGATGAATCCCTTCTTGTCTCGGTGCAGATATTCGATCGGGTCCTCGATCGTGATGATGTGCTCCGGACGCAGTGAGTTGATGCGATCGATCATCGCGGCAAGCGTCGTGGACTTGCCGGAACCGGTCGTGCCGGTGCAGAGCACGAGGCCGCGTTGCTCTTCGCAGACCTGAGTGAGAATGCGGGGGAGCTCCAGCTCCTCGATCGTGCGAATCTTTGTCGGAATCACGCGGAGAACCATGCCGACGTTGCCGCGCTGCTGAAAAACGTTGACGCGGAACCGGCCGAGGCCCGCCACGCCGTAGGCCATATCGAGCTCGGCAGTCTCTTTGAATTTCTGCTTCTGCCGGTTGGTCATCATGCTGAATGCCATCGACAGCATTTCTTCCGGCGTGACGCGGGGAATATCGTTCAGGGCGTTGAGCAGCCCGTCGACGCGGAGGTAAGGGTGGTTGCCGACCTTCAGGTGCAAGTCGGACGCCCTGCTCTCGACGGCGCGGCGCAAAAGATCGTCTATGCTGATGGCCATAGCCCGGAAGTCCCCCGATTGCGAAGCTTCACGCCACGCTAGCATCCACCCCAAGACGTGGCAAGAATGCCGGGCGGGAGGTTTCCAGAGGTGCAACCGTCCGCGAGACTGCTCCGGGGTTTAATCTCGCAGGAACAGACGATCGTAGATGACTCCAGCGAGAACGCCGCCGAAGAGCGGACCGATCCAGTAGACGCCGTGGTTCTGCCAATGATGGGGACTGAGCGCGAGGGCAGGGCCAAACGCGCGGGCCGGATTCATGGCGGCGCCCGTGAAGGGCGCTCCGACGAGATAGCCGACCGTGACGGTGATGCCTACGAACAAGCCGCCGATTCGCCGAAGCGCGTCGCCGGCATCGACGATGCTCGCAAACGTGACGAATACGACGGCGAATGTCAGGACTGCTTCGAGCGCCATGCCGTGCATGCGCGTGAAATCCGAGGCGAGGTCGGGCGTGCCCAGAAACGCGGGCCGCCAGGCCGTTTCCGGAAGAATGGCGCTGATCGAATAGGCGGCTGCGAGAGACCCGAGAAGCTGCGCAATGGCGTAACCGATGCTTTGCAGCGCGCCCAAGCGCTTGGTGACCCAGCAGCCGATCGTAACGGCGGGGTTTAAGTGTGCTCCCGAGACGTGCCCGACGGCGCTGACCATGACCGCGACCGCCAGACCATAAGCGAGAGCGGAGCCGAGCAAGCCCGCGCCGGTCTGTCCAGTCGCGCGAAGATACTGATCCGCGCAGATCGCGCCCGCCGAGACGAAAACAACTGTGAACGTGCCGATGAATTCAGCGAGGAGCTTTTGCGGCAGATTGTACAAAATTCCTCCGCGCGATGCGCTTCAAACGCGCGGATTCTACTGGATTCGCGGAGGCGAGTCAAAACAAGCGGGCGCCGCGGCGTCAGCGGACGACCGCGCCGACATTGCTCGGCACGCCGACGGGCGAAAGCCAGCCGTGGCGGTCGGGCGTCTTGCCGCTCGTGATCGCGAAGAATTCGTCCTGCACGCTCTTCGTGACCGGGCCGCGCGAGCCGGCGCCGATCTTGACGCGGTCGACCGATCGGATTGGAGTGATCTCGGCCGCGGTGCCGCTGAAGAAGACCTCGTCGGCGATGTAAAGCATCTCGCGCGGAATCATCTGCTCGGACACGGGAAAGCCCAGTTCGCGGCAGAGCGTCATAACGGAATCGCGCGTGATCCCGGGAAGCGCCGAATTCGCGACCGGCGGTGTATGGATCGTGCCGTTTGTCACAACGAAGATGTTTTCGCCGGAGCCTTCGCTGACGTAGCCGTTCACGTCGAGCGCGACGCCTTCCTCGTAGCCGTTGGTCTTCGCTTCCATGCGGATGAGCTGCGAGTTCATATAGTTCGCGGCGGCCTTGGCCATTTGCGGAAGCGTGTTGGGCGCCGGGCGGTTCCACGAACTGACGCAAACATCCACGCCGCTGCGCAGCGATTCCTCGCCAAGATATTGTCCCCATTCCCAGCAGGCCAAGTAGACCTCGATGGGACACCCGCGTGGGTCCACGCCCACGTCGCCGTATCCGCGGAGCACGATAGGCCGGACGTAACACGCGCTGACTCTGTTCTCACGCACGAGATCGAGGCTTGCCTGGCAGAGGGCGTCAACCGTGTAGGGAACTTCCATGCGATAGATGTGCGCGGAGTGCAAGAGGCGCTGCATGTGCTCGCGAAGACGGAAGATCGCGGAGCCCTGCGCCGTCTGGTAGCAGCGGACGCCCTCGAAGACGGCCGAGCCGTAGCTGACGACGTGGGAGAGCACGTGAATTTTGGCGTCGTCCCAACGAATGAACTTGCCGTTGTGCCAGATCTTCTCGGTCTTCGGAAGGCTCATCGAGTTTCTCCGGGCCCCGGAAAGAAACTTTTATGGCCCTGTAAGCCGCAATTATAGCACACGGTCTTCGGCGTAAGCGCCGCACGGAGCCTGCGCAAACCCATCAATCACGTCCAATTTGGCCGCCAGGAAGCAATTCGGGGAGCGAGGCCTCAATCCATGTGGTCGTCCGGCTCCTGGCGCACCGTCGCGGCGAAGCCCGCGATGCGGCCCCAGGCGCTGGTGCGCCAGTTGTCCGAGATGTCCTTCGCGAGAATCCAGGGAGGAAGCTCCATGTATAGAAACCGGGAAAGAGCTTCCAAATAGGGTTCGTACATTTCACGCAGCTCCGCGAGTTTTTTCCCCGCGGCTTCGGTATCGGAAATCTGGAAGCCGGCTTGCGCGAGCGTCGCGCGCAGACGGTGTAACTCCGAAGGCGGCAGCCGATCGGCCGAGGTTCTGCGCGGCGGCGCATTGAAAAGCTGTGCGAGATCGACGACCGTGTGGCGGCATATCGCGAACGTGAGACGAGCCTGTCGCGCGCACGCGTCTTCAGCTCCGGCGATTAGAAGAGCGCTGGTATCCAGAATCGCTGTAAGGGCGGAGAGCCAGGATTCGTTGTTATGCTGCGAGCGGAAGTACGCCACCGCGGGGTAGGAGACGTGGCTTTCCAGAATATCGGCCGCCGAATGCTCCCAATCGTGCAGGAGACGCTCCAGTGATTCCATGCCGTGCGGTCCGGCGTGGCGGCGAAGGATCTCGCCGGCGGTCGGGGGCGAGCCGGCCCGGGCGTCGAGCAGAACGATATTCACTTCGCGGCGCGAGAACGCCTGATAGATCACGGGCAAATAGCTGAGCACGAGCGCCAGGAAGCCGAAGCCGAGGCCGCTCTCGACTACGGCCAGGAAGCGCTCGACCGGTGTGTGCGGCACCACGTCGCCGAGCCCGAGGGTGAAAAATGTCGTCCCGCTGAGGTAGAGGCAAGTCGCGAAGGATCGGAAAGCTGCATCCGCGCTCGACGCGCTGCGGTACAGCAGACCGAAGCCCAAAATCAGAGACGCGGCCCAGAAGACGAAAAGGAATAGCAGTGAAAGCGGGCCGTAGAAGCTCAGGAATGTCTCGCGCAGTCTCGTCTTCCGGATTCCCCGCGCGATCGTCCTCCATGGAATCCACGTCCCACGGTAGAACGCGACCGTGATTCGCCAGCGGCGTGCCACCCGCCGCGGCAGGACGATCGTTTCAAACGCCTCCCAAAGAACGTTCGCGATGATGAGGATGCCCGCGACGGTTGCTAGGATCAAGGCATCGCTCCTAGGGAACAAGAACGATTTTGCCGTAGGCGCCTGAGTCCATCACGGATTTGTGGGCGCGCGGGGCCTCCGCGAGAGGAATCTCCTGGCCGATCACGGGCCGGAGCGTCTGATTCTCAAGCGCCGCCACGAGCGCCGAATGGATGCTTGTCAGGTCGGAGGGCGAAGCATTCCACAGACTCATGCCGAGGATCGCTCCGTCGCGCGTCATGATGTCGCGGGCGTTGATCTCCGCATTCCCCCGGTTGCCGACAACCACGACGCGCCCGCCGGGCGCCAGCATCGGGAGATCGCGGCCCAGGTTCACATTCGCCAGCATTTCGATGATCACGTCGTAGCCTCGGCCTCCGGTCGCCGAGAGCGCTTCTTCGAAGTGATTCGGCGCTTTGTGGTCGAGCACCTGGTGCGCGCCCTCGTCGGCGACGAGCTTCTTCCCGCGATCCGATCCGGCTGTGCCGATCACGCGCAGTCCCGCCGCCGACGCGAGTTGCACGGCGGCGATGCCGACGCCCCCGCTCGCACCGTGAATCAGGACGGTCTCGCCCCCGCGAGCGTGCGCACGATGAAAGAGCGCGCGGAAAGCAGTGGCGCACGGAACGTGCATCGCGGCGCCCTGCGCGAACGAGACGTTTGCCGGCAACGGAAACACCGCCCGGGCCTCGCAGAGCGCCAGTTCCGCGTACGTCCCGCTCAGACTGCCGGCGGCGTAAACTCTGTCTCCCGGCTTGAAGCGCGTCACATCCTTGCCAACCGACTCGACAGTTCCGGCGCCATCCGTGCCGGGCGTGTAGGGAAGAGGTGGTATGCGCGGATAGACACCGGCCCGGATGTACGTCTCAACCGGATTGACGCCGGCTGCGCGGATGTGAACGACAACCTGACCGTCCGCCGATTTGGGATCGGAAACCTCTTCCAGGCGCAAGACCTCTGGCCCGCCGAACTCGTGCACGCGAATCGCCTTCATTGCTTTCCTCCGCATCGCCGGCTAAGAACGCCCGCCGCTTGATGGTCACTGGGGCCGTCTTGCATCAAATGCTTCGATGTGCGAAAGGTGCACGCGGATTCCGCCATGGCGGACACGGGACAGGGCGTCTCAATGCGCCGGGGGCATCGGCATGGACATCGCGCGGCCTCTGAGCGTTTGGAAGTTCTGCTGAATGCGGTTCAGCCGGTTGCCGGTCGTGCTTTCCCAAGCACCAAAGATAAGAAACGGCACGAGCGCTGCCAGCACCCATAGCTTGGCGTTGCGAGGCACCTTTGCTTCCGGTTCCCACCGGAAAAGCTGACGCGAGACCTCGAAGGCGACGAACAGGCCCAGGAGAAGCGCGGCGACGTCTTCGAGTACCTCGTAGCCAGTCGCCATCTTCGCTGCCGAGGATTCGAGACCCGTCGCCAGATATTGCGCCGGAATGAACAGTGCGACACGCTGAAGCCACGCCGGGAAGATCGCGAGGGGAATCGTTGCGCCCGAAAGAAACAGGAACCCCATCCAGATCAGGTTGTTGATCATCTGGGTTTCCTGCATCGTGTTCGTCACGCTGGCGACAATCAATCCGAGAGCGGAAAACGTGGCGGACCCGACCGTCACCAGCAGAAAGATTGCCCAAAGATTTCCCCACGACTGCATATGGAACGCCCACCGGCAAACCAGAATTTCAAATACCACGACCGGAATAACCAGGAAATAGTTTGAAAGGATGCTCGATGCGAGCATGGGTCCAGCGCCGAGCGGCGCGAGGCGGAAGCGCCTGAGAATGCCTTGCTCGCGGAAGGTGACGAGCTGCACGCTGAGTCCCCAGAAGCTACCCATCACGGTTGTGGTCAGAATCGCGCCTAGGATGTAGCCGACCCATTCCTTCCTGCCCCTGCCCAAGAACGTGACGGCGCCGAACAGAAAAATCAACGGCATCACGAGGCTAAAGAAGAAGAAGGCGCGATTCCGCATCGCGAGGCGTACGCGCATTTTCGTGAGAGTCCAAGTGCCGCCCAAGTGTTTGCTCCTTTTCTACTCCCGCAACCGCCGGCCGGTGAGTTCGATGAACACGTCCTCGAGAGACGGTGAAAACATTTCCAGGCTTTGCAGCTCGTTACCTTCGGCTTCGAGCTGCTTGACGAGCGCGACGATCGTTTGCGGCGGCCGGGCGGAGTGCAGTACGTAAGTGCCGTCGAACTCGCGGCAGTCGGAGACGCCTTCGAGTCCCGCGAGCATGCCGTTCGTCAGAGGTCGCGCGAGGCGGACCTCGATGCGCGTCTTTCCGGCCGAACTGCGTTTGAGCTCACGCGGCGTTCCGAGCGCGATCACGCGGCCCTGATCCACGATGGCGACGCGGTCGCACAATCGCTCGGCCTCTTCGATGTAGTGCGTGGTCAGCAGGACCGTCTTCTTCTCGCGTTTGAGCTCCTCGATGATGTCGTATATTTCGCGGCGCACCTGCGGGTCGAGTCCTGCGGTCGGCTCGTCGAGAAACACAACTTCAGGATCGTTGACCAGCGCCATGGCCAACGCGAGCCGCTGCTTCTGCCCGCCCGAGAGATGGCTGTAAAACGCGTTGCGCTTTTCATCGAGCTGGAACCGTTTGAGGAGCTTGTCGGTGTCGGCACGGCGGTGATAGAACCGCGCAAACAGCTCGAGGGCTTCCTTCACGCGCAGCTTGTCCGGCAGGGAAGTCGACTGCAGGACGGCGCCGATTTTCTCCTTGAAACGCTCCCCGCTCTTCTCGGGATCGAGACCGCAGACGCGGGCGACGCCGCGATCTGGTGTGCGCAGGCCTTCCAGGATTTCGACAGTCGACGTCTTACCCGCTCCGTTGGGTCCGAGCAGGCCGAAGACTTCACCCTGCTCGACCGCGAAGCTCACCCCGCGCAGCGCTTCGACCGCTCCGTAGCTCTTGAAGAGGTTTTCGACCTGAATGACGGGCTCGCCCACGAATAGGTCCTTGGCTTTCAGGAAGAGACTTCTATACCACGAATAGGATTTGAGTGCGAATCGCGGCGACTACGCGCGTCCGCGGCTGCGGGTTTTTGAACGCCTTTTTCTAGCTCTTGCGTTGCCGGACTTTGCCGACGGCCAACCGTAACGCTTCATCTCGGCGCGGCTGCCTTCGATCGCAATGCCTTCGGATTCGAGCAGACGTCGCTGCAAGCTCGCGTACGGCTCGCGAATCAGAAGCCGCCCGCCGGCCCCGACCACGCGGTGCCACGGAATGCCTCTCCCGCTCGGGCATGCGGCCATCGCGTATCCCACAGCGCGCGCGCCGCCCGGCATCCGCAGCGCCCGCGCGAGGTCTCCATAGGTCGTTACGCGCCCGCGCGGGATCTTTTTTACGAGGCGATAGACGGGTTCCCAGGACATCTTCCTCGGTTCCTTTGGCAATCGTGGCTTGCGGATCTTGCATCTAAATTAGCAGGGTAAAGTTTTGCTTATCGATTCCATTTCGGAACCCGCCAATATCTGCTAAGCCCTTTTTCCTGCGCGCCCGCATCGTTCCTCAAGAGTAATAACCGATTCGACGCAACCTTCCGCAATCTCAGGCATCGTACCATTGAAGGTGTAGTGGATGGGCCATACACTACGGAACTCGGGTTTCATGCGGTGCCTGGCCCGGAAGGAGAAAGTCGTGGCTTTCGTTCGGCGCAAAGGCAACACCTACTACCTGGTGCACAACGTGCGCCGGCAGGGCAAGGTGCAGCAGCTTCACTTGGCCCGGCTTGGCGAGCGGCCGCGCATTACCGACGACGTCGTTCGTAAGGTTTCGAGAAATCACCCTTTCCTCGATCTTGACTGGTCCGGCCTGCGAGAGCAGGTGAACAGCCGGGTCGAGCTGTTCGACATACGATCCTCTTATGTGCAAAACCTAATGCACTCACTACGCAACCTCAACCTGGACCTGGCCGATCTGTCGCCGCCGCTACTGACGCTGGCAGACCGCGCCAACTCAAGCCGGGAACTGGTCACGCAACTACGATTGCTGCGCTCGACCCTCGACGTCAAGCTCGACCAATTCGAGCGGTCGGTGCCGCGCAATCTGGAGGGCGGAAGAAGGTTCCGGTAGGGAGCAAGACCATGGGCGCGCAGGCCGTACAACTCGACCCGACACTCCGCAGCGTGGAATCACGCGATTTCGAGGCGGGGCTGCGTCGGAAGATCGTGGGACAGGACGAAGCCGTGCAGGCGGTGGTGGACCTGTACCAGGTGTTTCGCGCCGGCTTGAACTCGCCGGGGCGGCCGGTAGGGAACTTGCTGTTTCTCGGCCCGACGGGCGCGGGGAAGACGCGGGTGGTCGAAGCGACCGCCGAGGTGCTGTTCGGCGATCCGCGGGCGGTCATCAAGGTGGACTGCGCCGAGTTTCAGCACTCGCACGAAATCGCGAAGCTCATCGGTTCGCCGCCGGGATATCTGGGGCACCGCGAGACGCATCCGCTGATCACGCAGGAAGCGCTCGCGCAGTATCACACGGACAAGCTGAAGATCAGCTTCCTGCTGTTCGACGAGATCGAGAAAGCGAGCGACGCTCTCTGGCAACTGCTGCTCGGAATCCTCGACAAGGCCACGCTAACTCTCGGCGACAACCGCCGCGTCGATCTTTCGCAAACGATGATCTTCATGACGTCGAACCTGGGAGGCGGCGAGATCACGGAACTGATGACCGGCGGCCTGGGATTCGCGCCCATCGTGAGGCCGGAATCGAAGCCGAAACTGGACGAGAAGGTCGAGCGAACCGCTTCGGAAGCGGCGAAGAGGAAATTCGCGCCGGAGTTCATGAACCGGATCGACAAGGTGGTGGTGTTCCACCCCTTGCGCTCGCAACAGCTCGAACAGATCCTTGAGATCGAGCTCGGGATGGTGCAGCAACGCGTGCTCGAGACGGCAAAAGGAAGATTCCTGTTCCGGGTCACGCCGGCCGCCAGGGATTTCCTGCTGCGCGAAGGAACCGATCTCAAGTACGGAGCGCGCCACTTGAAGAGGGCGATCGAGCGGCACGTGGTGTACCCGCTGGCGAGCCTGCTTGCGACCGAGCAGGTGCTGCTGGGTGACGTCCTCTCGATCGATTGGGATGGCAGCGCGCCGGGACTGGCGTTCCTGAAGGAAGCCGAGGGAGCGCTACTGCCGATGGACTCCCCCATCCCCGATACGATGACGGAAGCAGCCGCTGCCATCTCCGATGGCAGGGAAATCTCCTTCCCGGCGGCAACCACTGCGACCGCGAAAGTAGTCACCGAGGCGAAGCCGTCGTCCGCGCAGGCCCACCGCAACGTTCCGGCGGAGAAGGCCAAGAACGAGAAGCGGTAACGATTCAGCAAGTTTTCCTCCGGCGGAGAAGCCGTCATGATTGCGGCGCGTGCTGTCCCTTGCGGCACGCGCCGTGACTCCGCCCAGACGATGTCTGCGAAGATCGTCTTTTCGTCGACATATTTCTCCAGGCTCGTGGCGCTCCCGAGATGTTCTATTCTATGGGATGTGGGGTTACGAACAGGGGCGACGTCCGACGCTTGTCGGCGCCTACGAGTCGGCCTACCATAGACTAGAGATGATCGGACCTGAAGGGATGGGCAACAAAAGTGGTCACTCTGTGCTCGCAGTGCGACAAACCGGAATCCAAATGCACTTGCGAGAAGTACTGCTGCTTCTGCCAGTCGGGATATCACGTGCGTCTTTGCGTCGACGGCCTGTATTATTGCCCGGACTGCCGGGAGGCCTGCGACGTGCGCCTTGCTGACTCCGATGACCACTAACTCAGACCGCGCAGCTTCCGCAAGCAGGATCCAGACGGCCCAGGCCGCCCCAACCATCCGGATTCAGTGTACGCTCCACAACGATCCCCGGCTTATTGTTGGCGCCAGCGCGATTGCCGCGCATGTCGCGCGGCAGCGTGGCTTCTCCGAACGGGCGCAGGAGGATCTCGCCGCAGCCGCCATCGAGGCGTGCCGCGAGGTGTTTCGGTTCCGCCCGAACCGGGGCTCGCTTCCTACTGCGCAGCTTAGTGCCGCAAGTTTTCCCGATCGCGTCGAGGTTACGGTCGAATCATCGGCATCGCGGAGCACAGTCCGCCCGGCGCCGCGCGCCAAGCGGCCGGCAAAGAGTGGAGCGGCGAAGAAGGGTAAGGCATTCGTGAGCGCTCTCGTCGACGGTGTGCAGCAAGAAACACGCGAAGGCCGCGCGTGCATTACGCTTGTGAAGTACGGCGGCGCAGTGAAGTCCCGGCCGAAGGTGTGACGCCGCTTCGCAACCCCATCCAGCTGAGAATCAGCTCTCCCCTACATAGGTACGGCGAAAGCGCGCGTGCGAATCAGCGACAGGAGCTGGTCCTGACTCACGGGCGCGTCTATCTTCAGGCGGTCGCCGCTCGGCGTCACCCGCACCTGATCGAGAGCGCTTGCGAGGTCGGGATGCTCCTGCGCCTCCTGATAACGGCGGTACATCACGCCGGCCTGTAGCGCCGCAGCCAGGAGGTTCGCGTCGTCGGTGGAATTGCAGACGGCCTGGAAGTGCGTCTCCACGCCGCTGTCCGCCTCGACGCTGATCGTCATGGCGTGCATCCGGTTCACAATCGCAGCCGCCTGCGGAAACTGGTTCGCCTGCGGGAGCAACTGCTGAATGGCGACGCGTGTGTAGCTCTGGTCGAGCACGGCCCAGATGATTCCGCTGCCGTCGGCCTCGTTGATCAAAGGAAATAGCTGGTCATTTCTGAGCAAGCTTTCTGAGACGCCCGTACGCACGTCGATCAACTTTTCGAGCGCGGAGCGGGCGCCGAAGGCCGCCGTATTCGAGTCGATGAACGTAAAGAGAATGTCCGTCGGGCCGGAGCCGCTGCCAAAGGCGTAGAGATGGTAACCGTGAACGTCTAACATGGGCAGTTTCTGCTGTTTGAAGCGGTCCTCGCTCGAAGAGGGGTTGAACGCTCCCAGCGCAACGCCGACAACCTCCTCGCTCGCTCCTTTCCCGGAGGTGATCCCGCCCCAGGCGAGTTCGTCCACCTGAGTGTTCGGGTCCACGCCCGCCGAAGAGAGGAATTGCTCGAACTGGCGGAAACGGCTCGGAAGCAGCTGTTCGCGCAAATCGGAGAACCACGGGAATTTTCGCGCCGCCTTCAGATCCGCATACGCGAACTCGCCCACCTCCTTCGGGAACATCCCGATAACGCTGGTGCTGAGCGATCCAGCGGAGGATCGTTGCGGAACGGCGAGCAAGGCGAGCAGGAAGCCCGCGGTCAGGGCGCTGACTGTCATGGAACGGCGAATTGGCTCTCTCACGTTTTCTTCCCCTCAGAACACTCAAACTATCCTACTTACCTATCGGCTGGCCGTGACGGAACTTTCGGCGATCCGCGAGGCAAGTGACCGGGCTTCCGAACGCGCCCGGCTCACGAATCCAGGATCGGCAATCGATTCAAGATTCGTGGCCACGTTTTCAAGCGCGCCGCGGACGGCCGTCGCGGCCATCATTCGGCCCACGCGCACGTCTGACAACATAGACGGGGCCGACATCGATTGCAGTTGCCCGAGTATTTCAAATACTTCCGCCGCTTTGCGCGCGACTTCGAGCGGCGCTTCGACCGCCGCCTGAAAAGCCTGCTGAATCGCGAGGTCGCGCCGCCGCTGCTCTTCCACAGTCTCGCGCGGAAGCTTGTTCGCCGTCAGCACCAACTCGTACGCCGCCGCGTCCCGGTCAATGCCCTCGGCCAGATCTTGCGACGCGGCGCGAAATTTCTCGGCTGTCTCGCCGAGTGTGGCGGCGTGGGCCGCGAGCGATTTCTTCTTGCGCGAAAGCCCCGCGACCATCTGTCCGAGGCTCGCGCCGAGCGCCCCCGCCAGCGCCGCGACCGATCCGCCGCCCGGAGCCGGCGTGGCGCGCGCTACCACATCGAGAAATGGCTGTGCGAGCGCCACTAGGTCGGCAGCACCTTCGCCGGCCGCGCTGCCGAGCGAATCTTCCAGACAATTCTCAAACACTTGAGCGGGAGAAAAGTTCTCGATCTGAAGGTAGGATTCCGCGGTCATCTCGATCGCCCGCCGGGGAATCAGACCGACGATCTCGCTGCCCACGATTCCGACGCCGTGGCGTGCCGCCTCTCGCTTCACCGTCTCGAACACGAGATGGATCGGGGTCTGCTCGAAATCCGTGAGGTTCATCGAGACTTGAGCGAGGTTGCGCGCGCGCAAGTCCACGCCCATGGCCTTGACGAACGGCAAGCCGCCGCTCGAAAAACGGATCGTCTTCGCAATCTGTTTCGCGATCGCGAGGTCGGGCGTATTCAGATTGATGTTGTATGCGATCAGGAACTTGCGCGCGCCAACGACGGTGGCTCCGGCCGTGGGATGCAGGCTGCGCTCGCCGACGTCCGGAGCGCGCTCGGGATTGCGGAGGACTTCCTCGCGAAGGCCTTCGAATTGCCCCTTGCGGATGTTTTCGAGATTCGTGCGCTCGGGCCGCTGCGCGGCTGCTTCGTAGAAATAGACGGGAATACGATAGCGCGCCCAGATTTCGCGTCCGGCTTTCTTCGCGAGCGCCACGCAATCTTCGATCGTGACGCCGCGAACGGGAATGAACGGGACCACGTCGGTGGCGCCGATGCGCGGGTGCGCGCCCGTCTGTCGCGTGAGGTCAATTAACTCGGCGGCCTTGCCCACCCCGCGCACGGCCGCTTCCGCGACGGCGTCCGGCTCGCCCGCGAGCGTAATCACGCTGCGGTTGTGGTCCGCGTCGCTTTCGCAGCCGAGCACGAACACGCCGGAAACCTCGCGAATGGCAGCGACGATGGCGTCGACTTTGGCCGCATCGCGCCCTTCGGAAAAATTCGGAACGCATTCGACGAGTTGCTTCATGGGGTCAGTACTTTTTCGAGTGGATGATCGCGCCGCGCTTCATCGTTAGCGTACAGAGGTTCACACCGAAATAGTACGGAATTTCCTGGTAGGCGGCCACGTCAAAGACGGCAAGGTCCGCATACTTGCCAACCTCGAGTGAGCCGACGCGATCGTGTTGGCGGAGCGAGTAGGCCGGGTTGATCGTCGCTGCGGAGATCGCTTCGGCGGGAGACATGCGCATCTGCGCGCAGGCAAGCGAGAGAATCATCGTCATGCTGACGGTGGGACTCGTGCCGGGGTTGAAATCGGTGGCGAGCGCGACAACGGCCCCTTCTTCTATGAGCGCGCGTGCGGGGGCGTAGTGCGCAAGGCCAAGATGGAGGCAGCAGCCCGGCAACAGCGTGCAAACGACATTTGAGAGCGCGAGCGCCCGGACGTCGCCCGGATCCAGTTTCTCGAGGTGGTCCGCGCTCGCCGCTTGCACTTCGATTGCAAGGCGCGCGGCGCCCGTGCGGGCAAGTTGCTCCGCATGGATTCGCGGCACCAGACCGCACGCACGCCCCGCGAGGAGAATCCGCCGCGCCTGTGCCACCGTGAACGCGCCGCGGTCGCAGAAAACGTCGCAAAACTCCGCGAGACCTGCGGTCGCAACCGTGGGAATCCAGCGCTCAACCAACGTACTTACAAACGCATCCGGGCGGCGGCGAAATTCGGGCGGCACAACGTGCGCGCCAAGGAACGTAGGGACCACGTCGAGCGGTTGCTCCTGGTGGAGATCGTGAAGAATCAGGAGGATCTTCCGCTCGCTTTTCCAGTCGAGACCGTAGCCGCTCTTGGCCTCGAGTGTCGTGGTTCCGTGCGCGGCAAACTCGCGCAGGTAAGCCGCGGCGCGGGCCTTCAGAGTTTTCGGCGATGCGCGCCGCAGGCCTGTGACGGTCGAGCGAATCCCGCCGCCCGAGCGCGCGATCTGTTCGTAGGTCTTTCCCGAGATGCGCTGTTCGTATTCGGTTGCGCGGCTTGCGGGGAAAACCAGGTGCGTGTGCGAATCGACGAACCCTGGAAGGACGACCCGGCCGCCAAGGTCGAGCTTTTCCGCGCCACGCGCTTCACGCAGACGCTCGACGCGGCGACGGGGTCCGACGGCGGCGATGCGATCGCCGTGAACCAGCAGCGCGCCGTCCCGAATGATGCCGAGATCAGCGAGGGCTCGCCCGCGGCGCGGGACGGGACCGCGGAGAGTGAGGAGCTCCGAGCAGCCGGTGATCAGCCAATCGGCCGCCATTTTTCAGACCTCGGGAATTCTGATGCCGGACTTGCGTGCGAAATCGACGGCTTCGGGGTAGCCGGCATCCGCGTGGCGAGCGACACCGATGCCGGGGTCGTTGGTTAGCACGCGCTCGATGCGCCCCGCCATTTCCTTTGTGCCGTCGGCGACGAGCACTTGCCCGGCATGCTGCGCGTAGCCGATTCCAACGCCGCCGCCATTGTGAATCGACACCCAGCTTGCGCCGCTTGCAGTGTTGAGCAGGGCGTTCAGGAGCGGCCAATCGGCCACGGCGTCCGAGCCATCACGCATGGCTTCTGTCTCACGATACGGCGAAGCGACGGAGCCGCAATCGAGGTGATCGCGGCCGATGACGATGGGCGCCTTCAGTTCGCCGCGCGCGACGAGATCGTTGAGCGCGAGGCCGAATTTGTCGCGCTCGCCGTAGCCGAGCCAGCAGATGCGCGCCGGCAATCCCTGGAAGCGCACGCGTTTCTGCGCGAGCTTGATCCAGCGGCAGAGAATTTCGTTGTGCGGAAACATTTCGAGCACGAGTTGGTCGGTGCGATGGATGTCGGAAGCCTCACCCGAAAGCGCGGCCCAGCGAAACGGTCCCCGGCCCTCGCAGAAGAGCGGGCGGATGTAGGCAGGCACGAAGCCGGGAAAATCGTAAGCGTTCTTCACGCCCTGCTCGAAGGCAAACGTGCGGATGTTGTTGCCGTAGTCGAAGGTCACGGCGCCCAGCTTTTGGAGCGCGAGCATGCCTTCGACGTGCTTACCAATAGATTCGAGCGCGCGCTTGCGATACGCAACGGGATCGGCTTTGCGAAGCTCGGCAGCCTGCGCGACATCGAGTCCCTGCGGAATGTAGCCGCCCACGGGATCGTGCGCGCTCGTCTGGTCGGTGAGCAGGTTGGGCACGACGCCGCGGCGCGCGAGCTCGGGGACAACGTCCGCGCAATTGCCGACGAGCCCGACGGAAGCGGCTTCGCGTTTGCGAACCGCGTTCTTCAAGATGCGCAGAGCCTCGTCGAGGTCGTTGACCATCACGTCGCAGTAGCCGGTTTTCACCCGCCGCTTGATGCGCTCCGGATCGGCGTCGATTCCCAGGAACGCCGCCCCGTTCAGGGTCGCCGCAAGGGGCTGCGCGCCGCCCATCCCACCCATGCCGCCGCTGGCGATCAGTTTTCCGGCGAGATCGCCCTGAAAATGTTTTCGTCCGGCCGCGGCGAATGTCTCGTACGTGCCCTGCAGAATTCCCTGCGTGCCGATGTAGATCCAGCTCCCGGCGGTCATCTGGCCGTACATCATCAGGCCGGCGCGGTCGAGTTCGTCGAAATGCTTCCAGTCGTTCCATTGGCCGACCAGATTCGAATTGGCGATCAGGACGCGAGGCGCGTAGGAGTGCGTGCGAAAAACGCCCACGGGCTTGCCGGATTGCACGAGCAGAGTTTCGTCGGTTTCGAGCGCCCGCAGCGACGCGACGATGGCATGAAAACATTTCCAGTTGCGCGCCGCTTTGCCTCGCCCGCCATAGACGATCAGGTCTTCCGGTTTTTCGGCGACCTCGGGATCGAGATTGTTCATCAGCATGCGCAGCGCGCCTTCTTGCTGCCAGCCTTTGCAGGAAATGGCGGTGCCGCGCGGCGCCCGGATGGGTTGATAGCCAGTCGCGTCTTCTGCGGCGATCTTTGGCATGGGGAACCTTCTGTGCTGCATCTTATCGCAATGCAGCGAGACTTTCACAGGGGCGCATTGCGTGGCCACCGACGGTAGGCTACATTGGCAGTCATGGCGACGGAGTACCCACCCCTCCCGAAATGTTTTCTCGACGCCGTGGACCGGTTCGCAAACCCTCGAGCGCAGGTATATCGTACGGCCGCCGGTTGGCAGTCCATCCCGGCCAGTGAGATGTTGCGGCGAGTAGCCGGCCTTGCGAAGGCTCTCGCGCAGTTGGGCGTCCGGCCCGGCGACCGCGTGGGGCTCTTTGCACCGAACTCGCCCGAATGGCACACGGCCGACTTTGCCATTCAGGGTCTCGGCGCCGTGACCGTGCCCGTCTATTTCAATGAATCGCTCGACCGGCTCACTTACATCCTGAAGGATTCTGGCACGCGAGTCGTATTCACTTCGGGCGAAGCGCAAGCCCGCAAGATTGCGGAGTGCCGCGAGCACGTGCCGGAGATCGAACAGGTGATTTCCGCGGCGCCGCCCGCAGATCTGCACGGAGAGATCCTCCGCTACGAAACGCTGATCGCGACAGCGGGTGACGCGGATATCGCGGAATACCGGCGCCGGTCCGCCGAGGTCACAGGAGACCAACTGGCCACGATCATCTACACATCGGGCACCACGGGCGAGCCCAAGGGCGTGATGCTGAATCAGGCGAATCTCAGCTCGAATGCGCTCGACTTCAGCGCGGACTTCGAAATGTTGCCGCTCGATATCGCGCTGTCGCTTCTGCCGCTCGCGCACGTGTACGAGCGCACGATCGACTACGGGTATATCTTTCGCGGGGTTTCGGTCGCCTACGTCGAGCACATGGAGACGGTGGCGCAGGCGCTTCTCGAAGTTCGGCCCACGATGATGGCGGCGGTCCCGCGTTTCTACGAGAAAACGTACGCCAACATCGTCGAAAGAGGTCACCGGGAAACCGGGCCCAAGCGAAGGATATTCGACGCCGCGATTCGCGTGGCGGCCGAAGCGGTTCCGTGGCGGGCGTACGGCAAAGGTGTTTCCTTCGGTGTAAAACTGCGTTGGCACATCGCAAATCGCCTCGTCTATTCACAGATTCGCGCGGGCCTGGGCGGCAGGATTCGGATATTCAGTTCGGGCGGCGCCCCGCTCGCTCCGGAACTGGCGGAGTTTTTCTGGAGCGTCGGCCTGCCGGTGTATCAGGGCTACGGGCTCACGGAAACTTCTCCGGTTGTCACGTTCAATTCGCCCAAGGCGAACAAAGTTGGCACCGTGGGCCGCCCGATTCCGCACGTGCAGGTGCGCATCGCGGATGACGGCGAAGTCCTCGTCAAGGGACCCTGCGTGATGCAGGGTTACTATCGGAAACCCGACGCGACGCGCGAAGTTCTCTCGCCCGACGGTTGGTTTCGCACTGGCGACATCGGCCGGCTCGATGCGGACGGCTATCTCGTCATCACCGACCGCAAGAAAGAGTTGCTTAAGACCGCGGGCGGCAAGTTCGTCGCGCCGGCTCCGATCGAGAATGTGCTGAAAACCTCGCCGTTCATCATGAACGCGATGGTCGTCGGCGACGGCAGGAAGTTTGTTTCTGTGCTGATCGTGCCGAACTTCGCAACCGTCGAGGCGGAGGCGCGGAAGCCCGGGATCGGGGTGTCCACGCCGGCGCAGATGATCACCGATCCGTGGGTCCGCGACTTGATCGCGCACGAAATCGAACGCCTCACATCGGCTTTCGCGCAATATGAAAAGCCCAAGCGCTTCGCCTTGCTGGAGCACGATTTCACATACGGGAACGGCGCGCTGACGTACACGCTCAAGCTGAAGCGCCGCATCATCGAGGAGCGCTACCAGGATGCGATCGCGCGGCTCTATGCGGACGTGGAAGAGCCAAAGCCGCAGAGAATGGTGTAGCCAGGGGTACAATAGCCGCGGAGATAATTTGATGGCAGATCAACTGGTGATAGCAGCGCGCGGATTCGGCTCGCGCCTCATTGTGGGCACGGGGAAGTACCGCAGCTTCCAGGAGATGGCTCGGGCGCACGCGGCTTCCGGCGCGGAGATGGTGACCGTCGCCGTCCGCAGGGTCAACTTAACCGATCGCACGAAGGAATCGCTGCTCGATTACATCGATCGCAAGACATTCTTCATCCTGCCCAACACGGCGGGCTGCTACTCGGCGGACGAAGCGATCCGCACGGCCCGGCTCGGACGCGAAGTCGGGCTTTCGGAATGGGTGAAGCTCGAAGTCATCGGCGACGAGCAGACGCTTTTCCCGGACACCGAAGAGCTGATTCGCGCGACGAAGACGCTGGTGAAGGAAGGTTTCGTAGTGCTGCCGTACACGAACGACGATCTGATCGCCGCCCGCAAGCTGATCGACGTGGGCGCGTCGGCCGTCATGCCGCTGGGCGCTCCGATCGGTTCGGGCATGGGAATTCAGAACCTGGCGAACCTGCGCATTCTGCGCGAGCGCATCACGGAGGTCCCTCTGATCGTGGACGCAGGCGTCGGCACGGCGTCCGATGCGGCAATCGCGATGGAGCTGGGTGCCGATGGCGTCCTTATGAATACGGCCATCGCGGCTGCGCACGACGCGGTCCTCATGGCGGAAGCGATGCGCGCCGCCGTTGAAGCAGGCCGGAAAGCGTTTCTCGCGGGGCGGATCGAGAAGAAGCTGTACGCTGCGGCCTCGAGCCCGCTCACGGGCGTGGTCCGATGAGCGGGGAATACGAGCCGATAAGAACTTGATTTGATTTTCGGCCTCGGCGATTCTGTGAAGTGACAGACGCCATGGCCGAACCCCAAACACAAAGACTCGCCTATCTCGACTGGCTGCGCGGGCTCGCCTGCTTCGGGATGTTCGAGGTCCACTCCTACGACGCTTGGCTCAACGCCTCCGCCCGCAGGAGTTCCTTCTTCGGCTGGTCGCAACTCAGCGGGACCATTCCCGCGCCGCTCTTTATATTTTTGTCAGGCATTTCGTCCGCGCTCGTGGCGGATCGCATGCGGCGGAAGGGCGCCTCCGCGAGCCAAGTCTCGACGCGAATCATCCGCCGTGGTGGGGAGGTCTTCGTTCTGAGCCTGCTTTTTCGCGTTCAGGAGTTCGCGCTTGGATGGCCGGCGGCCCCATGGACTGACCTGCTTCGCGTGGACGTGCTCAACATTATCGGGCTGTCGATCGTGTTCATGGGCATTCTTTGTTGGATCGTCCAAAGCCGAATGGCCATTGCAGTCGCCGCCGCGGGCGTTGCACTCGGGATCGCCCTCTTAACACCATCTTTCTGGACGTCCTGGCGCCCCCGCTGGCTCCCCTGGTATCTCGAGTCGTACATAAACGGCGTCCACATCTATGCTGCGCCTCAAGCTTGGCTCTTTCCAATCTTTCCTTGGACTGCGTTTGCCTTCGCGGGGCTGGCGGCTGGCTTTTTCCTCTTTAGCGATTGGTCGAT
>Ga0181521_10000306_pt1 | contig 58968 bp, 34 predicted proteins | sample PEATcosm2014_Bin_32_FD_119764 | JGI IMG/M metagenome (GOLD analysis project Ga0181521, IMG submission 119764) | Peatland microbial communities from MTU Mesocosm Facility, Houghton, MI, USA - PEATcosm2014_Bin02_60_metaG | ecosystem: Environmental > Terrestrial > Soil > Wetlands > Peat | place... | reverse complement strand
CCTCAGAATGTCGTAGTGATGCCGAAAGCCCGCAGACAGGCATAGCCAGAGTTGGGAGTCGCCCGGTGGGCTTTGCGGTTTAGGTAAATCCCCTGAGGGTGCAGGAACCGGTGTCAGCGCGTCTTGGAGGATCATCCGCCATGCGATCCTCACGGCTTAAACATCTCAACGCAGACTTCGCGATACAACGATTCAGAGATCAGCATCACGCGATACGGGCGCTTTGCGCGGTCGCTCCGCTTCGGGAGGAGCCGCACGCCCTGGCGCTGCCCGAAAATTCTGCGCACAGTGTCGTCGCTCACGCCCAGGCGCTTCGCAACATCGTTCACACGGAGATGCTGATCACTCGCATGATCCGCAGGATTGAAGCGCTTCATATCCTCACTCCCCTCAAAAGAGATACGCCCCCTTGACGTGGTAGATCGTGCGGACGATAACGCCTGGAGTCTGCGCCATGGGCCCGCGCTTAGCCGACCGGCACGTCACTATATAACCGCCGGCTTCACTCTTGGCGGATATTCCGGCCTGGCGGTCGGCTCCAGCAAATACTTCCTGATCGTTTTACGGTCATACCCAGTCAGGTTGCAGATCGCCTGATCGAGTGCACTGTAAGAGACCAGACTAGACGCACCTACGCCTTTCCATTCCCGAGGACGAGCTTCCAAGCCCTCCCGCGGTGGCGCCGACCCGTTGATCTAAACAAAAGGCCATTAGGTGGTCCTCGGAGCAGTTCTCACGTCGCATTGTCGAAGTGATTGTCAGACAACCAACAGAGACTGTCGTCCAAGTTCCCGACTACGTGACCTGTCTTGTTGTTCGAAATGGGCGAGATATCTGCCAGCATCTCGTCCTGTCACGCGCGCGGCGTCCGGCCATTTTGCAAATCTCTCGTGGGAGTTGCCAGATCCACCGCCTGTCCTGCGAACACTGGAATCTCTCGCTTTTCCCGAAAAAGAGGCGCCGTCTTGAGGGCAAGAAAGTACCCCGGCGGCCCCTTCCCGAAGATGCGGCTTTGCGGAGTATTTTCAGCGAGATACCTGGCTGGTACGCACGTTACTTACAGGGTGTTACGTCCCCTGGGTGGATTTCTCAGTTATAGTGTTTCGGCAGCCCAGCCGGAGGAGGAACTTCGAGCATGAGATACCTGAGGGCCGGATGGGTGCCGTTTTCGGTGCTCCTGATCGCGGCGCCATGCGCCACGGCGCAAGTGTGGAGTACGCCGCCGCTCATCCCGGCTACCCAGCAGTTCGCCATGGTTTACGATTCCGTTCATCAGCAGACCGTGCTGTTCGGCGGTTTCAACGACAACACGATTGCCCCGACCGGCACCTGGGTTTGGAACGGAACTAGCTGGACGCAACTTTTCCCCACGACTTCTCCTCCGGCGCGATACGGGCACGCCATGGCGTTCGATCCGGTACACGCCCAAGTGGTGCTCTTTGGCGGCTACGACATCTCAACCGCCGCCGGCTACGACGACACGTGGACTTGGGACGGCACGAACTGGACGCAGCAGTCGCCGCACGTCTCTCCTCCCGCGCGGTACGGCCACGCCATGGCCTTCGATTCGGCGCTGGGAGTGACGGTAATGTTCGGCGGCACCGGTTTCACCGACACCTGGACGTGGAACGGGAGCAATTGGACGCAGGTGACCACTACCGCCAATCCGCCGGCTCGCAATGCTCCCTCCATGGTGTACGACGGAGCGCGCAGCCAGGTGGTGCTGTTCGGTGGAAACAACACGTTGGCGAACAGCTTCACTGAGGTGTCGTTGCAGGACACCTGGGTGTTTAACGGAACCACCTGGACGCAGAAGTCGCCGGCCACCAGCCCGCCGACCCGCACTTTCGCCGGCATGGCGTACGATTCCGGAAACCAGGTGACGGTGTTGTTCGGCGGCTACGACGAGGCCAGCGGGACGACCTATGGCGATACCTGGCTCTGGAACGGAACCAATTGGTCCCCGCAGTCGCCCGCCGCCAGCCCTCCGGCTCGCTCCAAGTTCGCCATGTCCTATGACTCCACCCGGCTCGAGACGGTTTTGTTCGGTGGCGACCTGTTTTCCGATACCTGGACCTGGAGCGGAACCAACTGGACGGAAGCGGCCCCGCCCACCAGTCCGCCGCCGCGCAGCGCCCATGGCATCGCCTACGATGCCGCGCGGCAACAGGTGGTGGTCTTCGGCGGAGCGGCCAATCAAGCGGAGGAACCGAATTACACCCAGCCGTATAACGATACCTGGGTATGGAACGGCTCGAACTGGACCCAGAAAACACCCCTCATGAGCCCCTCGGCGCGCTCCGGCATATCGCTGGTCTACGATTCCCTGCACGACCAAACCGTGATGTTCGGCGGCCAAGATCTCAACGGTAATCCGCTGTCCGACACCTGGGCCTGGGATGGCACCGACTGGACCGAGGTCGCTACCACCGGCCCTTCGGCCCGCGCCTACTACGCGATGGTTTATGACTCCCTCCGCCAGCAGGTGGTGCTGTTCGGCGGCGAGGATGGCCGTGGAAACAGATTCTCCGACACCTGGACGTGGAACGGCAGCACCTGGACTCAGCAATTTCCGCCATCCAGACCGGAAGCCCGCAGCCGGATGGGAGCGGATTACGACCCGGTTCACCAATACATGCTGATTTTTGGCGGCCGGTTGTCTGAAATCGGTCTCACGGACGTGCCAGTCACGCTCGACGAGACGTGGACGTGGAACGGCTCCGAATGGAATCGCCTGTTCCCCAACGGCGCCAATCCCGACGCTCGCGCGGAACTGTCCATGTCGTACGATTCCGCCCATCAGTTCACCGTGATGCTCGGCGGAACGGAATACGATCCGTTCGCGTCCGTAAATGACTCCACCTATACTTTCAATGGCTTGGTGTGGGCCAATCCCGGTAGCGGCGGGAGCGCGTTGAGCTTCCCAGGGTTGGCCTTCGACGCAGCCCACGGCAAGACCGTGTGGTTCGGCGGAACGCAGGCCGGATCCAACATCACCCAGGTGTATCCGGCCCACACTATCGTGGCCAGCGGCGGAACGCCGCAGAGCACCGCGCCCGGCCAGGCTTTCGCCAACCCGCTCCAGGTGACCGTTACCGGCCTCCTGCAAGACAATCCTATTGCTTCGGATACCGTGACCTTCTCGGTGGATCCCACCTTCGCCACGCTGTCCGCCGCTACCGCGACCACCAACTCCAACGGGCAGGCGCAGGTGACGGCCACCGCCACCACCAAAGTGGGTAGCTACAACGTCACAGCGGTGATTGCCGACGGCGGATCGGCGGTCTTCGCACTCACCAACACGGGCGCGGGGCCGGCGGCCTCACTTACGGAAACGGGCGGGACCGGCCAGTCCGCGCAGGTCGGAACGGGATTCGCGGCGCCGCTGACGGCGCTGGTCGTGGATGCCGCCGGGGTTGCTCTCTCCGGAGTGACGGTGACGTTCTCCGCTCCCGCGAGCGGGGCGGCAGCTACGTTCAGCCCTTCGGCCACCGTTCAGACCAACGCGCAGGGAGTGGCGTCCGTCAACGTTAGTGCGAATACCGTATCCGGCGGATACGACGTCAGCGCAAGCGTCGCGGGTGTGTCCGCGCCGGCGACCTTCCTGCTGGAGAATCTGGCGGGCAACGCGGCATCGATTGCCCCCACCGCCGGCACCGGCCAGACCACCGCCATCGACACGGCTTTCCCGACGCCCCTCGCGGCCACTGTCAAAGATGCGCACGGCAACCTCGTGCCCGGCGCCACCGTGACGTTCTCCGCTCCCGCCAATGGCGCGGCGGCGACGTTCACGCCGGCGGCATCGGTCGAGACCAACGCCCAGGGAATCGCGACGGTTACCGCGACCGCCAACGCCTCATTGGGCGGCTATAACGTGACCGCATCGGTGGGCGGCGTCGCCGGGTCCGCGAGCTTCGGCCTGACCAACGCCGGCGCCGGACCGGCCACCATCACGGCAACCGGCGGAAGCGGCCAGAGTACTCCGATCGGCGTCGCATTCGCTACGCCGCTCACCGCGGTGGTAAAGAATGCCGGTGGATATATCCTGGCGGGAGTTTCGGTGACGTTTGCCGGTCCGGCCAGCGGCGCCGGTGTGACCTTCAGTCCTTCGGCGACCGTGGTGACCGACTCCAGCGGCGTCGCCACCGTGACCGCCGCGGCCAACGGTACGGCCGGGGGAGCGTTTACGGTGACAGCCAGCGTCAGCGGCATCGCCACGTCCGCGACTTTCTCGCTCACCAACACCAGCCCAACGTATACCCTGGGCGTTTCCGCCCTGTATGAGCCGCCGCAATCGGGCAACGATGCCACCCTCCTGGTGGTGAACGGCACCCCCAACTCCTGGACGGCCGCGGTGAGCAAAACCTCGCCCTGGCTGCACCTGGCCAGCTCGAGCACAGCCGGCTCCAATAGCACCAGCCTGGTTTTCACTTTCGACACCAACACCGGCGCAACGCGCACCGGGACCATCACCATCAACGGCAATCTCGTTCTGAGCGTTATCCAAGCCGGCGGGTCGTACGTCAAGGCCGGCCTGATCACCGTCGTGCCCCTGGGCAGCAATCCGGCGGGAGTGGCCGTGGACCACAATGGCGACGTGTTTATTGTCGACGGCAACCTCAAAGAATGGAATGCCTCCACCCAATCGGTCTCCACGCTGGCCGCCGCTGGCACCGCAGGCTTGGGGAGCGCTTCCGCGGTGGCGACCGACTCCAGCGGCAATGCCTACGTCATCGACGGCGCCGCCGTTCGGAAGTGGACGGCCGCGAGCCAGCAACTGAGCACGCTGATCTCCACGGGGCTGACCAAACCCGTCTGGCTGGCAGTCGACAGCAATGGCAATCTGTACATCGGCGACGGCGCGGTAGTGCGCGAATGGACCGCCTCCAGCCAGCAGTTGAGCGTGCTGATCTCATCCGGGTTGAATGGGCCGGTCGCAGCCACGGTCGACCCATCGGGCAATTTGTACCTGGCCGATTCCAACGCCAAGGTGTACGAGTGGAGCGCCAGCAGCACGCAGCTCACCACGATCGAGACCTCGGGCGTGATCGATCCGGTTGGCCTGGCGGCGGACAGCCTGGGAAACGTGTATATTGCAGACGGCAATGGGGCCGTCGAGAAATACACACCCGGCACGCAGACCGTCAGCCTGGTGGTGGAAAACGGGCTGACCTTGCCGGTGGCGATCGCCGTGGACGGCTCCCAGAACCTGTACATCGCCGACAGCCAACTGGTGTTTAAGTATCAGGCATCCAACCAAACGCTCTCCGTGCTGGTGGACGATTCCTATATGGATGCCTCGACGGGCTTCTACCAGGGCGTCACCACCGATAACGCAGGCAACGTCTATCTGACTACGTTGCTCTACAACGAACCGGCTGGAGCGGTGGAAAAATTCAATCCATCGACCCGCCAGCTCACCACCGTGGTGAACGGTCTGAATTCTCCCTCCGGTGTCGCCGTCGATAGTGCGGGGAACATTTACGTGACGGAGTCCGGCGCCTTTACCGAAGACGTGAAGAAGTGGACCGCGGCCACCGGGGTGCTGAGCACCATCATGCCGAACTCGACCACCGGACCCATGGTGCCGGGCGGCGTGGTGGTGGATCCGGCGGGCAATGTGTTTGTGGCCGACAACGAGAATTTCGCGGTACAGGAATACAACGCGCAGACCGGGCAAACCAGCGAGGCGGTGAAGTACCAAACCGTCAACTTTATCGAAGGCATGTCCCGGGATCTGCTGGGAAACTTCTACCTTGCCGACAACGGGGAGAATCAGGTCTTAGAATGGACGCCGCCCGCTCCGTCGTTGCAGTCTCTTACCGGGGCGGTGCTGAACGACCTCCTGGACGCGCAGGTGGACCATTCGGGCAACGTGTACATGCTCGAACAGGCCTCCGTTGATTCGATCTTGAAGTGGACGGCCGCCACGCAGCAGATCACGGTGCTGGCGAATTATTCGACTTTCGACCACCTCTATCTCGGCGGCCTGGCCCCGGATCCTTCCGGCAACTTGTTCATCAACGACGGCATCCAGTTACTCGAACTCCCCAATGCTTATGTCGACGCCACAAACGTGTTTGAAGCGGCCGGAGCCGGCCAGGACGCGCTGCCGCCGGTGGTTCCGGCCAGCGCGCCGCTCTATACCGTATCGAGCGATCAGTCCTGGCTCACCATCACCGGCGCCGCCAACGGCGTGGTGAGCTTCGCCTTCACAGCCAACACCACGGGCGCTGCTCGCGTGGCGCACATCACCGAGCTCGGCGTCACCGTCACGGTCACTCAGGTTCCCAATGCCACCACGCCGGTAGAGATTTCCGCTACCGGCGGAAGCGGGCAGAGCGCGAACGTGGGAACGGCCTTCGCCACCAGCCTCACTGCCACCGTGACCGGCGCCGGCGGCGCTGGTGTGGCTGGCATATCCGTCACGTTCAGCGCGCCACCCAACGGACCGGCTGCGACGTTCAGCCCTTCGGCGACCGTCGTGACCAACGCCAGCGGCGTAGCCACCGTGACCGCGACCGCCGATTGGACCATCGGCAGCTACACTGTGACCGCCGCCGCGGCAGGCGTGGCCGTGCCCGCCATATTTTCGCTTTCCAACACCGTCGCTACCGCCGCTTATTCGCTGTCGGCGTCTTCGCTGCTCGAACCTCCAACAGCCGGAAGCGATTCCCTACAGATTGTGGCGAATGGCTCTCCCGCAGCGTGGAGCGCGACCGCGCAGGCGAGCTGGCTGCACATTGCGAGCGGGAGCGCGAGCGGCAGCGGATCGGCGAGCGTGAATTTCACTTTCGATGCCAATACCGGCGCTACCCGCAGCGGGACCATTGTCTTCACCCCCGGCTCCGTCACCCTGACGGTGACCCAGGCTGGTTCCACCTATATACCCGCGGGGCTGATTCCAGTGATCACCTCCGGGCTCACCAACGGGCAAGGCTTCGCAAACTCGACCGGCATCGCTGTCGACGCGCACGACAATCTCTTCTTTACCGATTCCGACTTCGGAAGCTATAACGCCATCGACGAGTGGAGTCCAGTGACCCAGAAGGTCGCGATTGTGACCGAGGGACTGGACAGACCCGCTGGCTTGGCGGTGGATAACGCCGGGAACGTGTTCATCGCCAACACTGAGGCCAGCGCGCTGGAAAAGTGGACGGCGAGCACGCAACTGCTCGCCCCATTCGTTACGACCGGCCTGAATTCCCCCTACGACGTGGCTCTGGACCCGGCGGACGACGTGTATGTCTCCGATTCCGGCGATAATGCCATCAAGAAATGGACGGCCGCAACACAGCAGGTTACCACCCTGGTATCGAGCGGCTTGAACCACCCGTCGGGCCTGGCGCTGGATGCCATGGGCAACGTTTACTTCGGCGATTCCGGAAACAACGCCATCAAGAAATGGACGGCCGCAACGCAACAGGTCACCGCCCTGGTGTCGAGTGGCCTGAACGACCCCTTGGGAGTGGCCGTCGATGATGGCGGCAACGTCTATTTCTGCGACAACGGCAACAACGCGATCAAGGAATACGTGGCGTCCAGCCAGCAGATCGTTACGCTGGTGGCATCGTCCCAACTTCCTTATGTCGGCGGTCCGGCCGGCGTGACAATCGACCTCGCCGGCAATCTCTTCGTTGACGACGGCACCGGGATCTTCGAACTGCCGCGCGCGTGGGTCGGTCCGGCGAACGTTTCCGAGCCCAATACCGCTGGCGCGGACTCGCTGGCGCAGGTGCTGCCCGCCTCGGTTCCCATCGGGACGCCGGTGAGCGATCAGACGTGGCTCACCATTACCGGGGTCGTAAATGGGGTGGTCAGCTTCTCGTTCCAACTCAATACCGACGCCGCTGCGCGCGTAGCCCACATCACCATTCTCGGCGCCACCATCACCGTTACGCAGGCCAAAGGCCAGGGAGTGCCCGCGGCGATCACATTAGTTGGCGGCAACGAGCAAACCGCCGCCATCGGGTTGCCGTTCGCTTCGCCGCTGGCGGCGCTGGTGACCGATGCCGGGGGCAATCCGCTGTCCGGCATAACGGTGACTTTTGCCGGGCCAGCGGCCGGCGCATCGGCGACCTTCAGCCCCGGCGCGGTGGTCGATACCGACGCCCAGGGCATCGCCAGCGTGACCGCGGTGGCGAATGGCGCCGTAGGCTCGTACTTCGTCACGGCCAGCGTTACCGGCGTCACCACGCCGGCCGCCTTTTTCCTGGGGAATGTGGCGGCGGCGTCCTACATCGGTCCCGCGAAAGCGCTTGTGGAACCACACGGCGGCGGCAGCGACTCGCTGCTGATCCAGGCGAGCGGCGCGCCCGGACCGTGGATCGCGGAGAGCAACGCCAACTGGCTGCACCTGCTGCCCGGATACACCAATGGACAGGGGCCCGGGCTAGTGGGCTTCTTCTGCGACCCAAACCCCGGCGCGACGCGCAGCGGAGCCATCACGTTAAACCCCGGCGGGATCACCGCCACGATTACCCAGGCGGGCGCCGCTTATGGGGCGGCGCCTCTCAGCCGCGTACTGACCTCCACCACGCTGGGCCCCCTCGTCGTCAACGGCGCCGGCAATTTCTATTTGGCGACGGCGGCAGGTATCCAGATCTACAATGCCTCCACGAAGAAGTACAGCACCCTGGTGTCCATGGCAGACGGCGCGTATGGGGTCGCGATAGACAGCTCCGGCAACGTGTACGCCACCGATCGAAGCGCCGGCGCCGTTCTGAAATGGACTGCGAGCACGCAGACGGTAAGCACCCTGATCTCGTCCGGACTCAGCTTGCCGGGCGGCCTGTCGGTGGATCCGGCGGGCAATCTCTACATCTTCGATGTCGGCTCCGGCTCGCTGAAGACGTGGAACGCTTTCACCCAGCAGTTGAGCACTCTGTATTCCCCGCTGACCTTCGCCTTCTACAACGGCCAGCCGGCGGTGGATGCGCTGGGCAACGTGTATTTCGCGGACAGCGCCAATAACGCGATCCGGGAGATGGTGGCGGCCACGGGCCAGATCGTCACCGCGCTATCCGGGGCGGAGGTGGGCGGGGAGACGGTGGCGGTCGATGGTGGCGGCAACCTTTTCTTCGCAAGTTTGGTCGCCAGTAAAGGCACCTGGCAAGTGCAGAGATGGAGCCCGGTGACCCAACAGTTCACGATCATTTCCGGCGGCATCCAGGATGTCGCGGATATCGCGACCGATGGTTTCGGCAGCGTCTACATCAACGACGACGGGGCGGACGAGCTCTACCAGGCGCCGCGGGCGTACATCGGCCCGCAGACCATTTCCGAGCCGGCCACCGCGGGAACCGACTCCCTGCTGCCGGTTCTGCCACAGACGATTCCGATTTACACCCCCACGAGCGACTCTGCCTGGCTGACGATCGCTTCCACGACGAATGACGTGGTCAGCTTCTCTTTCACGGCCAATTCCGCCACCACGGCCGGAGTTGGGCACATCACCGTCCTGGGCTATCCGGTAACGGTGGCGCAGCTTGGCAGCGAGGCGCCGGCATCGATCACGCTGGTCAACGGCGATAACCAGAACGCGGCCACGGGCAGCGCTTTCGCCGTGCCGCTGTCAGCGCGGGTGAGCGACAGCGCCGGCAATCCCATGGTGGGGGTCACGGTGACGTTCGCGGGGCCAGCCAGCGGGGCCGCCGCCACCTTCAGCCCCGCCGCCACCGCTGTTACCAACGACCAGGGCATCGCCAGCCTCACCGCCGGCGCGAATGCCACGGCGGGCGGACCGTACACCGTCACCGCCACTGTATCGGGAGTCACAACGGGGGCGAATTTCACCCTCACCAACACTTCGTCGTCATCGTACTCGACGGGCACCACCTCTCTGGTGGAACCCGCCGCCGCCGCGCTCGATTCCCTGCTGCTGGTGGCCAACGGGTCGCCTGCCGCGTGGACTGCCGCGAGCAACGTTGCATGGCTGCACCTCGACACCGGCAGCGTAACCGGCACGGGCACCAGCCGCGTGGAATTCTACTGCGACGCGAATACGGGCGCCACGCGTAGTGGCGCCTTGACGCTCAATCCGGGAGGGATCACCGTGACGGTGACGCAGGCCGGGGCGAACTACATCCCCGGCGGACTGACCATCCTGGACACCTCCTTAAGTCAAGAGGACAATCAGGTGGGGGCGGTGGCGGTGGATGCCTCCGATAATCTCTACCTGATGGTGACCAATTTCAATTTCACCGGCCCCACCGGCATTCTGAAACGCAGCCCGGCCGGCCAGTACACCACCGTGGTCAACAACGTGGCCACCAGCGGAATCGCGGTCGACCGATCCGGCAACATCTATTACGAGAGCATCGGCATCAACGACGTGTACGAATGGAACGCCGCCACGCAGATGTCCGCGCCGCTGATTACTTCGGGACTGAATCAGCCGGGCGCGCTGGCGTTCGACACGTCCGGCAATCTTTACATTGCCGATGCCGGCGGGGTCAAGGAGTGGAATCCGGCCACCCAGCAGCTCACCACCATCACCAAGACGATTGCGTCGGGAATTGCCCTGGACGGCTTTGGCAACATCTACCTGGCGGTCGCCGCGAGCAATGCCATCGAGGAGTGGAACGTCGCGACGCAGCAGTTGAGCACACTCATTTCCGGATTGAATAATCCCAGCACGGCCGCAGTGGATGCCGCCGGCAACCTGTACATTGTCAATAACAGCGGAGCCTCGATCGCCCGGTGGAATGCCGCCAGCAGGCAGCTCAGCACCGTCGGGAACCAGTCCAATCTCTTCATCCAGGACATCGCCATCGATGCCACCGGGAATCTTTTCGTGAGCACCGCCGGCGCGCCGGCAGAGCTGACAAACGACTTCATCGGGCCGGCGGCGATTGGCGAGCCGGCAACCGCCGGATCCGATTCGCTGTTTGTAGCCGTGCCCGCGACCGCGCCCCTGGGCACTGTAGCGAGCAATCAGACGTGGCTGACCATCACCGGAACAACCGGCGGGGTGGTCGGGTTCAGCTTCACGGCCAACACCGCGACGGCGTCGCGGGTCGCGCAAATCACGGCGATGGGAGATGCCATCACAGTCACGCAGGCCGGCACGACGACCAATCCGGCATCGATTACCACTACCGGCGGCAGTGGACAGAGCGCGCCGATCAACACCTCCTTTGCGGTGGCTCTCACCGCACTGGTGGTGGATACCAACGGCAATCCCCTGAAAGGCATCCCGATAACGTACACCGTGCCGGCTAGCGGAGCCAGCGTGACGTTCAGTCCGTCGGGCACAATTTATACCAACAGCCAGGGCGTCGCGACCGTCACGGCCACGGCCACCGGGACCGCGGGCGGTCCCTTCACCGTGACGGCGACGGTGACGGGAGTCGCCACGCCGGCTTCGTTTACGCTCACCAACGTCGGCGCGCCGGCATCGATTTCGGTGTTGTCGGGCAGCGGGCAATCAACGGCGCCAGGCGCGGCGTTCGAGGCGGCTCTGGAAGTGATCGTCAAGGATTCCGGAGGCAATCCACTCAGCGGCGTCACGGTCATGTTCGCCGCTCCGGGGACGGGCGCAAGCGCCAGTTTGAGCCCTTCGACGGTGGTCGAGACCGACAGCGCGGGAGTGGCTGCGGTCGCCGCATTGGCCAACGCCAGCCTGGGCACATATAACGTGACGGCGTCGGTAAGTGGTGTGGCGACTCCGGCCACTTTCGGCCTGGCGAACTCGCCATACAGCGCGTGCGACGTCAACCAGGACGGAACCGTCAATATCTCCGACGTTCAACGCATGATCAATGAGGTGCTTGGCTCGGCCGCGCCAGCGAACGATGTGAACGGCGATGGCAAAGTGAACGTGATCGATTTGCAGATCGTGATCAACGGCGCGCTCGGCCTGGGCTGCTCCTGACACCGCGTGCTCCGACATGTGTTGGAAATAATGGAAACCGAGCGCTCTCCGTTAGTGAGCATAACGCCATTTTCGGTGGGACTTTAGCTGCGCCCATAGTGGCAGCCCGCGCACGACTTCCACGCGGAAGACGGAAAGTACCGTTCCTTTTCGAAGCCCGGTCCAAGAAACTCTAAAAGATCACCTGGAGGCGCAAATCCAAGAAAGGGACCCGGCGACGCCAACCGCCGCCCGCGCGCGAGAGAATCATTCCCGCCGTTCGAATCTCGCCAAGGCGCGCTTTTCCCGAAGAAGAGGCGCCGTTCTTGGGGCAAAAAAAAGGGGGCAATAGGGGGCATTTCAACTGTTTGGGGAGGACCATCGACCACTCGCGAGGTTGCCATGGAGGCAGGGGATTGTCAAATGCCAATGATCGCAGGAAATTGAGTGCTGTTTCGCAGATCGTGGTCGGATCACGCTAGATCTTTATCGGAAGTGCCCCGGCGAATACAGTTCGGGCACGACGAAGAACTCTGGGCCGGGGCACTTTCGATAAAGTCGTGAGAAGTGAGCCGCTGGCACGTGCGCCACGAGGGCCTCACGCTATGGGTGTTCAATAGCGGTGATCGGCCGCAGATCGGTTCGGTTGTCGCATGTTGGACTGCCGGCAAGACCTGTTTGTTGGTCGGTTGGCGCTGGGAAGGTCGGTTGGAAGCAGCAGAGAGTGAACGAAATTCGCGGAAAAGCGGTGATCGCGCACACGTAGAGTAAGCCTGCCAAGAGGCAGGCAGCGTTGGCCCGTTTTTGTAATCTGCTACGAACTATCAAGGATCGGCACCTGACTGCGCCCCGCCCAAGGGATCTGGCTCGCGGTCAGGGTCTCGACGATCTGCATAGGCCCTTGGCAGCATGGGCAACACTAAAGAACTGTTGGGACCGTCCTCTCTGTCTCTGCTGGCGGCGCTTGCGAGATCGCCGCACATCTCCTCGACGGCATCGACTACCTCAACGAACATCCGAAGCCATACCGCTGGAACAAGCGGACATGAATATAGTGATATTTATGAATCACACCACTAGCTAATAGAACGACGGAAGCACTCAGAACCTCACGACCATGTGGACTTCGTCGATCACGGTGCGTCACGGTGAACGGCAGCGGACTTGCCACCGCGGTCTTGGCGTGCACCGCTACGATCACGGAGACGAACGGCTCGATTGCGGGGAGACCACAGCTGGTTGTCTCGTCTCGGTCTACCACATGCTGCCCGACCGAGACATCGAAACAGAGGAAGATCAAACCCGCGAACGCTGCCGCGGCGGGGCCACAATTTTGCCGAGGCGGTTTTGGAATCAGCGGCTTACGGACTCTCTCTCCGCGCCCACTAATTGTCATCTCTGGAACTGTCGCTGTCGGGGAGCCAATCAATCGTTATCGAATCCAAACGGTGCGGCATTGGTTGATTGAGGGTCTGGCCTATTTCTCGCAACTTGGATCCAGCGTCGCCTCACTTCACGGCGATCGTCACACCGGCCTGCGATGAAACCGAGTTCCCGCCATTGTCGGTGATCGTCAACACCACCGGCACACCAGTCCCCGGCTGCACGCTCGCCGGTACCTGCACGTTGATCTGATAGAGCGCGATGTAATTTGGCGACAACCCCGCGAACGGGATGTTTGGCGCGTCCACCCCCCCGATCTTCACCGACACTGTCCCTACCGTCTGGAATAACGGCGAAGCCGGAGCTGGGATTCCATCTCCAGGCGGCGCCGTGTTCGATCCGTCCATCGCCTTCACCTGCCCTAAGCCCGTCGCGTAGATCTCGATGTACCCGCCCCGGCTCACAGCCTGCTGCCCGGGTCCCGCCCCCGCCACCACTCCCGCTTCGAAGTTCAGGATCGATCCCTGTCCCACTCCCTGTTGCGACTGCGTGAAGATCCCCGGTTGGAACTCCGCTACCTGGGTGTACAACGGCACCGCGGCTGTGTTGTTCCGCTGCAGGCTCAGTTGCGCCGTAGAACTGGGCTGCAGTTGCTGTGGCACCAGTCCGTTTAACTGTCCCCCGCTCACGCTCAGCAGCGGCACCGGCAGACCGTTCCACGACAGTTGCGCTCCCCCAAGCGTCGGCGGCAGCGGTACTCCACCACCCAGCGTCGTAGTCGCCAGGTTCTGCCCGAAGATCGATATGTACTCTCCCGGCACCACCAGCCCCTGCAGCGTGGTATCGAAACTCGCCGCGTTCAGCGGCGGCGTCGGCTGTGGCGCTCCACTCGTCGGATCGTTCGGTAACACTTGCACTTCCGCCGGCAGCGATGCCCCGGAGTAACTTCCTTGTCCTCCCGGCACCGTCACTGATGCAAACACTTGCAGTTTGGCGCTGCCTGCTGAATTGGGTACGGCCCATGTCCCCGTCCATACGGCATTCTCGTTGTCATATGCGAAGGTCACAGGAGGGCTCACATAAGCTCCATCGGCAAGCAGCTTCAGGGTGAGATTCTGCGAGTTCTGCCCCGGCAGCACCAGGTTGTAGCAATCGTCGGAAATCTGCAACGCCACCTTACCCGGTTGCCCCGCCACAAACTGCATCCCTCCGGCCGGTGCGTTCATCACCACTTCCAACAGTTTCGGAGTGCACACCGTGGATGCCGCATCCCGCAACTTCAACTGCTCTGAGATGCTCGCCCCCGCGGGTAACACCACCAGCCCGAACGGGATCGTCTCCACCGTCCCTTGTGAGAACGCCACCTCCACTGTCCCGTTGTAGAGCCCCGCCGTCAGCCCCGCCGCGCGGGCGTTCACTGTCAACGCCGCCGTCCCACTTGCTCCCAAACTCCCGCTCGCCGGACTTACTGTCAACCACGCACTGCTCCCGCTCCCCGTGGATACCGCCGTGCTGTAGCTCAACGTCTCCCCCGCCGGATTGAACAGATTGATGGTTTCCGTGGCTACCGCATTCCCCCCCAACGGCGCCGCCAGGATGCCCCCGCTGCTGAATACCTGCGGCGTCGATCCCAGGTCCCCCACATTCACTACGTTCAGCAGCACCGTGAAGCTCTGCGGCGAGTTTACCGCTCCTGCCGATACTACGCTCACCACCGCATAATACTGCCCCTTGGTCAACGCTGCCGGGCTCACCGATACCTGGAACTCTCCCGGCGCCGCTCCCGAACTGTTCCCCGAGGTCGCGCTCAAGTTCAGCCAACCTCCTTGGCTTGCCGGAAGGTATTGCGGTGTCTGTGCCGTCCACGAAAAGCTCCCCGACCCCAGGTTGTAAACCGATACCGATTGCACCGGCACCGTTACATTTGCTCCCACCACCGCGTTGAACGTCAACCCGGTCTGCGACAGCTGCATGCTCATCTGCGCGCTGCTCACCAGCAGATCCACTACCGAGACCGCATAGTTTCCCGACCCATCCGTCACCGTAATGCTCCCCTGGTGGAATCCCACCGAGATGCCTGTGGCGTTTATCGTGAATGTAATGGTGGCAGGTGTCGTGGGCGTCACACTTCCCGTACCGCCTTGGCTCACACTCAGCCAACCGCTATCGGAACTCGCTACCGTCGTGTAGCTCAGCGTTCCCCCTCCCGCATTCGCCACCGATACCGTCCCCTGGCTCTGTCCTCCCTGCGGCAACGTAAAGCTCTGCCCTGCGTGCGGCGAAGCCGGCGTCACCGATAGCGCCGGTCCCTGTTGCGCCGCCACCTGCACCGTCACCGGCACCGAGATACTGGATGGCGTGGCGTTCGGCGCTGTGATGTTCACCTGCCCGTTGTAAGTGCTACCCGGCGCCAAACCAGAGGTGTTCAGCGACACACTGATTGTTCCAGGCGTCATGCTATTAGCGCTGAAGAGGAAAGTGGCGGCCAGCCAGGTGCCGCCATCGCTGGTAGTCGTCGCGACTGACACTGCCGTGGCAGCGGGAGTGCTCAATACTCCGATGTTTTGGGCTGGTGGACTGCCGGCTCCCGGCGTGTAGCTGAAGTTCAACTGCTGCGCGGAGACCGAAAGCAGAGTCGTCGGTTGGCTTACCGCGATGGTATAGGTCGCCTTCTGGGTCAACGGTGGCGTCGAGCTGTCGCTCACCTGCGTCGTGAAGGTGAAGGATCCTGTCTGTTGCGGCGCCCCGCTGAGAACTCCGCCCCCGCTGAAACTCATGCCCGGCGGCAACGAGCCCTGCCGCGTCCAGGTGTACGGCCCCGCGCCGTTGGTCACGTTTAAGGCAGTCGTCGGGTAAATCACACCCACCAGTCCGGCCGGAAGAGATGTCGGAGTGATGACGAGGGTGTTCGGCGCGGAGAAGTTGGCGGTCACCGAGTGCGGTGCGCCCATTACCAGTGTCTGCGGCGTAGCCATGCCCGATAGGTCACCGCTCCAACCGGAAAACGTGTATCCCGCCGCGGCGGTGACGCTCATCTGTAAAGATGTCCCGGCATTGAAATACCCGCCGGCCGGAGAGATGGACCCCGCGCCGCTGGGCGACACGCCTTCCGCGAGTAAGTACTGGGTCTGGAAAGTAGCCGTATAGGTTGTCCCGCTGGCTGTCGCCGTGACGTTGTGGGTTGCCGCTCCGCTGTCGCTCCAGCCGGTGAATACTTGCTGCGTGCCGGGACTAGGGGTTTGCGGCGTCACTACCCCGATACTATGGGTGCTCCCGGCCGTCCAGGTGGGACTTTGGGGAGCTGTCAGTGTCTGGCCATCGATGACGATCTGCAGGCCGGGAGGATTGGTGGTGATGGTGTTCAGGCCCGATGCCGCGAAATTGGCGGTAACCGTCTCGGGAGCGCTCATCGTCACTGTCGTGGAAGGGGAGGCGGGATTGGCCACAGGACCGCTCCACCCGGCAAAGTTATACCCGCTGGTGGCGGTCGCCGTAAGCGTCACCGCGGTGCCAGCGGTGTAGTAGCCCGCATTCAGCGGCGTGACCGTGCCGCCCGTCGCCGGCGAGGCCGAAAGCATGAGCTGATATTGGGTATCGAAGTTGGCGGTGAAACTGAGTGGTGAGTTTGCTACCGTAATGCTGTGGGTCGCCGCCCCGCCGTCGCTCCAATTGTCGAACACATATTGGGTGCCGCTCGGCCCTGCCTGGGTGTTCGCCACGGAAATCGTGTGCGAGCCCGCCGATAAGTTCAGGGTTTGCGGCGCCGTCTGCGCCGACCCACCGTCCACGCTGAATTGCAGTCCGGGCGGGCTGGTCTGAACGGTGACAGCTGAAGCGGTCCCTGCCTGATTAATGGTGAAGGTCGCGTTGTTGTTGGTGCCGGACGTTGTAAGCTGAGTAGAACGCGGCGGGCCAGTATTGGCTAAGACTGTGTACGACACCGTATCCGGGCCGGGGGGTTGGTTAAATACCGGTGTTCCCGGGAATGGCGCCGTCACCCACGAAGGGAGTGTGGGCAAGTAATACCATGCGCAATTGCCGCTATAAGTGGTATTGGCGTTACCGCCGCCTGCCGGAACGCTTATCGATGGTGGAGCAGCCGTGACCGAACAGGCACTCCCATTCTCTGCTATGATGAGCACGCCGGTCTGAACACTATTCACGGTCGCCGAAAGCACAGTGCTCTGCGAGATACCGTTGTACGGCGGCACCGTGAAGGGTATCGTCACAGCCGTACTGGTGTTGGAACCCGAGGTGGGACCGGTAAAGTTGATAAACGAACCAGAGCCGTCTCCCGAACTGCTCCCGAGACTCCAAGCACAACCGGAGGCAGCCGTGAAATTAATCGTGACGGAGCCACTGCCGCCCGCGGAAGTGAAGCCCCAAATGCCACCCATGGCCTGGCCGCCGCTGGCTGTGATGCTACTGAAACTGCATGGCGGCGGGGGAGCTGGTAATTGGAAGACGGAGAACGTGGCACTGCCGTAGGTTCCACTGGAAAACGTGATCGTGCCGGATCGCGCATCGCCTGACGAATTCTCAGTAATGGCATAGGGAACGCTGCCGTAACCTTGCTGGTCGGAGGAGGTAGTGCCGGTTAAGCTAATCCACGTGACATCCGAACTGGCCGTCCAACTGCACCCGGTGTAGGGGCTGACTCCTGCCGGGGATTTGGTGCAGGTCACGCTCGAAGCGTTGGCGTGATAATCGAAGCTGCCGCCTGGAGGATTGAACAGGAAACTCGTGCACTGGCTTTGCTGCGTGAAAAGAAGCGAGGTCGTGGCGCCGCTCAGCAGTAATGCGACAGCGGAAACCCATGCGACACAGGAATTTCGTCTGCTGGATCCTCTGCTCTGCACGATTTCTTTCCAAACAGAGTGGCAAAAGTGGTTTCGAGTATATCATAATATACCTCGAAACCAAACGTGTTTGACCGGTATGATGAATGCGCTTTCCCCGAAGAACCGGGCTCTGGCATGCGGCACTTTCCAGTTCGGCGGCGGCGGTATTGCTGGTTTGTTTGTTTGAATTATTCGCAAGGTCAGCCCTTATCCCGCTTCTCCCTACCATCCCCAGTGTCCCCGACGAATTCAGCTATCTCCTGATCGCCGATACCTTCGCTTCGGGGAGACTCGCCAACCCAACGCACCCGATGTGGGTGCACTTCGAGACGTTATTCGTGAATCAACGGCCTACCTACTCATCGGTTTATCCGACGATGCAAGGAGTTTTTTTGGCGGCGGGCAAACTACTTGCCGGAAATGCATGGATTGGCGTCTGGTTCAGTGTGATTCTTCTTTGCGGCGCGATTTGCTGGATGCTCCTGGCCTGGATGCCGCCGCGTTGGGCCATCTTCGGCGGACTGCTCGCTGTCATCCAGTTCGGTACCTTCAGCTATTGGATTAATAGCTGTTGGGGCGGCGCTCCGGCCGCATTGGGAGGCGCTCTCGTGTTCGGCGCATTTGGGCGGCTCTCCAAAGGTCCTTCCGTCAGGAATGCCCTCATTCTCGGGCTCGGGATTTTCGCGCTCGCCAATTCCCGTCCCTATGAAAGCCTCTTCATGGAGATTCCCCTCCTTGCGGCGATGGTTTCTCGGGCGCGGAAGGGGAATCTGCGCGAGTGGCTATATCGGGTCGGATTGCCTTTGGTAGTGGCACTGATTGTAGGCGGGGCAGCCACTGCATTCTATTTTTGGCGTGTTACCGGCAGCCCGTGGACCGATCCATACATCCCTTATATGAAGGAGTATGCAGCGTCTCCGATTTTCATTTGGCAGCGTGTTCCCACACCGCCCACGTATCGGCATGAATTGCTGCGCGACGCGCACCTGGCTTTTCGAATCGATGCGCAGGCGTATGGATCGGCAGTGGGAATCGCCCGGGAAACCTTTTTCAAAATCGGCCGGACCCTCAGCTTTTACCTGGGAGCGGTTTTCTTTCTGCCAATTATTATGCTGCCCTGGATCTTGCGGGACCGTCGCGTGCGAATTCTGGTTTGGGCTGTGGCTGCACTATTTATCGGCATGTTCGTGCTGGTGCCGTTCCAACCGCACTATGCGGCTCCGATAGCTTCCGCATTTCTCGCTGTGACGGTCTATTCGATTCGCCGGCTTTGGGTCTTGAAGCGGTACGGAAATCCGATCGGGCGAATCCTCGTACCCGGATGCCTGATCGCCTGTCTCGCCGTTCAGGTACTAACGTATACGCCGCCGCGCCCGCGCCTGGTTTATAAGCCGAAAATTCAGGCAAGCCTCGAGGCTCAACCGGGCAAACACCTGGTATTCGTTCGATACGGGAACCCGCATTTCCTTGCCGATGAATGGGTATATAACGCCGCGGACATCGACAAGTCCAGGGTGGTTTGGGCGCGCGACATGGGTCTTAAAGGAAATGCGGAGTTGTTGACGTATTACGCCGATCGCGTTGCCTGGTTACTGGAGGCGGACGCGTCCCCGCCGCATTTGCTGGCGTACAGACGCGAGCCTTGAACCGCCTTGCCGGCCCGGCGCTCTTACTGCTGCACCATGGTTGCTTTGTGCTGCCACCAGCCGCTCGGAACTGAGAGCGGTTGCACCAGAAGTCTTGGCGGTGATCGTCGGGCCTTCGGTGGAGGAAGTCGTCGAAATGTGGTTCGGGTACCACGACCAACTGCTTCGTGCGAGCGTCTGTCGCGTAGCCGAACGGCGCAGCTCCAGCGATGCGCCGGCTTTTGGCTTTCAGATAAGCGCGGGCTTCGGCGATCCGAGAAGCAGTCATGTCCCGTTCGAACTCCGCGAATGACGCCATCATATTCAGCAACAGATTGTCGAGCGCAGCTGCGCCAAGCTCCGGCGCGGCCACGACTGTCAGCGCGACATCGTGTTGGCGAAGTTCCTGACCGAGCCAATCTACTTTGGCCGCTCTAAAACGACTACACGTCCAGGTGGATTCCCGTCAGCATCGTCGCGGCCTTAACTTCTACAACCGGACTCCGGAACAACGTCGGCTACTCTCGAATTTAGCGAACCTTCACCGCGACATGCGTCTCCAGTCCTGAAGGGACAATTGGGGGACGTCGCCTTTGCCAGCCACAGCGCGCAAGCGGTGCCGAGTCGCCAGGGCCGCGAGGTCGGCGTTATCGAGAAACACCGGACCATCGAGAGCCAGGAAATACATAGCCGATGAGGCGTTGGCACTATGCGGCAACCCCAGCACGTGTCCCAACTCGTGGACGGCGGTCAAGAACAGCTCATTCGCGGGCAAGGATCTTCTTGGATTAAAGGCGATCCAGCCCTGATATTCAGGCAGCCCAGGGAACTGGGCGCGGGCGACTGCGCCTGGCACGAAAAGGTCGGGAACTCCGTCGACGGCTTGAATCGCACAAGCCCGGCTATCCTCCTCGTGCCAAATCATGTCGAGGACGCTGGCCCAGAAGCTCATGGCATGCGCAAACTCCGTTTTCAGTGTCGGGTTTGACGTAGAGAACCGGACGCCAAGGTTCATGGGGCCTTGCTTCAAAATCTCGGCGTGCCCGTCACACGGGGAATAAGGCCCAGTCCACGCGCCAGGGGGCGCGCCTGCCCTCACGGTGAAAGTAAGCATCAGGCACAGCATCATCACGCGCGTCGGCATGCCACGTTGATGGCAGAACCCCAGTGTCGGATCCGAAATCCGGTAACTGACGCAGTTACTCTCACGATCGTAGTGGAAGAACCGCTCGACGCCGCGGTAGGCACGGGAAATGTCCCAGAGCTTCAGGCGGCCCGCCGTAGAGAACCATATTTCTCGGCGACACGAAGGGAACGACATACGCTCTCCTTATCGGCTAAAATGGGCAGGTTTCTAGCTCTAGCGACGGTGCGGGAGCCGCCTATCGGATGCGATTCTCTACCAGGTTTCCCTCCCGGGACCGGGGCAAGGTAACGGCATCGCGGTGGACGCTTTGGGAAATGCCTACGTGACCGGGTCGACATCGGCCGCCAACTTTCCAGTGACGGCTGGCGCGATTCAAACAACCGTGCAGGGGGGAACCGATGCCTTCATCGCCAAACTGGATTCGGCCGGTAATATGCTATACGCCACTTATCTCGGAGGCAGCGGAGATGAGCACGGCAACGCCATCGCGGTAGACGGCTCGGATAACGCCTACATCGCCGGTGTGACGCACAACAGCACGGATTTTCCGGTGGTGAGCGCGGCCCAGCCCGTTGCCGGTGGGGCTTTCGTCTACCGCAGCGACGACGACGGCGCCACCTGGACGGTCGCGGGGAGCGGAATCACCGGGACGGTGGCGCTTCGGGCGGTCGATCCTGTGGACGGAAACGTGGTATACGCAGGGTTGGAGGCCGGAGCTCTGGCGAAGACTACGGATGGCAGGCGCGACTTGGATCAATGCCGGCACTGGCTTAGCTTTGGCTTAGCTTAGGCACGCAACCGCTCTCTTCTCTGGCAATCGACGCAAACCTGTCGACGCTCTACGCGGCCGACGGAAATACTTTCTACCGCAGCGAGGATGCCGGGGCGACCTGGCAGGATATCGGCGCCGCGCTCCTGTCGTTGAACCCGTCAGGCGCACCGATGCTGGTGGCGACCGACCCGGCGCATTCGGGAGTCGTATACGCCGGACGCGTGCGGCTGGCGAAGAGCACGAATAGCGGAGATACGTGGCAAGTGGTGAATTCTCCCGCTACCTATATTCCTTACCAACTGCAGGTGGATGGCTCGTCACCCGCGATCTACGAAAGTGGTTACGGGGCGCGATATCGGAAAGTGGCCGACGCCGTCCCCAAGTCGCCTTGGAAGAGGCGTCGCATCGATATGCAGCCCGTCGTCATCGAGCTTCCACTTCAGGGGGGCATGGTGCGACGGCGCGAGCGCCTTGATGTGTGTCTCGCGCGGATTCCAACCGCCCCGACGAAGCGACATGCCCGTGCCCGCCTACGGCCGGCGTTTTGTCCGCTTGGAGATGCCTCCGAGTACCGCTCGATCCACTGGATTCGTTTCAAATGGTCCGTCAGCGGATGTCGATATGTCCGGAATCCGTTCTGACATCCACCAGCGCGCCACCGCCGCGTCGAAATCAAGGCCTCCCCCGTGCCCGAGTCGAGAATGCGGCAATAATCGTTAATTCCCAGAAGCGGCCTTCGCCAGGCCGGATTTGCCGGCCGCGCGCTTCAGACGCGTCGGCAATCGACGCCAGCGTGTCCATCCAGGGAACATGGGAAGTTCGCTCTCTCACTCTGATTTTCTAAGCAGCAAATGACCACATCGGCCATCTACGGTAGAGTCTCCACCGCCCAGCACCCCACCGAAAATCAACTCATGGAACTGCGCGGCTACGCCGAACGCAACGGGTGGCCGGTCCTCGAGTACCTGGAAGATGCCCGCGACATGCAGCGCGGCCGGCGCCCGGTGCTGGCGCAACTGCTGAAGGAGCTATGCCTGGGCGCGCTCCCAGATCATCGCCAGGCCTTCCAGGGTGAGATTCTCGTCCACGGTCTTGAGGTAGCGCGAGCCGCTCACGATCATCGACGCCTGTCCGCCGGTGGCCACCAGTTTGGTATCGGGTCCCATCTTGGCGATCATGCGCTCGAGGATGCCGTCGATCATGCCGACCGCGCCGTAATACAGGCCGGAGCGCATGCTGTTCACGGTATTGGTGCCGACAATGTCCTGAGGCGGGCGGAAATCGACCAGCGGCAGGCGCGCAGTCTTGCTGAAGAGCGCCTCGATGGCGATGCCGATGCCCACGGCGATGGCTCCGCCGAGATACTCGCCGGCGGCGGAAATTACATCGAAGTTGATGGTGGTGCCGAGATCGACGATGATGCACGGGCCGCCGTACTTATAGAAACCGGCGACACCATTTACCAGCCGGTCGGCGCCCACTTCGAGCGGGTTATCGTACTTGATGGCGATTCCGAGGTCGGTCGAGGGGCTGACGAACATGGGCGTGGTGTGGAAGTAGCGCTCGGCCATGAAGGCAAGAGTGGCATCGATGGGCGGCACCACGCTCGAGATGATGATGCCATCGACGCCAGCTATGTCGAGGCCCACGGGCGAGAAGAGATTGCGCAGCAGGATGCCCCACTCGTCGGCGGTCTGCTGCTGGACGGTGCGCAAGCGCCACTGGCAGAGCAGTTTTCTTTTGTCGAAAGCGCCTATGGTGATATTGCTGTTACCGGCGTCAAGGGCGAGCAGCACGTACGCCTCCTGCAACGATTAGAGTATCGGTTCCATCGTCCCGCCGTACGATGAGATAGCCGTCGGGGTTGAGGCCGGCCGTGATGCCTGTCACGATGCCGTCGGACTGCTCGACTTCGACCCGCCGGCCGGAGGCGTAGCTCGAAAGCTGGGTGAACGACGCGAGGATCGCGGATTCGTTTTGCGCGACGATAGCGTCGGTCGCCGGCAGCAGCGCGAGCAGGATATCCTCGCGAGGGATGACCCGCCCTGCCTCGATTCGAAGCGAAGTAGCGAGCGCGGCGACGTCCTCGGGAAACGCGGAGTGATTGACGTTGATGCCGATGCCAACGATGGCGTTTCGTCCCCCCGCTTGGACCAGGATGCCGGCGGCTTTGCGGTCTGCGAGCATGAGGTCGTTGGGCCAGCGGAGATCGCAGACGAGCCCGGTGGCTTCGAAGATGGCGGTATGGGTGGCGAGCCCGAGAGCAAGAGTGAGAAGCGGCGATTGCGGCAGCACCAGCGAGCAATAGATGCCGTCGCCGGCGGCCGAGTGCCAGGAGTGGCCGTGGCGGCCCTGCCCGGCGGTCTGCTCTTCGGCGAGCACGACGTCGCCGGGAGGCAGGCTCGCTGCAGCGGTCATGGTGGAGTCGATGGTGGGGTAGTAATGGATGGCGCGGGCAGGGAAGGCGCGGCGGATGCGATCGATATCGAGAGAGATCATACGAGTTCCAGGCCCGGCTCAGTAATTGACGCAGTCATACGAGTTCCAGGCGGAAGCTGATATCCATCGCCCTGGCGGAGTGGGTGATGGCGCCGGCGGAGACGAAGTCGGCGCCCGTTTCGGCGTAGGCTCGCACATTGGCGAGACTGACGCCGCCGGACAGTTCGACGCGGGCGCGGCCGGCGATTTCGCGGATCCATTCGGCGGCATCGGCGGGCGTGAGATTGTCGAGCAGGAGGTGTTTCGCGCCGGCCGCGAGCGCTTCGCGCAGTTCGAGGCGGGTGCGGACCTCGATTTCGATTTCGCGGCCAGCGGAGCGGGCGCGTTCGATGGCGTTGCGGACGCCTCCCGCGGCGGCGATGTGATTGTTCTTGATCAGAATCGCATCGAAAAGCCCCATGCGGTGGTTGGTGACGCCGCCGGCGGCCGCGGCGGCTTTCTCGAGCGTGCGCACACCGGGGGTGGTTTTACGGGTATCGAGGACCGTGCAGCCGGTGCCTTGAACGGCCTCGGCAAACTGGCGCGCCAGGGTCGCGACGCCGCTGAGGCGCTGCAGAAAATTGAGCGCCACGCGTTCGCGCCCGAGAAGCAGGCGGGCGTCGCCGGCGACTTCGGCGATGAGCTCGCCTTCGAGGCAGTGGTCGCCATTGTGTTTTTCCAGGGTGAGCGAAGGATACAGCTCGCCGAGCACTTCGAGCCCGGCGACGATCAGCGCCTCGCGCGCCGCGAACCACCCGCGCGCCTGTTGGGATTCGGGCACGCAAGCTTCGCTGGTGATGTCGCCGGGGCCGATATCCTCGTCGAGAGCGAGGCGTACGATCGGGTTCATAGCAACTTGTCGCGTTGCGCCTTGTAAGCGGCTAGACTGGCGCGCATTTTCGCAATGATGTGTTCCGGCGCCTTAGCGAGAAAATTCTCGTCCTCGAGTTGACGCTCCAGGTTGGCGATATTTTTGTGGAACTGATCGAGCTCCTTGGCGTCGCGTTTGGCTTTCGCGTCTTCCTGCGATTTCGGGACTTCCAGCACGAGATCGATCTCGGCGGTGGAACGCATGACTGCCGTCTTGGGTGCGGCTTCCGCCTTGAATTCCAGCTTCACGTTGGCCAGCTTCTGGATGGCGTCGGCGTGACGCTGCGCCACTTCGAGCGCCGCCGTGCGCGAGTAAACCGTGCCCGAAAGCTGCTGCTTGGGATCGAGCTTGCTTTCGGTGCGCAGATTCCGCGCCATGGTGACGATTTCCTGCACGATGCCGATTTCGCGCTCGGCGGGGTGGTCGGTGGCTTCCGCGCGGTATTGCGGATAATTCGCGAGCGCGATAGATGCGGGACGCGACGCCCGCTCCGCTTCCGGCAGGAAACGCTGCCAAAGTTCTTCGGTGAGGAACGGCATGGCGGGATGAAGCAGGCGCAGCACGTTCTCGAAGGCCGCGAGAATATTGCGCCATCCCGCGGTGAGGCCGGATTTCTCCTGGAATCGCAGCTTCTTCAGCTCCACGTACCAATCGCAGAATTCGTGCCAGATGAACTGCCACAGCACCTGCGCGGCCTCATGATACCGGTAGGTCTCGATGGCGCGATTCACCTGCTGCGCGCAATCGTTGAGGCGGCTGAAAATCCAGCGGTCCTCGATGGGGACGCCGTCGCTTTCGGCGGCGGGGAAAAATTCCGAAAGGCGTTCCGGAACCCACGGCTCGACTCCAGAGCGCTCCATGTTGATAAACAGGAAACGCGCGGCGTTCCAGATCTTGTTGGCGAACGCGCGCGAGCTTTCCATGCGCGCTTCGGTGAGGATGATGTCCGTGCCGGGCGCGGCGCACTGCAGCATGGCCATGCGGATGGCGTCGGTTCCGTATTTTTCGGTGACGACAAGCGGGTCGATCACGTTCCCCTTCGTCTTGGACATCTTCTGACCTTCAGGGTCGCGCACCAGGGCGTGAATATAAACCTGACGAAACGGCACGTCGCCCATGAATTCGAGGCCCATCATGATCATCCGCGCCACCCAGAAAAACAGGATGTCGAAACCGGTGATGAGCAGCGAAGTCGGATAGTAGGTGGCGAGATCGACCGTCTTTTCGGGCCAGCCGAGCGTGGAGAACGGCCAGAGCCCAGAGCTGAACCAGGTGTCGAGCACGTCGCTATCCTGCACCAGATTTTCCGAGCCGCAGCGCGGGCAAACGGTGGGTGTTTCGCGCGCCACGATGGTTTCATGGCACTCCTGGCAGTGCCACGTGGGAATGCGATGGCCCCACCAGAGTTGGCGCGAGATACACCAGTCGCGGATGTTGTACATCCACTCGTAATAAGTTTTGGTCCAGTTGGCGGGGATGAACTCGATGCTGCCGTTTTCCACCACGTCGATGGCTTTCTCCGCCAGCGGCTTCATCTTGACGAACCACTGCGTCGAAACCAGCGGTTCGACGGGCGTTTTGCAGCGCTGGCATGTGCCCAGGCTTAGATTGTAGGGGTCGATCTTCTCCAGCGCGCCGATGGTTTCGAGATCGGCGATCACGCGCTTGCGCGCCTCGAAGCGGTCGAGTCCGGCGTAGGGGCCGGCGGCATCGGTCATGCGCGCGTTCTCGTCGATGACCTTGATCTTGGGCAGATTGTGGCGGCGTCCGGCTTCGAAATCGTTGAGGTCGTGCGCGGGCGTAACCTTGACCACGCCGGTGCCGAACTCAGGGTCCGCCAGATCGTCGAGAATAATGGGGATCTCGTGGTCCATGAGCGGAAGCTGAACTGTTTTGCCGTGGAGATCGAGATAGCGCGTGTCTTTGGCGTTGACGGCCACCGCGGTATCGCCCAGCATGGTCTCGGGGCGCGTGGTGGCGACGGTGACGAACCGGCCCGGAAGTCCGTTCACGGGATACCGGATGTGCCATAGGTTGCCGGCCACATCGCTGTGGGCCACTTCGAGATCGGAAATCGCGGTCTGGCAGCGCGGGCACCAGTTCACCATGTATTCGCCGCGGTAGATGAGTCCTTTTTCGTACAGGCGGACGAAAACTTCGCGCACCGCGCGCGAAAGGCCGGGGTCGAGAGTGAAGCGTTCGCGGCTCCAATCGCAGGAGGCGCCGAGGCGGATCATCTGCTTCTTGATGTTGCCGCCGTACTGTTCTTTCCACTGCCAGACCCGCTTCTCGAAATCCTCGCGGCCCAGGTCCCGGCGATTGATGCCCTGCTTGGCGAGTTCGCGTTCCACCACCATTTGCGTGGCGATGCCGGCGTGATCGGTGCCGGGCAGCCAGAGCGTGTTGTGGCCCAGCATGCGCCGCCAGCGGACGGTGACATCGATCTCGGTGTGTTCGAGCATGTGGCCGATATGCAATGACCCGGTCACATTCGGCGGCGGGATGACCAGCGAGAATACGCGCCCGGGGTCCGTGGGATTGGCGCGGAAGATGCCGGAATCGATCCAGGTCCGGGCCCAATGCGGCTCGAACCGCTGAGGCTCGTACACCTTGTCAATTTGCATGGGGAATTTTCAGTTTACCAGGAACACCCTTCTGACGCGCCGCGACACCGCGAAGTAGACCATCCACACAACTGGAAATGCCAGCGAGAGAGTGTCGCGGGAGGTGGCCGAGGGGAAGCAATAAATGTCCACCGGCAGCTTCAGAATAGTGACGAAGGCGTATGTGGCAAGTGCATACTCGAGTGCGACGATCCAGCGCCAGGCGCGGGTGTCGACGGCGAGAATGCAAATCACGGCGATGGCGACGAACAAAATGATGCGCGAGAGGCTGGAAAGAACGAAAAGGAAATAGCGGGCCGGGTCGATCCATTCGACCGACAAGTAGTTTTGCCAGTGGGTGCTGGCGGCGATCAACGCCAGCCCCAGCACCACCTGGCAGAAGAAATAGAGGAGCCAACCGCCAATTGGCCGGTTGCGGCGGGCGACCGCTACCATCGCGCACGCAAGGGCAAGAAGGCCGCCGAACGATTCCGGATCGGGCACTAATTTTCGATCGGCGTCTTCTCGACGTGTTCGATGATGAGTTGCTCGACCGGGGCGCTGCGCTTTTCGAGTTTCAGCCCGAGCGATTCCACCGCCTCGGTAAACGTGGTGCCGCCCCTCGGCTCGGCCGCCGTGTTGGCGCCCGGGGACGAACTGGCGGCAGCGGCCTCGGATCCCGGGATATCCACACCCGCGTTGCGCGCCATGGCCATCAGGTCAGCCATCGAGATGGTGAGGGAAACCTGGTAGTTGCCTGTCAGGCCGGTCATGTCCTTGATCGGGCGACCTGCGGCGCCACCGCCCAGCTGTTGGGAGAATCGTGTCAACATGTCGGCGAAACCTTCCAGGGTCACCTGGCTGAAATCCATGTGCATGGACATGGAATTCGGATCGTTGCCGTCGCCCATCTCCATCTTGAAGGTCATGGTGCCGTTTTTCCCCATATTCATGGTTCCGCCCCGGCCGTCCTTGCTGGCACTAACACGCACCGGGCCTTCGGGCGTGTCCATGCTCCTCTCACCGGGTTTTAACGGGGTGTTCTCGTCGATGGCCTCCGGCGGCGGGGATGCCTGGAGCTTCGGTCCGCCCTTGCCCACCACCAGAGCAAGAACCGGGTGGTCCTTGGTCTCGCGGTGCAGGGACATCTTAAAGCGCTCCGCGAGGAGGGCCTGCAGCATTTGCGGAGCGTCGTCTTTGGAGGCACCCTCGGGCAGTTTGGCGATGATGTCGAACCGCGTATTGGCGAGCCAATCCGGTCCGCTGATCTGATAGTTCTTCACCTTATAGGCGAGGGCGATCAGGTCGGTGAGGGTCATGTAGGTATATTCGGCCTGTGAACCATCCACGCGCGGGCCGATCTTCGGCATTTTTCCGGCTTGGGCATCGGCTGCGAGCTTCATCATGTCCAGGGGAGCGGCCGGTTTCACTGACGCCACTTCGAAAGATAGTTTGGGAGCGGCCTTCGGCTCAGTCTGCCCGTATGACGCACCGGTTACAGCGAACACGGCGGCGCTTATGACTACAAGAGTGAAACTTCGCATATATATATACTCTGCTATATATCGACGACGGAAGCAAGCCAGTCCTTACAGGATTTCTGTTAATTGTCGGTGGGAGTCTTCTCCACGTGATCGACGATCAACATTTCAATCGGCGCCTTGCGCGGTTCGAGCTTCAGTCCGTATTGCTGGACGGCGGTGAACACCGCGGAATTGCCGGGGTCCATCGCGCCGGGCGGAAGCTGAACGGGAATACTCATGCCCGCCGCACGGGCCAGCGCCATTAAATCGCCGAACCCGACATCGAGCGTGAAATCGTAGCGGCCTTTCAGGTCCGAGGCGTCGATGACGGGGCGCTCCACGAACCGGCCCAGCCAGTCCACCATTCCGGTGCTGTTCGTCTTGGTGAATTCGAGGCGCATTCCGTTTTCGCGCGGCAGCATTTTCATGTTGCCGTAGGGGCTTGTCTGTTGGACCGTGCCGCTGCTATCGCTGGTGACGTTGACGCGAACCTGTGCGCCGCCGTCAGTGGGTGTGGGCGCAAGCGGCGCAGCGGGCCCGCCGGGCGAGCCTGCGGCCGCGGTATCGTCCGGTGCGGATTCCTGCAGCTTCAACCCGCTCTTCATCACCACCAGCGCGTAAACCGATTGTTCCTTGATCTCGCGATGGAATGCCAGCTTGAAACGATCGGCCAGCAGGGATTGCATCATCTCGGGAACCTGATCGCGCGTGGCGCCTTCGGGCATTTTCGCGGTCACGGTGTAACGCTCGGCGCTCATCCATTCCGGTCCCGAAACCTGGTAAGGCTTCACCTTGTAAGCGACGCGCATCATTTCCGCCACCGACATGGACTTGATGTTGACTTGCGCGTTGTCGATGACCATGCCGAGATTCATTTTGCCCGACATGACCATATTGACGCTCAGGGGCTCGGCCTTCTTAACGGACGCCACCTCAAACGAGAGGGGTGTCTGCCCGAACGCCACCGTTACAAACAAAAGACTTATACCCACCCAGGGAATACGTGTGCGAATCATAGTTATCTCTACTTTGCAGGAAGATACGACCCTCGCGCAAGTCGGGTTCCCGAAATCGGCAAGACAGCAGGAAGAATTCTGAACCCGACGTTAAGCGCGTGCGTTGATAAAATTGAAGAGGCTTGCCCATGGACCGTAGCTCCGCCGCCAGTTCCGCCACTGCGCGGGATGTGATTCTCGAAATCGTTCGGAATATGAAGGAAGGGCTGGAGCCCCTGCATTATTCCACTCTTCCGCCCGCGATTTACCATGTGTACCTGCATCCCGACGACATGGAACGTTTACGCGGGATCCTACCGCGAATCGTGGACGAGGCGAAGCGCGCGCTCGATGCCGAGGTCGAGCGGATGAATCGCTCCTCGCTGGCCGAATCGTTGGCCGAGCGGTTGAAACTCGCGCGCCGCGGCGACCCGAAAATCTCGGCGCCGGAGGGAGGATGGCAGATTCGCATCCTGGAGAATACCGAAGAGGACGTGGCGCAGGGCGACGTGGTGATCTATTCGGAACTGGCGCTGCCCGCGAAGATGGAACTTTCGGATGGGTCGATGACCAAGCGCATCGCCACGCGCAAGCTGGGCGGCGCGCCATCGGCGGCGCAAACTTCCTACGAGACACGAAAGACGGAGGCGGCGCCCGTGCCCGCGCCCGCCAGTCCGGCGCCGGCCGAAGACGGCGCGTTCGCGGTGATCGAATACGAGGACCAGGGCGGGCACAAGATGTTTCGCATGACCAAGAACGAAATCGTCGTGGGACGCGGCGGCCGCGATTACTGGACGGATGTCAAGCTCGATACACTGGCCGACGTCTCGCGGGAACATTTCCGTCTGCGTCGCGATCCCTCGAGCGGCGAATTTTTCCTGAAGGACCTGAGCAGGCTCGGCACGACGGTCAATGGCGAGCCCGTGCCGTCGAGCATCGACTTTACCAGCGGTGAAAAGCGCGATCTCCAGGTAGAGGCTCCGGTGCCGGCGCAGGCGCGCATCGGGCTCGCGGGGGTGGTGTTTCTGGAATTCCGCAGTTTGTCGGGTGAGTGATCCGGTCAGCATGTTCACCACAGAGGCACAGAGACACAGAGAAAGGCAAAACGTCACGTGGGGCAGCCAATCTTGGCTGCAGCCGCCCTTCAGGCGGCCGCGCCCGCGTCAATCGCGGAATCCGGCTAAAAGCCGGATGCAGGCAGGATTGCCTGCCCCACAAGTCTCGGCGCTGCGTTCCAGGGCGGTGCTTTTTGGACAGGCACCGCTCCCTTGCGGTCGCGGCTCAGTAAGGCGGAGTATCGCAATGCGGAGCGTCGCCCTTGCCTGCTAATACCAAGCTGCGGCTGGCGGGCGCCAGCGATCCGGGGCGTGTGCGGAAGAACAACGAAGACGCCCTCCACGTCGATGCCGAACGCGGCATATTTCTCGTCGTCGATGGCATCGGCGGGCAGGCCGCCGGCGAGAAGGCTGCCGAGATTGCCGTGGGGCGCGTGCGGGCGCGCCTCGAGCGGCAAACCGGCACGGCGGAACAGCGCGTGCGCGAAGCCATCGCCATGGCCAATAACGAAATTCTGCGGGCGGCGCGCGGCAATCCCGAATGGGTGGGGATGGCCTGCGTGCTGACCGTCGCGGTGCTCGATAACGGCTCGGCCGTGGTGGGGCATGTGGGCGATTCGCGGCTCTACCAGATTCGCCATGGCGAAATCCGCAAGGTCACGCACGATCATTCGCCGGTGGGCGAGCGCGAGGATAACCGCGAAATCAGCGAGGAAGAGGCCATGCGGCACCCGCGGCGAAACGAGGTGTTTCGCGACGTCGGGTCGGAAGAGCACGCGCCCGACGACGAGGATTTCATCGAGGTGCAGCGCGTGCCGTTCGACGCCGATAGCGCGCTGCTGCTGTGCAGCGACGGGCTGAGCGACCAGGTGGAATCGCGCGTGATCCAGCAGACGGTGGAATCGAATGCCGGCAATCCCGAAGAGGCGGTGCGGCAGCTCATCGGCGCGGCCAACGCGGCGGGAGGAAAAGACAATGTCACGGTGGTGTTGGTGGAAGGCGAGCGATTTACGGCGCCGCTCGTGTCGCCGCACGCGACCGAGCGGAAAGGGGAATCCGTGATGGCGCGCGTATTGTGGTTCGCCGGCGGACTGGCGGTGGCGGCCGCCGCGGCCTGGTTCTCGCGGAGCTTGTGGGTGCCTCCGCCGGTCGTGGAAAAACCGAAGGTGCTGATGGTGGGAACCGGCACGCCTTATCCGAGCATCGCGGCGGCGATGGCGGCAGCGCACGCGGGCGATACCGTCGAAGTTCCGGGTGGCGAGTACAACGAGCAGGTGCATCTGGCGGCCGGAGTGGCGCTGTCGAGCCGCGTTCCGCGGGAGGCGGTGCTGCGCGCGGCGCCCTTGAGCACGGGTCCCGCGGTTATAGCGGACAATATAAAAGGCGCCAGATTTACGGGGTTCCGGATACTCGCGGGCAAGGATCTGCCGATTTCCACGGGGATCCTGCTCGATAACTCGAGCGTGGAGGTGGATGACGTGGAAGTGGAAGGCGCGGGGATCGGAATCGAAATTCGCGGCGCAGCAAGCCCTGTGCTACGCGCCAATTCCATCCACGACTGCACTGCCGAGGGCGTGCTGATCCTGGGCGATTCGCGTCCGTGGATTTCGCATAACGACATCCGGCGGAATAAGGGTGCGGGGCTCGCGGCGCGCGACGGCGCGCGGCCGGCGCTGCTGGGCAACATATTCGAAAAGAACGCGCCGGAAGTGCCGGACGATTTGAAGACCGCGGTGAAGGACCAAAACCTGCTTCTAGATATTCCGGTCGCAGTGCACAGAACCGCGCCGCCGGCGAAGAAATAAGTATGATCGCACCTGCCTCGCGCAAACTCGGGAAGTTCGAGATCCGCCGGAAACTCGGCCGCGGCGGCATGGCCGATGTGTACCTCGCGCAGGATACCGAATCGGGGCAGACGGTTGCGCTCAAGCTGATCGAACATAGCTCCGACGCCGATACGGTGGCGTCGATCGAAGCGGAAATGCGCGGCGCCACGTTGCAGGCCCGCCTCGCGGACGTCGACCCACGCGTGGTGCGGGTGTTTGGCGCGGGCGACCTGGAAGGCTTCTTCCACGTCGCGATGGAATACGTCGACGGGCAGGATTTGGCGGAACTGATGCGCCGCGGCAAACTCGAAGTGGAATTCGCCGTCGATGTGGCGCTGGCCGTCGCGCAGACGCTGGAGAATGCGCATAAGCTCGAGGCGTCGGTGGCCGGCAAGTGGATCAAAGGAATCGTCCACGGCGACATCAAACCGAAAAACATTCGCATTGATTCGCACGCCAACGTGCGGGTGCTCGATTTCGGCATCGCCAAGGCGCTCTCGCTCTCGCGCAAGCTCACGCGCAATGAATTCGGCAGCGTGCCATACGCCTCGCCGGAGCGGTTGGAAACGGGCGAGGTGAATGCGGGGTCGGATTTGTGGTCGCTGGCGGTGATGTTGTACGAAATGGTCACCGGATTGCGGCCGTATGAGACGGATTCCACCGAGCGCCTGGAGCGGATGATCCGCTCGGGAATCGCACCACCGCCGGCGCCCGATCCGTGCCCGGAAGCGCTGCGGCGGATCCTCATGAAGGCGTTGGCGCCCGATCCGGAATTGCGCTATCAATCGGCCGTGGAGTTGGGGACGGAATTGGCGGCATTCCGGGCGGGCGGAAAGGTAGCGGCGGTAGAGGAAGATATCGAGGCCACGCGGCGGACCTATCGGCGGGCGCAGTCTGACGACGAGACGCGCCGTGCCGCGAGTGAAGAGACGCGGCGGACCGTCGACCCCGTTCCTGCTCCGGCTCCCGAGTCTGTTGCCGCGGCGAAGCCCGCCGTTGCGCCGCAGAAGAAGCCGCGGGGCAACGCGTTCTTTTGGATGAATCGCGCGATTGCCGTCGCGGTGCTGCTGGTGGTGGCATTCGCCACGGCGGCCGCCATGTCGGACTATCACCTCTACCAGAACGGCCAGGCGTTCGTGCGCGAGGTGACGTCGGAACAGCTTACCGATCCCAGCCAGATCTGGACGCGATGGGCGGAACTTTCCAAGAACCATCCCTCGTCTATCTTTTTGCGAGGGCCGCGCAAAGTGGCGCGGGACAAATTTATCGCCGCCGCCGATCACACCATCGACCGGTACCGCAATAACGACGGCCAGCCGGTCTACGAGACCGAATGGCAGCGCGCCCACACCATGCTTCTGCACGCGCTCTCCACCGAGCCCGACGATAAGATCCTGCACGGCAAGCTGCGCTTGTGCGAGGGCCACGTTTCGCGCATCGAGGGCTCGGTTCACGACGATACCGCTCAGTTGAACGATGCCATCGAGGAGTATCAGGAAGCGCAGCGTTCCATGCCGCAATCGCCCGACCCGGCGTTGGGCCTCGCGCGCGTGTACCTGTCGCTTCGTCCGGCGGATATCGAGAAGGCGTCCACCGCTTTTCAGCAGGCGGAAGCCAACGGCTACCATATGGGCGGCCGCGAACTTTCGCAGATGGCCGACGCCTATCGCGATCGCGCCAACCGCGCGTGGAAGGATTCGTTCAGCGTGCGCGGGCTGCCGCAGGAAAAGGACGAGATCCAGCGGGCCGCTGACGATTATCAGCGCGCGCTGGAGTTCTATCAAAAGAGCAACGGATGGGCGAATGCCGGGCTGCGCATCGCGGAGATGCAGGCGAGTCTCGAAAGCGCGCAGACTCGCTTGCAGCAAATCGCCGCGGGGCAGGACGAGACGGAGACGCCGGTGGCGCGTCGGAATCGCGTGGCGGGCGCCATCATTGGATTGATTAATGCGCTGCGGAATAAGTCGACCAAGAAGGACGCGCAATAGCAAATGTGGGGCAGGCAATCCTGCCTGCATCCGGCTTTTAGCCGGATTCCGCGGATTGACGCGAGTGTGGCCGGCTGAAAGCCGGCTGCAGCCAGGATTGGCTGCCCCACAACAGGACTCTAAATGGCCGTAACGCGGAGTACGGCGGCCGCACGGCCGCGCATGAGTCGCGCGCGCCAGCGCACCTGGCGGAGCGACGAACTGATCGGCGTCCTGGCCGCGACATTGGTGCTCGCGTGGGGCCTGCGCCTGGTCTATCTGGCGAAATCGGCCGATCTCGCCGCCATCGACCACGGGCTCGCCTCCAAGCAACTCCTCGATCTGAACGCGCTCGCCGCGCGCGAAGACCTGCTGCCCGCGCTTTCGTCCATCCCCGACCCGCATGTGCGCGAGGAGGCCGCGCGGCAGATTTATTATGTCTCGGGCGGCCTCGGAAACGTGGGCGCGCTGGCGCGCATTCACGGGCTGTTCACCGGCGAGCAGTTCCGCCAGTTGAAGCCCCTGTTCGTGGTCCGGAGGCCGGCGCAGTTCACCCGCGCATTCTATCGGTGGTCCGCGCTGTTCTTCGCGGCGTTCCTGCTGGTGCATCTCTTCTGGAGCGTTCGCGGATTCCGCGGCGATCAGTTCCTGCTGCCGGTTACCATGCTGCTCAGCGGGTCGGGTTTGATCCTCATGATCGCGCTGCGCGACCCGGTACGCGATAACCTGCTCTTCGTCGATTTCGCGCAGGGCGCCGTGCTTGGCTGTCTGCTGCTGGCGGCGTTGAGCGGGCTGGATTACGAAAAGTTGCTCGGGAAAATGACTTTCGTGCCGCTGCTCGCGAGCTTCGGGCTCTCGGTGGCGCTCATTCTGTTCGGGCACGGTCCCGGTACCAGCGATGCGAAAGTGAACCTGCTCGGGTTTCAGCCGGTGGAACTCATCCGCCTGCTGCTGGTGCTGTTTCTGGCGGGATATTTTGCCTCGCGGTGGGATGTTCTGCGGCATGCGCGCGAGACGCGGCCTAAAATGGCAGCGATCACCAGGCGGTTCGATGTTCCACCGGTAGAATACACGTTTCCAGCGCTGGTTTCGGTGGCGCTTTGCGTGGTCTTCTTCTTTCTGCAGCGCGATATGGGCCCGGCGCTGGTATTCGCCTGCCTGTTTTTGACGCTCTACGGCATGGCACGCGGCAGCGCCTTCGTGCCGGCCGTCGGATTGGCGCTGGTGATTTCGGCATTTGCCGTGGGGTGCGCCGTCGGCATTCCGCGCAATGTGGGAGAGCGTGTTTCCATGTGGCTCTCACCGTGGGACAACAAGATTCACGGCGGCGACCAATTGGCGCAATCGCTGTGGGCGTACTCTACCGGCGGCGCCACCGGGATGGGAACGGGTCGCGGCGATCCGCAACTGGTGCCCGCGGGCCACACCGACCTCATCCTCTCGGCGCTCGGCGAAGAGTGGGGATTCGTAGGCGTGGCCGTGGTATTTGCGCTCTACGCGCTGTTGATCTGGCGGGCGCTGCGGGCGGCAATCCGTGCGCGCACCGATTACGAATTCTTCCTGGCCTCCGGCCTGGCCGCGGCCACCACGCTTCAATTGCTGCTGATCGCGGGAGGGTCACTGGGAGTGATTCCGCTTTCGGGCGTGGTGACGCCGTTCCTCAGTTACGGGCGCACGGCGATGCTGGCGAACTTCGCGGTAATCGCCATGCTGGAGGCGATCTCGAATCGCGGACGCGAGGATGGCGGCGCGACGCCGTTCCGCGGGGTGACCATCGCCGTCGGTGCGATTTTAGCGGTCGCCGGCGCGGTGGTGTTGGCGAAGGCGGCGTACGTGCAGGTGGCGCGCAGCGCGGCGGTGATGGGCGAAGGCACGCTGGTCATGCAGGCCGACGGCGCGCGCCGCTATCAGTACAATCCGCGCCTCCTGGAGGTGATGAAGGAGATCCCCAAGGGCACAATTTACGACCGCAACGGACTCCCGCTCGCCACCAGCAATTGGGATGAGCTCGAAAAACATCGTGCCGACTACAAAGCTCTTGGAATTGACATCGACCGCGCCTGTCCACGCTCTGACAGCCGTTATTATCCCTTCGGCGGCCTGATGTTCGACCTGCTTGGCGATTTGCGCACCCGCCTGCGCTGGGGCGCCACCAACACGGCGTTCGTCGAGCGCGACGAAGCGCGCCGGCTGCGCGGCTATGACGACCGGCCCACGCTGGTCGACGTGAAAGGGTCGGGCGGGCAGGCGACGCGCGTCCTCCGCTACGATTATCGCGAGCTGGTACCGCTGTTGCGACATCGCTACGATCCTGGTAATCCCGAGGTCGAGCGCGTGCTCAATCGCAAACGCGACGTGCGCATGTCGATCGACGCGCGCCTGGAAGTGCAGGTGGCGCAGATTCTGCAGAATCAGTTGAAGGCCGCGGGGAAGGACAAAGGCGCGGCTGTTGTGATGGACCCGGCGACCGGCGATTTGTTGGCCGCGGTGAGCATTCCATGGCCGGTCGAGGCCGAATCGGGCGAAGACCCCGTGGCAAGCGGCCAGACCGCCGCGAACTATCTCGATCGCGCACGGTTTGGACTCTATCCGCCGGGGTCGACATTCAAAGTGGTCACCGCCATGGCGGCGTTACGTAAGGACCCCAACCTGGTCCACAAGACTTATGACTGCATCCGCCTTCCGGATGGCCGCGTCGGCCAGTTTCTCAAAGGCTCGAAGCGGCCTATCCGCGACGACATCCAGGATACCGAGCCGCATGGCACGGTCGACCTGGAAAAAGGTATCGTGGTGTCCTGCAATGCGTTCTTTGCGCAGTTGGGGGCCTACGATGTGGGCGCGGAACCGCTCTGGACTACGGCCAACCTGCTAGGCATCCTGTCCGCCGAGCCGAATACCGCCGACCAGTTGAAAAAATCGCTGCCGCAATCGTCCTATGGACAAGGGCAGGTGGTGGCCACGCCCTTCCAGATGGCACGGGTTGCGGCGACGGTGGCCGATGGCGGGACGATGCCCGAAGGCCGCTGGATTACGGACGAGACCAACACCCGCAATGCCGCGCCGCAAACCGTTCTCTCGCCCGAACTGGCGGCGACGCTGGCGAAATTCATGCGCGAAGTGGTAACGCAGGGGACGGGGCGCAGGGCCTCGACCACCAGCGTCCCGATGGCCGGAAAAACCGGGACGGCCGAGTTGGCGGACGCACCTTCACATGCGTGGTTCATCGGGTTCGCGCCCTACGGCACGGGAACGCGTAAAATCGCGGTGTCGGTATTGGTGGAAAATGGAGTGTACGGCGGAACGAACGCCGCGCCGGCGGCGGCGGAAATCGTGAACGCCGCCGCGAAGTTGGGACTGGTGCAATAAGGAAAGTCATTAGCCACGGATGGACACGGATGGACACGGATAACGGCAAACGCAAAATTGTTTATCTGTGTGCATCCGTGTGCATCCGTGGCTGATTCTCGTGTTAGACGATATGAATCTGTTTTCCGAGATCGAGAAAACCATCGAGCGGGGATTTCGCAAATGGACCGACCGCATGCTCGGCCCGGCCGATTCGGATGAATTCCTGCTGGTGCATCGCGCCATTTTAGAGGCGATCGAGGCGAAGGTGCAGACCGTGGCGCGCGGCGAGCGCGTCTTCCCGTACTCGCACGTCACCGTCACGCTGGTCTCGCCTGACGCCGACCGGCGCGCGCTCTACCAGACCGCGTTCGGTGAGGGCGGAAGGCTCGAAGCCGATATGCGCGAGGCCTTCGAAGCGGTGAAATGCGACCTGCCGCGCGGCTTCCACGTGGAGGTGAAGACGGCCGAGACGGGCGAAAAGAAATTCGAAATCGAATACGCGCTTGAGCCCGCGAAACCCGTGCAGCCCGTGCGCGAGGAACCGCGCGGCGCCGGCCGCCTCACGCTCGTCAAAGGAAAAACCATGCAGCCCGAATACGTGCTCGAAAAAGCGCGCACCAACATCGGGCGCATCGCCGAGTTGACCGATGCCGATCAGCGTGTGGTGCGCCGCAACGACGTGGTTTTCGAGGAAGGCGACGAAGCCAATGCGACGGTGTCGCGCCGCCATGCGCACATCCGCCTGGATGCCGGCGAGTATCGCATCTGCGACGACGAGAGCCAATACGGTACCCGGGTTTTCCGCGACGGCCGCGCCATCGACGTGCCCGCCGGCAATCGCCGCGGCGAGAAGCTTCGGCCCGGCGATGAGATTTACCTGGGGCGCGCCTGCCTGCGTTTCGATCGATGAGGCGAGTCGCTTCCATCGCAATGTTGCTGCCCGTTCTCGGGCTCGGCCAAGTCAATCTCAACTTTCAGCAGGGCCGCCCTGGCGAAGTTCCGCTGGGATGGTTCGTTCAGGACCCCACTGGCCGCGGATTCACGGCATCGTGGCAGCACGATGGGTGTCGCGGCGCGCTACCGTGCGCGACGCTTTCGGCGGCGGCGGATTCTCCGGCCGACAGCTTCGGCACCCTGATGCAGAGTTTCGCCGCGCTCCCGTTTCACGGGCTGCCGGTGCGCCTGCGGGCGTGGATCCGGCTGAAAAAAAACACGCCCACCGATCACGCGCAAATGCTGCTCCACGTGGCCCGGCCGAATTTCCAGCAAGGCTTCGCCGATAACATGGCAAACCGGCCGATCGTAAGCGAGGAGTGGGCGCAATACGAAATCCAGGGCGATGTGGCGCCAGACGCGCAAACGATTCAGATCGGGCTGTCGGTCTATGGATCGGGGCGCGCGTGGATCGGCGGCATCGAGTTCAGCCCGGTGACGGCGGAGGTTTCCGGCCCGGCGGTCGATGCCGCACGGGAAGTCATCGCGAAACAGTACGCGCGCATGGATGCCGCATTCGTGCGCGGCGATGGCAACGAAATCGCCGCCGTGCTGATGCCCGGCGCGCAAATGGGCGTGGGAACCATTCGCGAGCCGTTGCTTCCGGCGATACAGGCGGAAATCGCCAAGGGCGAGAAGCTCACCACGCGAACCGAGGTCACCTCTCTGCGCCTCGATGGTGACGAGGCCATCGTGATGGTGCGGCGCGAGGCGCAGGATCCGCAATCGGACGGTACACGCAGCGTGATCACCAGCCATCGCGACACCTGGATTCGCGCGTCCGAAGGCTGGCGGTGGAGGGAATCGATCGAGGTGTCGTACCACTGGATGCTGCCTCCCACCAGCGCGGACGCGGCGCGCCCGGTGGTCGCGGAATTGAAGACGCGTGCCGTTCCGGCCGCCGGCGATGACGAACTGGCGGCGTTCGGCGCGGCGGTGGGAGAAGCGCGCATCGTGGTGCTGGGAGAGGCGGCGCACGGTACGCGCGAGTTCGCGCAAGTGAAATGGCGGCTCCTGGAGTATCTGTGCACGCACAAGGGTTTCACGATTCTCGCGGCTGCGAAGGATGTAGACCTGCCACCGGTGAGCGGCCGGGTGTATTGGGAGTTCGTCGGGCTCGATGCGGTAACGCCCGAGAGGGTCTCGGATCTGGCAAATGTGGACCACCCGCAGGCGAAGATCGTGCTTTGGACCGATAATACGCACGCCCGCGACCCCCAACTGCGCGACAAATTCGGCCGCAAATTGTACGCCGTGGGGTTCGCCTTCGATCGCGGCGAGATGCGCGCGGTGGGAGTCGAAAAGGGCGAATCGAAAGGGCTGGGAACCTATACCACGCAGGCCTCTCCTGGGGGATCGGGCGATGCGGTGCTCAAGGCGGCGGGAATTCCGCGGTTCTTCCTGAATATGGCGAAGCTTCCGCCGGCCGGGGCGCTGGCGCGATGGCTGGCGGAGATGCATTTGTTCCACGATCTGGGGGCATACTGGGTGTTGGACGACCCGGACGCGAGTCTCCAGCCGGAACAGCTCGGTCTGAGCTACGACGGGCTGTATTATGTGGAAGAGGTTCACTCCGGCGGTTAGGAACTTTTCGTCGACGCTTGGGGTCCAAGCTGCAAGGAGGACGTATGCGCGGGTTAGCGGCATTCGTGTTTCTGGCCGCGCCGCTTTTGTTGGCGCAAGATCCTATGGATGCGCAAGGCTGGCTCGATCGCGGCGTTGCGGAGTTCAAATCGGGACGCTATTCCCAGGCAGCGGCCGACTTTCAGCGAGCCGTCGATAGCGACCCTTCCAACGTAAACGCTCATCTATACCTGGCGACGGCCTGGGTCCAGCAGTACATCCCGGGCGCCGAATCTCCCGACAACCGCACCGCCGCCGCAGTAGCCGACCGGGAGTCGCGGAAGGTGTTGGAACTGGACCCAGGGAATGAAAAAGCCATGCTTTATCTGGCGTCGCTCAATCTATATCAAAAGAGGTGGGACGAGGCGCAAGCGTGGTACCAGAAAGTCGCCGACACGAATCCGCAGAACGCGCAGGCCTGGTACAGCAGGGGATTCATCGCGTGGTCGCGGTGGTATCCGGCCGAACAAGCTGCCCGCGCCAAGCTCGGAATGAGGCCCGAAGATCCCGGTCCGCTGCCGGCGAGCGACATCAAAACGGACTTGATCGCGAGCTATCAGCCGATTATCGAAAGCGGCTCGAGCGACCTTCAGCGCGCCCTCGAAATCGACCCGCAATACGACGATGCCATGGCATACATGAATCTCCTGATTCGCGGGCGGGCCGATCTGCGGGACAACGTGGCCGACTATCAGCATGATATCGACGATGCCAATTCGTGGGTCGACAAGGCGATGGCCGCCAAGAAGGCGGAGGCTAAACAACGTGCAGCCGAAATCCCCGCGCCGCCGCTCCCCGGAGGAGGCCGTGGCGATCGCCGTCCCCCGCAACGCATCCGTGTTTCCGGTGCGGTGATGGCCGCCATTGTCATCCACCACGACCCACCCGTTTATCCGCAACTAGCCAAGAGTGCGGGCGTTTCGGGGACGGTGGTCTTGTCGGTCGTGGTCGGCCCGGACGGCACGGTCCAGGAAGTCCGCTACCTCACCGGCCCGTCACTCTTGGCGCGAGCCGCCATGGATGCCGTTCGCAACTGGACATACAAACCCACCATTCTGAATACCGAGCCGGTGGAAGTGGAAACTACCGTGGAAGTGAACTTCTCCCTGCAGAATTAGGGTAGGCTTTCCGCACCGCCGGGCGGGTTGGCGCGGCGAGTTCTCCTGCTATCGAGGACGGGTAGTAAAGGAGGCTCGAAATGCGATTCTGCGTATTCCTTCTTCTGGCGGCTTCCGCGTACGCGGGCTCCGCCAACCTGCTGACCGTCAAAACCGAGTCCGGGCTGGTTTCCGGCGCCGGAACCGACGTGCGCGTGTACAAAGGGATTCCGTATGCCGCGGCACCGGTGGGACCGCTGCGCTGGCAACCGCCCGAGCCGCCGGCTGCATGGAGCGGCGTGCGCGAGGCGACGGAATTCGGCCCTATATGTCCGCAAACCGGCGCTCTGGGAATGAAGCTCCCCAAGATGAGCGAAGACTGCCTCACGCTGAACATCTGGACGCCGGCGCGAAGACCGGGGGACAGACTGCCCGTGCTGGTATCGATTCACGGCGGCGGATTCGTCGGCGGCTGGAGCAGCCTGGACGTGTATGAGGGCGAACCTCTGGCGCGGCAAGGAGTGGTCTTCGTTTCCATGAATTACCGCCTTGGTGTGCTCGGATTCCTCTCGCACCCCGCGCTGGCGGGCGAATCTCCGCACCACACTTCCGGCAATTACGGGCTCATGGATCAGGTGGCCGCGCTGCGGTGGGTCGAGCGAAACGTCGGGGCGTTCGGCGGCGATCCGAAGCGTGTCACCATCATGGGCGAATCGGCGGGAGGGAGCAGCGTCTGTTATCTGCTGGTCTCACCCTTGGCAAAAGGACTGTTCCAGCGCGCGATTTCCCAGAGCGCCCAAGGCATATACCTTCCCATGACGCCGGCGGCGCGGGCGCAGGAAGACGGCGCTAGATTGGGCGACGACATAGCCGCGCTGCGCGCTCTCAGCGTGGATGACCTGCTGAAAAAGCTCCCTCACAGCGCTTCCGGACTGCCGGCGGGCGCGCAATTTCAACCCACGGTCGATGGGTGGGTGCTCCCCGACGACCCCGCCGCCTTGTTCGAGCAAGGCCGCGTCAATCGCGTTTCCGTGATCGCCGGAACCGACAGCGATGACGGAGCGGCTGTCATGCTGTTCACGACAAATCCCGTGCGGACCGTGGCGGGATACCGGGAATACCTCGGCGCGCACTTTCACGATTCCGTCGAACGCGTCTTTGCCCTCTATCCCGCGAATTCCGACGCGGAGAGCCGCCAAGTGGCGCGCCTGTTGGCGAGCGATACCAACTTTCTGTTCGGCACACGTTCCGTTCTGTTGGCGATGGCGCATGCCAGCCGTGCCTATTGGTATGAATTCACGCGCATGGACCCGGTCAGCCTTAAGTTCAAAACATTCGGCCCCGTGCACGGCGCGGAAATGGGATATGTCTTCGGCGACCTGTCGAAATCGCTCTACGCCGGAACGCCGCTGCTGCCGGGGAAGGTAGAAGGCTTCGACGATACCGACCGGGCATTATCGAAAGCCATGAGCGGAGCGTGGATCGCATTCGCGAAAACCGGCAATCCCAACGGCCCTGGGCTCCCGCGTTGGCCCGCGGTGGACCCGCGCGCGCCGCGGTTGCTGCAATATGGCGATGAGATCCGGACGGTGGATGCCATGCGCGCGGAGCAGATGGAATTTCTGAAAGAATACTACGCGAAGCAACGCGCCGCAGCTAAAAAGTGACGCCCAGCAGAAATTCGCCCTGGTTCTCGTTACTGTGCAGCAGTCCGCTGGGGTCGAGGAAATGATGCGCGCCCCAGCGCGTGTAGCGAATTTCCGGCTGGATGTGGATCACCAGAAATTTGATATCGAGCCCGCCGCCGAAGACGTACCCGCGCGTGGTGCTGTTTTCTAATTGCGACGGCGTTCCGCTGGAGGTCGTCGTCGTGGTATTGCTGCTGAATAGCGTATTTTTCACAGTCTGCGACAGCCCCTGCAGCGTGTCGAAGGCGACTCCGGCATCCACGTAAGGACGAACGAGTTTAGTTCTCAGGAAGCGATATTTGCCGAGGAGGGGAAACTCCCACGCGTTGCCGGAAGTGCTGGAACCCGTGAAAGTGTCCACTCCCATCGCCGATTCCTGGTAATTGATGTGGCGATAAAGCACGTCAGCCTCGACGCTGAGTCCGAATGGCAGGTGTAATTCGCCCGTCGCTCCGATGATGTAGCGGTTGGTGTGTGTGGCGAAATCGACAAATCCGGCGGGATTGGTCCCGCTAGCGGCGTTGACAAAGTCGGTGAGCGGCACGCCTCCCTTCACACCGAACGAAAAGAGCTGGGAGCAGGCGGGGGTGGCGATGAGCAGCAGCAGGAGCAGAGGGCGCATAAAAGTGAATACGTCGCAAGCGGCGCGACGTTTCCATCTTAGCGAAGCGGGAAAGCGAGGAATCGTACGGCTGCTTACAGCTCGAACGATTCGCCGAGATAAATGCGTTTCACTTCGGGATCGCGCCCCAGCGCTTCCGGACTGCCGGCGCGGAAAATTCGGCCATTATTGATGATATAAGCCCGATCGGTCACCGACAGCGTCTCGCGCACGTTGTGATCGGTCACCAGGATGCCGATGCCGGAGCGTTTCAGGTCGAAGATGATGCGCTGCAGTTCCAGTACTTGAATGGGGTCGATGCCCGAAAACGGTTCGTCGAGCAACAGAAAGCTCGGGCTGATCACCAGCGAGCGCGCGATCTCTACGCGCCGCCGCTCGCCGCCCGAGAGCATGTAGCCCTGGCTGCGGCGCACTTTCTCGAGTCCCAGTTGATCGAGCAGGCGCTCCATTGTCTCCCGCCGTTCACGCGCGGAAATGGAGAGCGTCTCCAGAATCGCCATCAGATTCTCTTCCACCGTGAGCTTGCGGAATACCGACGCTTCCTGCGGCAGATAGCTGATGCCGCGGCGCGCGCGCAGGTACATCGGCAGCGGCGTGATATCTTGGCCATCCACCGAGATGCGCCCGGAATCGGGGCTGATGAGTCCGACGATCATGTAGAACGACGTCGTTTTCCCGGCGCCGTTCGGCCCCAGCAGGCCGACCACCTCGCCTTGCTGCACATGTACCGTAACATCATCGACTACACGCCGGCCACGGTACGCCTTCGAGATCTCGTGGGTTTCCAGGGTTTTCATGCGGAGGGTGGCAGAGCGTGAGCGCGCGTCATTTTTTCTTCTTGGGCGGGATGCGATCCATGGCCGCGCCCTTACCCGTTAGCTTCCCACTATCGATGAAGTAGATCAATTCGGGCTCGTTAAGGATGGTCGGGGAACCGCCGGCCACCGTGCGCGTCAGCTTTGGCGAGCCGCCGGTCAGCAACACTTTCTGCTCGTCCGTGTAAAATTCCATGTGTTCGGAAGTGCCGTTATAGGAATTGTCCCGGCGCGCTCCGGAGATTTCCACGGCGCCATCGGCAAAGGCTTTTTCGAGCTGCGAATCGGCGCTGGAATCGGCCAGCCACGCGTGCAGCTCTTTCGATTTCAAATGCAATTCGGGCCGTTCGAGCTTGACCCCGCCGGAGTAGTGCGCCAGCCGATCCTGATCGGTGTAGACCATGTGAGCCGCGTAGACTTTGGTCAGCACGGGCGCCGTGTTCTTCTTCTTTTCGTCATCCTTAGGCTGCTGCCACGCCTCCGTCACTACATTGCCGTCGGCGACAATGGAGTGCTTGTCGCGATCGATCTCGATCGCCTCGGCGCTGATGCGGTTGGCGCCCTGCCACGCGCGCGCGGCGCCCTCGTAGCGGGTGCGATGATTCCCGGCGCGATTGGTCGATTCCATTTTCCGCGCCTGCGCGTTCAGGGGCGCGTCGCCGGAGAGCATGCTGGAGTCGCTCTTCCGGTCCTTGTCGGGCATGCGCGTGGAATCCAGATGGCCTTCAGCGAGGAAATCGCCGGTGCGCTCGTCCAGGCGGATATGGTCGGCGGTGGTCGTGCCGGTGTCGTCGGAAACAAACGCGCTGCCATCGAGCGTCATCACGTTCTGCTTCTGGTCGAATGTCGCCTTATCGGCGTGCGCTTTCCGGTCGCCTTCCTGGTAGGTGAAATTGCCGGTCTGCTCCATGGCCGACAACTGGTTCGAATTGGGTTCAAAGTGGGCCGTCAGATCCTTGCTGGACGTAGCGGTGACGGCACGGTTATGTTTCTTCTCCTCGGCGTTCGGATCCGTGGTCGTGGTTACGTTGTTGGCGTGGAAGGTATCGACGTGGTTTTGCGGGCCGTAGGAGATCAGCATGTTTTCGCCCACCAGCGTGCGGTGATGCGAGGCCGGCTGGCTGGGCAGAAATTCCAGCGTGCCCGAGGGATGCGCCGACAAGGTCTGGATTTCACGGCCGCCGGGGCGCATCTTCAGGTCGATATTCTCTGAGCGCAGCACGTGCGAATCGGCGGGCGTCTTCCCCTGCGCGGCCAGCGGCTTGGAAGCGACAACGGCGTTGCCGGTGCAGACAACGTGGTCGAGTTGGCTTTCCTTATCGTGCGGGTTGAAAAGCATCTCCACCTGGTGGGCATTCACCTGCGTCTCGGAAGTTTCGCCGGTGGACGTCATGGCGGCGTTTCCCTCGACTACGATGCGCTGGATCAGATGGTCGTCATTGTAAAAGACCCAGACGCGGTCGGCCGAATAGGTCAGGTGCTTGCCGGGAGTCTCATCGCTGCCATGAGCGTGGTCGGCGTCGATCTCGCGGACGAATTTGTGGCCTTCGCCGTCGTCGCGCAGCCGGATGATCGGCTTCTCGCCTTCGAAAGTCAGCTCGTCGCGGGTCATGCGGCCAGTGGGCAGGAGGTCGATTTCGCCTGCGCTTTCCGCATACTGGAGGCTCGGCGCCACGATGTGCAGCGGTTTTGCGTGGGGCGACGCCGCCTGCCAGTCAACCACCACGTCATTCTTCATAATGAGCGCCCGCGTGGGCGGATCATAAGTGGCGCCGTTGGATTCGCCATGGCCGTTCTTGAACTCGAAGCCGCAATGGCCGTCGGTATCGGCATGGCCGGTGTTGGTGTCGAAGGTGACACCGGTGCACGTAATGCTGATGAGGTTGGGCGGCGGTTCACCCTCGACCGGCTCGCCGAGCGTAATACGCACCTCGCCATCGGCTTTCATCCGGCCCTCGGAATCGAAATAAGTAGCGGCAGCGCTGCGCACCAGGTCATACTTGGTGTCGCAGTTTTTGGCCGACTTGTGGAAGATGTGCAGCTCCACGCCGCTCAGTTCGCTGTGCGACGAGTCGGACGCCTGGCGAACGTCTTCTGCAATTATTTGCGAGTTGGTACAGCCGGTTTTCTGGTCTTTTGTCACCCAGTTCCAGCCGTGGCTGGTCGAACTGAGCTCCGGGGGAAGCTGCGGCGGCGCCGCTAAAGCCTTCCGTTCGCTATCCTTCTTCAGCTTCCGATAGGTGACGCCGACGCCGAAAATGATGGCGGCGATCGCCACCAGCAGGAGCCAGCGGGTACCTCGCATGCGATTAACTCCACTATAGCGCGCTATAGTGTCAGACGAATGAAGCTTCAGATGCACTCCGAGCCCATCCAGCTTTTCGTCACCGGCGGCACGTTCGACAAAGAGTACAACGAGCTCACCGGCGAGCTTTTCTTTAAAGCGACCCATATCGACGACATGCTCCGCCTGGGCCGCTGCCGGCTCGACGTAAAGGTCGAAACGCTGATGATGATCGACAGCCTGGAGATGGCCGATTCCGGCCGGCAGTTGATTCTCGAGCGCTGCCTGGCCGCTCCCGCAAGCCGCATTGTGATCACGCATGGGACGGACTCCATGGAGCAGACGGCGGCGGTGTTGGGGCAGGGAACGGCCGGGAAAACGGTGGTGCTCACGGGCGCCATGGTGCCATACAAATTCGGCAGCTCCGACGGGATGTTCAATCTCGGAACTGCCCTGGCGTTCGTGCAGGCGCTCGAACCGGGAGTCTATGTGGCGATGAACGGCCGCTGTTTCCCATGGCACTCCGTCCGCAAAAATCGCGAGCTGGGCATTTTCGAGCTGGTGGAGGGGAGCTGAGAGCCACCAGGGCACCGTCGCACTGGTTTGCGTGAAAGAGAACGAAATATCTGGGCAGATCGTGAATGCTGCCTATCGGGTTCACACAGTTTTAGGGCCCGGGTTGCTGGAATCAGTTTACGAGGAAGCGCTCGCGTACGAGCTCCGCAAGCGCGGGTTAAGCGTGGTCCAGCAGCAGCCCATGCCTGTTGTTTATGAAACCGTGCGGCTGGATATTGGGTTCCGCGCGGATCTCATAATCGAAGGCTGCGTAATCGTCGAAGTCAAATCGATTGTGGAGATTGCGCCGGTCCACAAAAAGCAGTTGCTGACCTATTTGCGGTTGGCGGACAAGAAGTTGGGACTCGTGATTAACTTCAATGTTTTCCTGATCAAAGACGGCATCACCCGTGTCGTCAACGGACTGTCTTAGGTGTTTCTCTGCGTACTCTGCGCCTCTGCGTGAGAAAAAAAGAATTTCACGCAGAGGCGCAGAATACGCAGAGATCCCACTCAAGCCGGCATGAGTGCCTTCTTGTCAAGTCCCAAAATTCCTTTGTGTGCTTTTACTTACAAGGGAGAATTGTCACTCTCGCGCTGAGTGTGCTAATAATATCCTGGAGCCCGGCGAGTGAATGATGAACCCGCCGAGAGAACTCCCGGTAGACCGGTATCACACAGATTCTATTCCTACAAAGGAGGCAAAGTTCATGAAAATTCGTCCGCTTCATGACCGTGTTGTGGTCAAACGGATTGAGCAGCAGGAGCAGAAGCAAGGCAGCCTGTATATCCCCGACAGCGCCAAGGAAAAACCGCAGGAAGGCGAAGTCGTCGCCGTCGGCAACGGCAAGCGCGATGACAAGGGTCAGGTGCACGCGCTGGATGTCAAGGAAGGCGACCGGATTCTGTTCGGCAAGTATTCCGGCAGCGACATCAAGATGGATGGCGAAGAGTATCTGATTATGCGTGAGGACGAGATCCTCGGGGTGTTCGAGAAGTAAGGAGTCAATAGCGAAATGGCGAAACAGATTGTATATTCCGAAGCCTCTCGTCAGGCGATTTTGCGCGGCGTAAACCAGTTGGCCGACGCGGTGAAAGTCACGCTCGGTCCCAAGGGCCGCAACGTGGTTCTGGAAAAGAAATTCGGCGGACCGACCATCACCAAAGACGGCGTCACCGTCGCAAAGGAAATTGAGCTCAAGGATCCGCTGGAGAACATGGGCGCGCAGATGGTGCGCGAAGTGGCCTCCAAGACCAGCGATGTGGCGGGCGATGGCACCACCACCGCCACCATTCTGGCGCAGGCAATCTATCGCGAGGGCGTGAAGTCGGTCGCAGCCGGCGCCAACCCGATGGCCGTGAAGCGCGGCATCGAAAAGGCCGTTGAAGTGGCCACCGAAGAAGTGAAGAAGCTCTCCAAGCCGGTGTCCGGCGACATGATCGCCCAGGTAGGCACCATTTCCGCCAACAGCGATTCCACCATCGGCAACATCATCGCCGAAGCCATGAAGAAAGTCGGCAAGGACGGCGTGATCACGGTGGAAGAGTCAAAGACCATGTCGACCGAGCTCGACACGGTGGACGGCATGCAGTTCGATCGCGGCTACCTCTCGCCGTATTTCGTCACCGATCCGGATCGCATGGAAGCCGTCATCGAGGATCCCTATATACTCATCCACGAAAAGAAGATCAGCAACATGAAAGATCTGCTGCCGCTGCTCGAGCAGATCGCGCGCTCCGGCAAGCCGCTGCTGATCATCGCCGAAGAAGTAGAAGGCGAAGCGCTGGCCACTCTCGTGGTTAATAAGCTGCGCGGCACCCTTAACGCCTGCGCCGTGAAGGCCCCAGGCTTCGGCGACCGCCGCAAGGCCATGCTGGAAGATATCGCCATCCTCACCGGCGGCAAGGCGATCACGGAAGACATCGGCGTGAAGCTGGAAAGCGTACGGCTGGAAGACCTCGGCCGCGCCAAACGCGTCACGGTGGATAAGGACAACACGACCATCGTGGACGGCGCCGGATCTCAAAAGTCCATCGAGGGCCGCATCAAGCAACTGCGCACCCAGATCGACGAGACCACTTCCGATTACGACCGTGAAAAGCTGCAGGAGCGGCTGGCGAAGCTCGCCGGCGGCGTTGCCGTGATCAAGGTCGGCGCGGCCACCGAGACCGAAATGAAGGAAAAGAAGGCCCGCGTGGAAGACGCTCTGCATGCCACTCGCGCGGCTGTCGAGGAAGGCATCGTTCCCGGCGGCGGCGTGGCTCTTCTGCGCGCGTCGAAGGCGCTGATCGGCCTGAAGGGTGTGGGCGACGAGCAGATGGGTATCGACATCGTGCGCCGCGCCTGCGAAGAGCCGCTGCGCCAGATTGTGTCGAACTCGGGCACCGAGGGTGCTATCGTGGTGGCCAAGATCCGCGAGAACGACAATCCGAACTTCGGGTACAATGCGCAAACCGACAACTACGAAGACCTGGTGAGCACCGGTGTCATCGACCCGACCAAGGTCACCCGTTCTGCTCTGCAGAACGCTTCCTCCATCGCATCGTTGATGTTGACCACGGAAGCCATGGTCGCCGAGATCCCCGAGAAGAAGTCGGCCCCGCCGGCTGGTCCGGGCGGCCACGGCCCTGAGATGGATTACTAACTGAGCCGCGCGACCCGGGAAACCAGGGAGCGCGGCTTTTTTCATGCGGCAACTTTACATTCGGCCGATCGCTTTGGCACGATAGCCGAATGAACCTCGCTCGGCCGATTCTGGCCCTTCTCCTTCTCTCGCCGCTTTTCGCCGCCGATAATGCCGATCGCCAACTGGCGCGCGATCTCTTCCAACAACTGATCGAGATCAACACCACCGATTCGGTGGGCAGCACCACCGAAGCCGCCGAAGCCATGGCCAAACGCCTGCTCGACGCCGGCTTTTCCGCGGCCGACGTGAAAGTGCTCGGCCCCAACAATCGCCGCGGCAACCTCGTGGTGCGCGTCAGCGGGACGAGCGCGGCACAGAAGCCGGTCCTCATCATCTGCCATCTGGATGTGGTCGAAGCCCGCCGTTCGGATTGGACCACCGACCCGTTCCAGTTTGTCGAAAAGGACGGCTATTTCTACGGGCGCGGGACGCAGGACGTCAAGGAAAACGACGCCGCGCTCGTCGCCGATCTCATCCGCCTTCATCGCGAAGCCTGGCGCCCGGAGCGCGAACTCATCGTGGCGCTTACGGCCGACGAAGAGGGTGGCAAATCGAATGGCGTCGATTGGTTGCTCAAAAATCACCGCGATCTCGTCGACGCCGCGTTTGCCCTCAATCCCGATGCCGGCGGCGTGACGTCGGTCAAGGGCAAGATCGTCAACGTGGATGTCGAAGCGAGCGAGAAGTTGTACCAGGATTTCGAACTCAGCGCCACCAATCCCGGTGGCCACAGCTCGCTTCCCGTGCCCGATAATGCCATCTATCACGTGGCGGATGCGCTCGCGAAACTGGAGAAGACCGTCTTCCCCTTGGAGCTGAATGAAGTCACGCGCACGTATTTCGAGCGCCGCGCCCCGCTCGAGACTGGGCAGATGAAAGACGACATGAACGCGATCCTGCATATTCCTCCCGATCCATCCGCCGTCGCGCGCCTCTCTCAGGACCCGCGCTATAACTCCACGCTGCGCACCACCTGCGTGGCGACGCGCATCTCGGGCGGCCACGCCAACAACGCGCTCCCGCAACTCGCGCAGGCGATCGTCAATTGCCGCATTCTGCCGGGCCATTCGCCAGAAGAGATCCGCAACCAGCTCGCAGCCATCGTCAACGACCCGAAGGTGACCATCCGCTACGTGAGCGATTCCTTCGAGGTTTCCGATCGGCCGCCCGCCAGAAAATCGTTCCCACCAGTCATGCCGAGCCCGGAGATCCTGAAGCCGCTCGAACGGGTCGCCGCCGAGATGTGGCCCGGCGCACCCGTGATCCCCGATATGGAGACGGGCGCGTCGGATAGCATCTACACCATCGCCGCCGGCATCCCGACCTATGGCGTGAGCGGTATGGCCATCGATCAGGACGATGTCCGGGCGCACGGCAAGGACGAACGGATTCGCGTCAGTGCATACTACGACGGTGTGGAATTCTTTTACCGGTACCTGAAGGCGCTCGTCGGCGGCGGCAAATGAAACTCCTGGCGCTGCTGCTCGTTGCGGTGCCGCTGCCCGTTTCCGCGCAGTACGCGCTCTACGCTTGCGGATCGAGCTCGCGCGATTACGTGGTAGGCGCCACGCTCCCGGCGAGCGGCATCTTCGTGCGCGCGCCAGACGGCCAATGGCGCCACGCCGGTTTCAATCATCCGCTCATTACCGCCTTCGATTTTGACCCACTCGATCCGACCGTAGTCTACGCCGCGGCCGGCAACGGATTGCTGCGCGTCACGGAAAATGGCGAGCACTGGGAGATTCTCACTGGCAGCGATGTGACGGAACTGCTCGACGTCGCAGTGGATCGCAATCCGCCAGGTACGATTTACTTCGCGCACACCGCCGGGATCCGGGCGAGCCATGATGGCGGCGCGACGTGGCGCGATGCGTCTACTGGATTGCGCCGCAAATACACCGCGGCCTTGCGCGTAGACGCGCGCCGTGCTGGCGTCCTGCTCGCCGGCACCGAACAGGGCGTTTTCCGCAGCGAGGACGGCGGGGCATCCTGGAAACTTGCGGGCGCCGCGGGCATTCAGGTGCTGCACATCGAGCAATCGCCGCACGATCCCTGCTTCTGGCTGGCCTCGACGGAAGGGAGCGGCTTGTTCGCGTCCCACGATTGCGGCGTCACGTTCGAAAGCAGCGGCAATTTGGGAGTGGGCCGGAATCTTTATGATCTCGCCTTCGATCCCTCATCGCTGGATCGCATCGCGGTGGCGGGATGGATCGTGGGTGTGGCGGTGAGCGAGGATGGCGGCAAAACGTGGCAGGCGCGGAATTCCGGGCTGCCTTCGACGAACGTATGGAGCGTGGCTTTCGATCCCGCGCGGCCCGGCCGTATCTTCGCCGGCGTGCATGAAGACGCGGTATACGTCTCCGATGACCGCGGAGTAACGTGGCGCAGGGACGGGCTTGCGGGCAGTTCCATCTTTCGTATGAAATTCGTCCCGGAGGTGCGCGGTAAATGAGATGGGTGAGCCTCTTGTTGCCGGCTATCCTGTACGCCCAGGCGCCGCCCTTCGACCAGCGCGTGCGCGGCGTCATCGAAGCTTACGCCCACCCGGCCGTTTCCGGCCCATTGGGCTACCCAAACATCGCCGCCAAGCTCTATCTGCGTGAGGATGCCGCGCTTTGCTCGCGCCGCCTCGAGGAATTTCTGGCCGCCGGTCCCATGGGCGACATGTTCTGGATGTACCCCATCACGGCCATCGCGTATCTCGATCGCGGCCAGCTTGGCGATTCCGCCCGCCGCGCCCTGCACGACTCCTGGCGTACTTACATGCCCTATCGCGGCGACACCGAGAATCACTGGGTAATGTACTACACGTCGCTCTATCTCATGTCGCAGCTCTGGCCCGATCAGGTCTGGTACAACGGCAAATCGTCCGCCGAGAACATGCGCGAGGCGGCGGGCTGGCTGGAATCGTGGGTGCGCCTCACCACCACGCGCGGGCAAGGCGAGTACGATAGCCCCAGCTACATGGGCTATTACTTTCTCTCTATGTCGTACCTTGCCGCGTGGGCGCGCGACCCGGCGATGAAGAAGCGCGCCGGCATGATGATCGAGTACCTGATGGCCGATTACGCCGCCGAAACGCTCGACGGCATTTATGTGGGCGCGCATTCGCGGGTTTACGACCGCGAGGTGCTCGAAAAATGGGCTGTTCCCTCGAGCGATTTCGGATGGGTGCTGTTCGGGCTTGGCCATCCGCTGGTTCCGCCGTCGAACGCCATTCTGTTTTACGTGCTGGCGAGCGCTCAACAGCCGCCGGAGATCCTTCAGCACATTGCCGGCGACCGGTCGGAGCCATACACCCACTATGAACTTAAACGCACGCGCAATCGCTGGCGCTTTTTCGACGAGTTACACGGTCCGGTCGATAAGACCACTTACGTTCGTCGCGAATATGCTGTAAGTTCCGATCAGGGAGGCACATTGCAACCCATCCAGGAGCATTCCTGGGATGTTACCTGGTCCGTCCCCGACGCGCGCGGCGTCGAGAACACATTTTTCACCCTGAATCCGCATTCATCCTTGCATGAACTCGAAACTTACTTCACTTTTCCGCCCGATATCGGTATCTCCGGAGTAGTAAGTTCCAAGAAGAGCTATGATTCGCCCGATAAGTTTGTCGGTGGCTCGCCCTACGAACAGATTGTTCAGGATCAGGACGCTTTGATCGCGCTCTACGACATCGCTCCCGGCGCGCGATTCCCGCATGTCAACGGATTCTTCTCCAAAGATCTCGCGGAAGTCATCGAAGATCCCTCCGGCTGGATCTTCCTGCGCGGCGGCGATGCGTTGATCGCCTGCCGCCCCTTGCAACCGTACACCTGGAGGTCGATCGCAGGCGGGGGCCGGCGCCTGTTCAGCCCATATTTGAAGAACGGAATCGTCGTCCAGGTCGCCGCGCGCAGCGAATTCGCCGATATGCAGGCCTTCCGCCGCGCCATCCTCGCCCTGCCGCTGGAATTCTCGCTTGATGGCGCTCCTTCCGTCCGGTTTCGCTCCCTGCGCGGAAAAACGCTCGCATTCACCTACGGCAAACCGCCGGTCGACTACTCGCGCTGGCCGCTTTTCGGCGGTCCATTTTTGGAATCGGCGAGAGATTCCGAAATTCTCGTAATGAAATATCACGAGATGCGCCGCACGCTCGATTTCCGAAATCTGACCGTCAAACAATGATCCGGAGAAGGCACCGCTTCCTGGCGGTCGCGGCTCATTAATCAGGTGTGAGCCACGACCGCGAGGGAGTGCAAGCGTCGGGATAAACCTGCGTGTAGTCGGGGATGAAAGAGCCCCACAAAACAAGGAGTAGCGAACCATCTTGACCTCGAGTCTTGCGCCGGCTGCCGTGAGGGACCAGGTGAAGTGTAGACAGAGGCATCGACGGGCGAGGAATCGAGCTTCGAAAAGCGAGTACCGGGCGCCGACTGAGTGCTCTCAACAGGAAGGCCACACTGGCGAGAACGACAACGCAAGCTCTCGCTGGGCCCGGCGTAGTCCAAGAGCCATACGCACGAGAACCGAGAGACCTCGCCGGTATCCATCGGAAACGGTGGATCGGGCCGGGAAGCCAAAAGCACAATTCGGTCATGAACGTCGGCGAGGAGTCGAACTCGGGCATAGTACCTGGGAAGCTGCCGAACGAAGCTGGTGGAGACACTAGCCGCGGAGGTGGTGGAGGGAAGGCCCGGACTAAGGAGAACGTCAGTGAGTCTAACAGGTGCCGACCAGAGCGGGACAATACGTGTCCCAGGGGCTTGTTGGCGTGCGCAGGCGAGCGAAGCAGAAGTGCTCGCCTGACACTAGACGCCGTATGGGGTCACATCCAAGGTAAGAACCGTATGCATCAACGCGCCCGTACGGATCCGTGCGGGGGGCAGTAAGCGATGGCCGTCCCCGCGACTTTTTAGAACCTCAGACGCACTGGCCGGCCGCGAATCCCGACGCCCAGGCCCACTGAAAATTGAATCCGCCCAATTGACCGGTGACGTCGACCAATTCGCCGATAAAGTACAGCCCCGGCACGCGCCGCGCCTCCATCGACTGCGACGATAGCTCATCAGTATCGACACCGCCGGCCGTCACTTCGGCTTTCTCGTAGCCCTCCGTTCCGGCCGGTGTCACCCTCCAGCCGTGCAGCTCATTGGCGAGGCGCGTGATTTCGCGATCTCCCATTTCCGTCAGCGCTTTCGAATCGCCGTTCACTTCAAACCAGCGATCAGCCAGCCGTTTCGGAAGCCAGTGGGCGACCAGCGTGCGCGCCTGCAATCGGCCTCCTTCGGCCCGCCGTTCCGCCATCGCTCGTGCCACGTCCACGCCCGGGAGCAAATCGATCGCGATGGCTTCGCCATGCCTCCAAAACGACGACGCCTGCAGGACCGCCGGCCCGCTGAGCCCGCGATGCGTGAACAGCAGCTTCTCGCGGAACGTGCGCCCTCCCGTTTCGACCACCGCTTCCGCCGACACACCGGCCAGCTCGCCGAATTTGGCGCGGTCGTCGCGCCCGAACGTCAGCGGCACTAGCGCCGGACGCTGCTCCACCAGTCGCAATCCGAATTGCGCCGCGATGGCATATCCAAAAGGCGTGGCGCCGATTTTGGGCACCGCGAGCCCGCCCGTCGCGATCACAAGCGATTCCGCCCGCCACGAATCGCGATCGGCTACCACTTCGAATGCGTCCGCTCGCGCGACCGAGTGCACCGCGCGCCCCGTCTCGATGCGGACGCCCACGGCCGCGCATTCCGCTTCCAGCATGGCCACGATTTCGCGCGCCGATCCATCGCAGAAGAGCTGCCCCGCCGCCTTTTCGTGGTACCGGATGCCGTGCCGCTCCACCAGCGTGATGAAATCGCGCGGCGTGTACCGCGCCAGCGCCGACTTGGCGAAATGCGGATTGACCGACGAGAAATGCTCCGGCCGGGTGTGCAGATTGGTGAAATTACAGCGTCCGCCGCCCGAGATGAGAATCTTGCGCCCGATCTGCGCGTTGTGCTCGATCGCCACCACGCGCCGCCCGCGCTTCGCCGCCTCAATGGCGCACATCAACCCCGCGGCGCCGGCGCCGATCACGAGTACATCGGTCGAATGGGACGCCGTCTACCTCCGGCAGCAGATCTGGCTGGCGATCAGCGACGGAACGCCGTGGGAAGGAGTGGCATCCGCGAAGTAGTTGGTCTCGTTCAGGCGCCGGTAGACATCGCCGGCGATACCGGCCGCCATGGGACCGATCGACGGCCTGCCCCCGGTGAGCAGCACCACCACCACCAGCTTGCGTTTGCCGGTCTCATTGAACGAACCGAACCATCCCAGGTGCGCGTGGTTCTCGGTGCAGGTGCCGGTCTTGCCGGCGATATCGCCGTCATCCGCCGCCCGCCGCGCCGTTCCGAATTCCACCGCGCCGCGCATTCCCGGCTCGATAATCGGGATCAGGCTGGCAATTTCCAGGTGCCGCTTCACGCGCGGCACAAACTCACGGACCTCCTGCAGGTTTTCGGGGTATTGCAGGTAATAGAGCGTGCCGCCGTTGGCGATCGCGCTCATCAGCGCCGCCAGTTGCAGCGGGGTCTGCTCGATCTCCTCGCCGAAACTGGTCAGCATCCCCACCCCGCCGTTGCGCGGAATGGCGCTCGGGAAGCGCCCTGGCTGCTCGCCGGGAATATTGAGGCCCGCGCGTTCGCCATATCCCAGCAAATGCGCGTAATAACTGAAGCGCTCGAATCCGAGCTTCTCCCCGAGGGTGGCGAAATAGTAGTTATTGGAACGCGCCAGGGCATAAGTAAGGTTCATGCGCATTCCCGGAAGCCGGTATTTCGTCTCCGGATCGATCACTTTGGCGCTCAGCCCCGCCAGCGCCACCGAAATCTTCACCGTGGAACACGGCTGGAAACCGCTGCTGGTGGCGAGCCTCTGGTTGACCATCGCCAGAATGCGTCCCGTCGCCGGGTCTACCGCCACCACCGACCCGTTGTACGACCCCAGCGCCTCCGCCGCCGCGCGCCGGACTTCGAGATCCTCGCCATCCACGCGATCGCCCAGGGTGGAGTCCGCGAAAGTGGGCGAGGTCCACGGGCCGCCGGCAACCACTCCCGGCAGAAACGCCGCTGGTCTGCGAACCGGCCGCACCGATGCCAGGGATTTCGCCGGCACGGCGACCTTCGCCAGAACGACGCTGCCAGCCGCGGTGCGATGCAGGGTGGGAGCCTTATGGAGGCCGTGGACTGGCTTCGGGTTGGCGCCCCAGCTATTCCATGCCGCCAGCCCGCATACCGTTGCGAGGCTCAAAGAACGGAGAATGAAGACGAAAGATACCCTATTCATATGAAACACGTGCCGGTTGCGGGAGCGAAAGAGGCGAGAGTTTGCCAGAGCGTGGGCAGGCTGCCGGCCGAAGCTGCCGAATTCTGATTTTCCCTGACAATTCTCGCCTCCGTCAAGTCCTTTTCGTATTCTAACATTGAGTGGCCGATTTCCTGAATGTTCTCCAAAGTGAAATTCTGGCGTGCACGTTATGCCCGCGCCTCCGCGACTATACCGCCGGTATCGCCAGCACCAAGCGCCGGGCCTATCGCGAATGGGAATATTGGGGGAAGCCCGTGCCCTCTTTCGGCGACCCGCGAGCGCGGGTTCTGATTCTCGGGCTCGCGCCGGGGGCGCACGGGTCCAACCGCACCGGCCGCATGTTCACCGGCGACCGCTCGGGCGACATCCTTTACCGCGTCCTCAACCGCACCGGGTTCGCTTCGCAGCCAACCAGCGTTTCCCGCGACGACGGTATGCAACTGTGCGGCGCCTATATAACCGCTTCCTGCCACTGCGCCCCGCCGGGAAACAAGCCAACCCCCGTCGAGATCCGCAATTGCCGTCCCTATTTCGAGCGGGAGTTGGAACTGCTGCGCGATGTCAAAGTCGTTGTGGTGCTGGGAAAAATCGCGTTCGACAATTACCTGGGTGTCCTGAAAGCGCGCGGCGCGATCGCCAACCGGGCCGCTTTCCGGTTCGGCCATGACCGGCAATACCGCACGGGCGAGGGACAGCCGGTCCTTGTCGCGTCCTACCACCCCAGCCAGCAGAACACGTCCACCGGTAAGCTGACGGAGAAGATGCTGACGGATGTTTTCCGCCGGGCGCGAAGGCTGGCGGAGCGTCCTTAGGGGTCGTTAACCGCTCGCTTAACGGTCGCGGCTCGGCATGCAGCCTCGTTCAGAGCCGCGACCGCGAGGACTCCCCACCTTTGTGTCAAGATTTTTTTCGAAATTGTTTTTGGCAATTTTAGAGTCGAGAGTCCTTTTGGCCCAAGTGATAGATATTGTGAGGTATTCGTTTTCT
>Ga0181521_10000304_pt1 | contig 59053 bp, 58 predicted proteins | sample PEATcosm2014_Bin_32_FD_119764 | JGI IMG/M metagenome (GOLD analysis project Ga0181521, IMG submission 119764) | Peatland microbial communities from MTU Mesocosm Facility, Houghton, MI, USA - PEATcosm2014_Bin02_60_metaG | ecosystem: Environmental > Terrestrial > Soil > Wetlands > Peat | place... | reverse complement strand
CTGAAAGGTGAGCCCCAGTGCAGTGGCGAGGGTCTCCTGGTTCATGCCGAGCAGAAGCCGACGGAGCCGGACGCGTTTGCCGACATGGACATCGATTGGGTTCGGGATGCCGGTGCCGCGGCCGTACTCGGACGCGGCTCGGGTGGCCGCGGGTGTTGCTGATGCGCTCAATATTGCCCCCGCCATCGTGGTTTCGTTCAAATAACCTTGGGTGGAGCCGGCTCGCAAGTGTGTTTAATACCGCGAAGTAATAAAGATGCAAGTTCTGCACCGTCGGATTATGGCAAATCGGACTTCGGGGGCTCGGATTTTGAACGATTGGTCGGCCGCCGACTGCGCTGGACCTATGGACCGCGTAGGGCAGTAATTAAATGCGCATTCCCCGGATGAAGCGGTGATCATGCCCGCATCTTCGCCGATTCTAAGATGAGATTCAGTACCTTATCGTCAATTGAACGGGACGACGGGTGATTCGAAGAGCGAGGCGCTGAGGCTCGATTTCGACCGCCGCCTGATGCTCCGGTTCCACGGTTCGGCGGTCACCTCTGGCGGCGGGTTCCGGACTCGCCCGCCGGCTCGGCTGCGCCACCGAGGCCGTCGCGATCGAATTTTGTTGCGGCGTACTTCGCTGAGGCGAAAAATCATGACCAACAGGCGCGGAATCCGATGAATATCGGAACAAACACGCCGCAGCATCATGCGCAGTACGAACAGGAAGGAACCGCAAATGACCCAGATTACCAGACGTACGGTGCTACGGAACTCGCTGGCGGTCGCCGCGGCGGGGTCGCTCGCGCGCCCGTTTATCGCCAATGCCGCGGCCTCGACTGCGACCGTCTGGTGGACCCAGGGCTTTGTCCCGGAAGAGGATGCCGCCTTCAAGAAGCTGGTCGACGACTATCAGAAGCTGAGCGGCAACACGATCGATTTCAGCCTGATCCCGTTCGCGCCGTTGAACCAGAAGGTCGTCTCGGCGATGACCGGCGGCGACGTGCCCGACTTGATCGACATCAACACGGACATTCTGGTACCGCAGAACGCCTGGGACGATAAACTGGTCGACGTCGGCGACGTCGTCGACACGCAAAAGGCCGAGTTTCTCCCGACGGTCTATACCGCGACGCAATACTACAACAGCGTCTCGAAGAAGCGCGGCATCTACATCGTGCCGTACAAGACTGCGGTCGTCCCCTTCCACGTCTGGAATTCGCTGGTGGAAAAGGCCGGGTTCAAACTGTCTGATGCGCCAAAGACATGGGATGCGTTCTGGGATTTCTTCAAGCCGATGCAGGCGAAATTGCGCGAGACGACGCGCAACATTTACGCGCTTGGCATGCAACCCACCACAACCGGCCCGAACGACGGCAACAACCTGTTCAACCATTTCCTGATCGCTAACGGCGGCAACAATATTCTCACCAAGGACGGCAAGCCCCACTTCGACGACCCGGTGATCAAGGAGGCGGTGATCAAGTCGCTGACCTCCATAACCAAAGCCTACAAGGATGGTTATGTCCCGTCGGGCGCGCTGAGCTGGAACGACGCCGACGACAACAATGCGTTCCACTCGAAGCTCTTCATCATGGATTTCGACGGCACGATCTCGACCGAGGTCGCGATCAAGGATCAGGCGGAGCGCGCCGAGGTCACAACCCTTGGCCTACCTGACGGCAATGATGGCAAGCCGATGCTGGCACAGCTTGGGGTCGCTGCCGCGGTCATCCCGAAGGGCGCGAAGAACATCGACGTCGCCAAGGATTTCATGAAATACCTGATCCAGCCCCAGATCGTGAACAACTACTTGAAGGAAGGCCTTGGCCGCTTTTTGCCGGCGGTCCAATCGCTCGTCAAAAGTGACCCGTTCTGGATGGCCGATCCGCAGCGCGCGGCTTATGTCACGGAGGGTTTGTTGGGCGATACCGTGCCGAATTATCCGGTGTTCAATCCGGGCTGGGCCGAGGTCAACGCGCAACAGGTTTGGGGGGCGGCCGAGGCCGACATTATCCGCAACGAAACCGACCCGAAGGCGGCCGCGGAAGCCGCGTTCAAGAAGATCGAGGCGATCCTCGCCAAATACCCAATCGTGAGCTGAGAGACGCCCATGGCATCGGCAACGGTGCTCGACGTCGTCCGCCCCTCAGCGGGTCGGCGCTCGCTCTGGCGCAGCGGACTGCAAGGGTCGGAATACGCCTGGGCGATCGCCTTTTGATGACCAGTCGCCTTTCCGCGAGGATCGGACTGAAGGAAAAAGCGTTGTCGTACCGCGGCTCCGGCAGCCTGTCCTCACTCAGCTTGTCTTGTATTTGACACTGCAGCCATAGGAGTGCGTCGCCGAGATCGTCACTGGCTTGTTCGCCGCAAGCTCATCGAGCGCGGCGACAACATAATTTTTGGCGATTTTCACGTCCGCGACGTTTACCGACGGCTTGTCGTCGATCGCCCCGATGTAGACCAGAACACCCTTGCGATCGGTTACCACCATATGTGGCGTCGCCTTTGCATCGTAGAGGTGGCCCACCACCCCGTCCGGATCGAGCAGAAAGTCGCTCGGCGCTGCGTTCCAGCGCGCAATATCAACCCGGGCTTCATCGGTGTCACATACCCCTGCCGACCGGGTGCCGAAGAAGCGATCGTCAGCCAGACGTCGCCCTCGGCCGTGAAACGTCGCTGCAAGGCTTGCATGTTCCCGCTGTTGTAGTGCTTGCCGACAAACGGGCAGCCATCGTTGGTCCATTCGAGAATAACCGTCTTGCCGAGGTAATTCCCGAGGCTCACGTCGCGCCCCGCAATATCCTTCGCGGTGAAAGCGGGCGCCGGAGCGCCAGGCCATGGCGTAGGATCGGCCCCACGCGCCCGATGCATCAACGGAGCCGCGCCGAAAATGAGCCCCGCGATTGCGGCGATCCCGAGAATACCCGGAACCAGCTTCGTCATCGGCCACCTCCGTTGGGCAGGGGATATCATGGTGATGGCTCGAAGGCCACTTACGGCGCGGATATGAACTCGCTTTTTGGCCTCGACTTCGTCCTCGCCCTTTGCCTTGCCGAGGATGCCGGAGCAGCCCATCCTGTCGACACGCCCTCGAACCAGATGGGCTACCCGGCCCATGGGGAAGATCAATGACCGAGACAGCCACACTTGCCGAGATGCGGTCGCAGACCAGGACGGAGCACTTCGACGTCTTGGTCGTTGGAGCGGGTATCTCGGGGATCGGTGGAGCGTATCACCTCACCAAACAATGCCCCGGGATGAGCTTTGTCGTTCTCGAAGCTCAGGAAAGCTTCGGCGGTACCTGGCTCACCCACCGCTATCCGGGCATCCGCTCGGACAGCGACCTCTACACCTTTGGCTATCGCTTCAAGCCGTGGACCAGTGCACCGATCGCGACAGCCGCCGAGATCCTAAGCTACACGGGCGAGGTCATCGATGAGAACGACCTCGGCCCCCACATCCGCTATCGGCACACGATCTCCTCGGCGCGCTGGTCGAGCCGCGAGAATTTATGGACGATCGATGCCACCAGGGCCGACACGGGCGAGCCGCTGCGCTTTACCGCGAACTTCCTGTGGATGTGCCAGGGGTATTACCGGCACTCCCAGGGCTACACGCCCGAATGGAGCGGGATGGCGGAGTTCAAGGGGCGGATCGTTCACCCGCAGCAATGGCCGGAGGATCTGGACTACGCCGGCAAAAACATCGTCGTCATCGGGTCGGGAGCGACCGCCGTGACGCTGATCCCGGCTATCGCGGACAAGGCCGGCCATGTCACGATGCTGCAGCGCTCGCCGACCTTTTTCCGCACCGGGCGCAATGCGATCCAGATCGCCGACGAATTGCGCGAGCTCGACATCGACGAGACCTGGATCCACGAGATTGTGCGCAAGAAGATCCTGCACGATCAGGCCGTGTTCACCCGCCGCTCGTTCACGGAACCTGAGGCGGTCAAGCAAGAGCTGCTAGCCGGCGTTCGCGCCTATCTCGGAAACGATTACGACACCGACACGCATTTCACGCCGAGCTACCGGCCCTGGCGGCAGCGCATCGCCTTCATCCCCGACGGCGACTTCCTGCAGGCGATCCGCGCCGGCAAGGCGTCGGTCGTCACCGACGAAATCGAGCGGTTCACCGAGACCGGTCTCCTGCTTCGGTCGGGCAAAAGCCTCGACGCCGACATCATCGTCACCGCCACGGGCTTCAATCTCAATGTGCTCGGCGATATCGACTTCGCGATCGACGGCAAGCCCCTCGTCTTTTCTGACACGGTCACTTATCGCGGCATGATGTTCACCGGCGTGCCCAACATGGCGTGGGTCTTCGGATATTTCCGCGCCAGTTGGACCTTGCGCGCCGACCTCGTCGCCGACTTCGTGTGCCGGCTGCTCAACCACATGAAGGAAAAGGGGGCGCGAAGAGTTACGCCCATGCTTCGGCCCGAGGACAGGGACATGCTTTTGTTGCCCTGGATCGATCCGGAGAACTTCAATCCCGGCTATCTGATGCGCGGCATGCATCTGCTGCCAAAACGCGGCGACAAACCCGAATGGCAGCACACCCAGGACTACTGGAGCGAGAAGGACCAGTTCCCCGCCGCCAACCTGGACGACGGGGTATTTGTCTACGAGTGAACCGGACGGCGGCGCGGCGTGACCCGGATCTGCCGCTGGTGGGCGCGGTAGGGATTGAACCGACGACCCCACCCGCTTCGTCGGCGTCTCTTGCTCGATCGGCGATATTTCCGTCAATACCCCCTCTCCCAGTCGATGACGTTCGCGAGCGGACGGTTATCGAGATAGGCGCGCAGGTTTTCGCAAAAGATGTCGATCCCGCCGTGGCGGTTTTCGTCGCTGCCGCCCGAGATATGTGGGGTGATCAGCACTCTCGGGTCCCGCCAGAGTTGCGCCGCCGGCTGGCGCTCGAATTCACCTACATAGACATCGAGCGCCACGCCGCGCAGCTGATCGCGCTGAAGCGCGTCGGCAAGCGCGTCCTCGTCGACGATCTCGCCACGCGCGACGTTGACGAGCACGCTTCCCGGCTTCATCGTGGCGAAGCGCTCCGTATTGAAGAGCCGGGTCGTCTCCGGCGTCCATTGGCAGCAAATCACCACAAAGTCGCTCTCCGGCAGAAACCGGTCGATCGCTTCGGCCCCGCCGATCTCGCTGAAGCCAGGGGGCAGGGGTACACTTGGCTGCTCGCGGCGGCGCGTGCCGACGACCCGCATGCCGAGCGCGGCGCACAGCCTGCCAACTTCGAGGCCGATCCCGCCGGCGCCAACAACGCAAACGGTCTTGCCCTGTATCAGGAGCGGCCGATAGGCGCGATGATCGAACACGCCGACCGCGCGGTCGATCGCCGCGCGGTCAAGGCTCTTGGCGAAGTGCAGGATGCCCGCGATCGCATATTCCGCGATCGGCAGCGGGTTGGCGGCGCCGCGCGAGGTTGTCGCCACCACATCGCTGCCCCACAGATCGCTCCCGAGTAGGTTGCTGGCGCCCGCCTGGCGTTGGTGAAACCACTTGAGCCGCGGCGCCCTGGCGCGCAGATCGCGCGGGAACGGCCAGCCGCCGATAATCACCTCAGCCTCGCCAAGCAACCGGTCCCGTTCCTCGCGGCTTCCCGACCCTGCGGAGTTCGGCGCCAGGTAGCGCGCAACGGCGAATTCGGTCCAGGTCTCGCGGATTTCACCCTCGAACCAGCCTCCGGCGTCGATCAACCGAATTCCGGGATTGACCGCCGCTATCCTCGCCCGCTCCGCCGCAGTGGTACGCTGGATACTCAAAACGTTGATCGTGTGCATGCAGATCCTCCGGCGGCGCGTTGCCTCACCGCGCGCCCATCATCCCCTATTGTTGGAAAACACTGGCCGACCCGCTGGGCGACGGCAACACGCGGAAATGGATCTGACCGATGCGTTGTCCATAAAGCGCAACGGCTGCCGGGGGCGGCGTCTTGCGCACATCCTTCTGGGGCCGAGCATCGGGCTGTTGATGTCGGGCGCCGCGGCAGGCGCGGACACCGCGCACGCTACATCGTCCGAAACAATTGAAGAGACCACCTGCCGCATCGTCGAGAGTGCGGCTCATTCCGACCACCTGCCGGTGAGTTTGCTCACTCGCCTTGTCTGGATCGAGAGCCGGTTCCAGGCTGGCGTGGTCAGCTCGGCGGGCGCGCAGGGCGTCGCTCAGTTCATGCCGCAGACCGCCGCGGAGCGCGGCCTCGCCGACCCGTTCGACCCGGAGCAGGCAATTCCGATGGCGGCCAAGCTCCTGGTCGACCTGGATCAGCAGTTTGGCAACATCGGCTTGGCGGCAGCCGCCTACAACGCGGGTCCTAATCGCGTCGCCGGCTGGCTTGGCGGGTCAGGGGACCTGCCGCGCCAGACGCGGGTCTATGTGTTCCTCCTGACCGCGCGCACCGCCGAGGATTGGGCGGCTCAGGGCCGGGATGCCACGCCCACCGACGAGACCGTCGATCGGCGATCGTGCATGGATGTGAGACCGCTGCCCTTCGGCTGGAAGAGGGCGCTGAACAAGCTGCAGTGGCCCCGTGGGGCGTCCAGCTCGCCGGAAATTTTTCGAAGGCAACGGCGCTGGCGTCGTTCGAGCGCGCTCGACAGCGCTATTCCCGTATCCTCGGCGATTTGCAGCCAATGATCATCGGCACGAGGCTGCGCAGCCGCGGCACGCGGCCGTTCTACCGAGTGCTCGTGCCGGCATCCTCGCGCACGGAAGCGGACCAAGTCTGCCACGCGATAATGATGGCCGGCGGCGCGTGCGTGGCGCTGCGGAGTTGAAGGGAGCCTCCGACGCCGAACCCCCGCACGCCCCAAATGGCCGCGTATGTCCACGCTTCGATTGCGCGTATGAAGGGCGACGATTGCGTAGATCTCGAGCGCCATGCCAATACTCTCACTAGGTTCGAGTGCAATCGGTCGAATCCGGGCGCGCTACCTGCGAGTGCCGGCCTCAGGCGAGGAGGACGATAATGGCCAATGACCAGATGATGGCGCAAATCTCCGGAAAGGGCGGCTTTATCGCCGCACTCGACCAGAGCGGCGGATCGACGCCCGGCGCTCTCCGCCTCTACGGCATTCCGGACAGCACCTATAGCGGCGATGCCGAGATGTTTAAGCTGGTGCATGAGATGCGCGTGCGGATCATGACCGCGCCGGCCTTCACCGGGGCCAAGGTCATCGCGGCGATCCTGTTCGAAGCCACGATGGACGGAGAGGCGCAGGGAAAGCCCGTCCCGGCTTTCCTCTGGAAGGAGCGGGGCGTCATCCCCTTTCTCAAGGTCGACAAGGGGCTCGAGGCCGAGACCGACGGTGTCAGCCTGATGCGACCGATGCCCACGCTCGACCCGCTGCTCGCCCGGGCGGTGAAGCTCGGCGTCTTCGGCACCAAGATGCGCTCCGTCATCAACCTGCCCTCTAAGGAGGGTATCGCCGCCGTGGTGGCGCAGCAGTTCGACGTGGCCGCGCAGATCGCCGAGCATGGGCTCATGCCCATCATCGAGCCGGAAGTCTCGATCAAGAGCCCGGACAAGGCCGGCGCGGAAACCATCCTTCTCGGGGAACTGATAAGGAAGCTTGACGCCCTGCCGCAGGACCGCCGGGTGATGCTCAAGCTGACCATCCCGGACATCCCGGATTCCTATTCGGCGCTGGTAAACCACGCGCGCGTGGCCAGGGTCGTCGCGCTGTCCGGCGGCTATACCCGGGCCGACGCCTGCCAGCGCCTCGCCGCCAATCACGGGATGATCGCAAGCTTCTCACGGGCCCTGGCCGAAGACCTCAGATATTCGATGAGCGATGCCGCGTTTGACGCGACGCTGGCAAAATCCATCGACGAGATCTACCGGGCCTCGACAGTGAAGGTTTGATACCGGGTGCGGAAGAGGGCGGAAAGTTTCCATGCCTTCCGGTCGGCACGGTGAGTGCCCTGCAGTTGGCTGGGACTGGACATCATGAGACCTGGAGCCACATGCAGCACTTCGTGCTCCTCGCTGTTCACTTGGCGCCCTGCGAACACGATGTCCCGCGCTCGACGACTACGCCCTCGGGCGTCGTTTCGCGGCACGGGGGACGATCTACCGCCAGAACCGGAGACGGTGGCTGCGGGACAGCAAGAACGTAAGGTACTTCGGTTGCGGAGACTGAGTCTGCATACCCAAGGAAATAACCGTATCCTAGCCCGTTACCCCGAAGGCCCCGTCCCACGAAAAAGCTCCGGTGGTGATTACCTCCGCTGTGGGCACCTCCGCTATGAACGCTTACGCCATGAGCTTCGGCAACCCCAAGTTCTATCGAGGGCGTGAGCACGACAGCAGCGACGGCGGCAGCCATCAACAGCCTGCAGGTCATTGGTACCTTCCTTTTCGCCTTCGCGATCCGATTTCGTCATTCCTCATCTGGACACAAATCCCTCAATCCGGACACAAATCCCTCACGCCATAGTGACCGCGATCCCGACGACGAAAACGCATTCGAATTGTATTATTAAGGTGCAAATGACCTGCGACCAGCGTCAAAGGCGGTGCGTGACGATCCATAACGCTAAGCGCGCGGCCTGCGCCATCACAGGGTTGCTAATGGTGCTGGCAATCGTTGGATGCGGGCTCGGTGGCCCAGCGCACGGGCCGGTATCCAATGCTGCCGCAGTCGTCGATTTGGGCTTCATCAGCTTCAGTCCGCCCGCAGTGACCATAGCCGTGGGCGAGACCGTCGAATGGCGGAACAAATCGCTCATCACTCATAATGTGACGGACGATCCACGGCGCGCGGAGCAGCCGGGCGACGCGATCGTGCCCGCGGGGACGCAAGCCTTCGATTCTGGAGATATCCCAGCGGGGCAGGTCTACCGGCAGATTTTTACGGTGCCAGGGACGTATCGCTATCTCTGCACGCTTCATGAGAGCGAAGGGATGGTCGCAACCGTGGTCGTGAGTCCGGCATCATGAGCCTCGACCTTGCCGGAACAGCGAAGCCGCCGATACGCCTGGGCTTTTTCACCCGCCTGCTCGATCAGGCGGACGCAGCCGAGCGCTACCGATTGGCCATCGCGCAGATCGTGCATGCCGAGCGCTGCGGCTTCGACTCCGCCTGGATCGCACAGCACCATTTTCATGAGGACGAAGGCGGCCTGCCGGCGCCCTTCATATTCCTGGCCCAGGTCGCCGCGCGGACCGCGCGAATCCGCCTGGGGACCGGGATCGTCACCCTGCCGCTGGAGCTGCCGATCCGGGTAGCCGAGGATGCCGCGGTGCTCGACCTGATGTGTGGCGGCCGCCTCGAGGTGGGGATCGGGCCCGGCGGCAACCTGTCGGCGTACGAGGCGTTCGGCCTGGACAGCGCCGAGCGCACGGCGCTGCTGATCCGGTATCATCGCGTGCTCCGCGACGCCTGGGCGGGGCGGCCGCTACTCGGCGGCGACCGACTGTATCCGCCCAATCCCGGCCTGGTGGATCGCGTCTGGCAGGCGACCTTCAGCGTGGAAGGCGCCCGGCGGGCCGGCGCGGCGGGCGACGGGCTGATGCTGTCGCGCACGCAGCCCAGGCCGGCGGAGGCACCCCATTTGTCGCTGCCCGACATCCAGCATCCGATGATCGACGCCTATCTCGAGGCCCTGCCGCCAGGCCGCACGCCCCGTATCCTGGCCTCGCGCACGGTGTTCGTCGCCGACGACCGCAAGGAGGCGCTGCGACTGGCCGAACTCGGCCTGGCGCGGCAGCGGGCACGGTTCGCCAAAATCGGCCGCGCGGGGTTTGTCGAGGGCATGTCGGTACACGACCAGATCGCCGCCATGGACATTCATATCGGCAACCCGGACGACGTGATCGCCTCCCTGCGAACCGACAGCACGCTGGCCCGCGCCACCGATCTGACCGTTCAGGTGCATTCAATCGATCCGCCGCATCAATTCATCCTGCGGTCGATCGAACTGGTCGCCGGGGCGGTCGCACCGGCGCTCGGCTGGGTGCGGAACGGCCGGGCCGCCGCGCGGCACGTCGCGTGACCTCCGGGGGCGTGACGACGGGCAAGGAAAGGATGGCCATGCCAGGGATGGATACGCCAGGGGTCGACACGGACATCATCGACACGCTAGCCGGGATTAAGCCTGGCTCCGCACTGGACGCGATCCGCCACCGGCGGCCCGCTACGCGGGACCAGGCGCAGGCCAGCTATCGCGCGCTGTTCGCGCCGGAGATCCCCAGCGGGGTCGCCGCAAAAGAGCGTTTTGCGGTGGCCGCCTTCGTCACCGGCCTGCATGGCGGCGCGGAGACCGCGGCGGTTTACGCCGCGGGTCTCGCCGCCAGCGGGGCATCGCCGGACTTTTGCCGCGCGATCGACACGGCGATCGCGGCGGCCAAGGGGCAAGGCCCCTATGGCTCCTACCCCGCCGGCCCGCTGAGCCGCGAGGACACCACCGGACCGATCCACCATGTCGCGGCGGAAACCCGCCATGCGCTGGGGTCGCGTCTGGCCGCGGCGTTCGATCACATGCACCTGCTGGTGTTCCACCCGCGTGACGCCACGCCGGCGGCGCTGCAGGCCTTGCTGGATGCCGGCTGGTCGACCACCGACATCGTGACGCTGTCACAGATCGCCGCCTTTTTGTCGTTCCAGATCCGGGTGGTCGCCGGTTTGCGCGCCCTGGCTTTGCATGGCCTGGCCGGGGCCGCCTGACACACGAGGTTCAACCATGCCCGATTCGATCCTCGAACCGCCGCCCCACACGGTCCCCGCTGTCTTCACTCGGGCGCTGCTCGATTGGCTGCCCTGGCTCGAACCGCTGACGGTCGAGGCCTTGACCGAACGGCATAGGGCCGGTCTGGTGGATGCCGCGCGGGTGAAATCGCCGTATTTCCGCCTGCTGGTGCGCGACCCGGATGCACTGAGGGCCCGCACGCTGACCGACAAGGACGTCTTTTACAACGCCGATGCCGGCCTGCCGCGGGCGGAGCGCGAGCTGGCCGCCGCCGCGACATCGCGCTTCAACGGCTGCATCTACTGCGCCTCGGCGCATTCGCGGTTCTCGGCGACCTATTCGAAGCGCGAGGCGGACGTGCAGCGTCTGCTGGACGACGGCGTGAACGCCGATCTCGGCGAGCGCTGGAACGCCATCGTCGCCGCCGCGGTGGCGCTGAGCGCGACGCCGATCGCCTTCGGACCGCAGCATGTGGAGGGCCTGCGTCGCGCCGGGCTAGACGATTTGGCGATCGCCGACGTGATCCATGCCGCTTCGTTCTTCAACTGGGCCAACCGGCTGATGCTGTCTCTCGGCGAGCCGGCCGCGGTAGTCGGAGCATAGCCGGCGAATCGCCTCGGCGGGGCGGCACACAGGGCAACGGACGCTGTCGGCCGACGGCACGGCCGGCGCGGTTCGCAACGAGAACCTTGGCAGCGCCGGCAAAATCCTGCGGTCTCGCCCGCGCGATGAATGCGGCCGTTCCCAAAACAAACCGGCTTTCGTCCTCGGATACGAGCATCGAGGCGGCGCTTTACCCGCCGGTCAAGGCATTCCTCGAGCGGCAGGGTTACGTCGTTCGCGGCGAGGTGCTCGGCTGCGACCTGGTCGCGCGCCGCGGCAATGAGGAACCGGTGATTGTTGAGCTGAAACTGCGGTTCACCCTGTCTTTGCTACTTCAGGGTGTCGACCGTTTGGCGCTGAGCCCGCTGGTCTATCTCGCGGTTCCGCGGCCCACGGCGCGGACCCGCGGCGTGCGGCCGGATGCGAAGCCGGTGCGCAAATTGTGCCGCCGCCTGGGGCTGGGCCTGATGGTGATCGCTGGCCGTGGCACCGTCGAAATCATCGAAGACCCCGTCCCCTACCGACCGCGCCAGTCGAAGCGCCGGTCGAGCCTGCTGCTCGGCGAATTCGAGCGCCGCCGGGGCGATTTGAACATCGGTGGGAGCAACCGGACGCCGATCGTCACTGCTTATCGCCAAGACGCGCTGCGCTGCGTCCGTGTGCTCGCTGTAGCTGGACCAATGCGGCTGGGCGAACTGCGCGTTGTTTCTGGCGTTGCCGCGGCCGCGCCGATCCTGCAACGCAACGTCTATGGCTGGTTCGATCGCGTCAAGCGTGGCACCTACGGGCTTTCCGTCGCCGGCGAGCAGGCGCTGAACCGTTTCGCCCAGGCCATCGCCGTGCTCGACGAGCCAATCGCGACAGAGGCGCAAGTCGCCGAGCCTTCTCGATGAGCGCGAGCTGCACATCGCGAGGAAGCAGCTAGCTAAGTCCGGGTACCGCCGATTTCGGTCATTTTGCCTTCTGCCGCTGGTGGGCGCGGTAGGGATTGAACCTACGACCCCACCCGTGTGAAGGGTTTATCATCACACTACACCGCGTTACCTAGATTACCAAAATAGCCAATAACCTGAGGAAAATCCTAGCATTTTTGTCCGGGGTAACGCCGGGTAACGGAAGGCCTATAACCCGTGCAGATTGCGATTTCCGTTACCCTGGGGTAACTGGTTAAAGGGTCCGGGTAAACCACGCGCTCGTGCTCGGCGGCGAGCAGGGCATCGGCAAGGACATCCGCGTCCAGCGCAACAACGGGGTTGTGCGCTCTGCCAATGGGCCGGGCAGTACATGCTTTGGGAGGTCGAGCGCTAATTTATCCTGCCGTTGCTCCCGAAACCCGCTGCCATTGCCCGGCGGAAAGCTCGTATCTTCCAACCATCACAGACACTCCAGATCGACAAATCTGGAGTCCTATGAGTCACACATTCAGGAGCTCGGGAATCCTGAATGTCGATAGAACCTAGACCACCCGCCCGCGGCACTCGCCAAAGCCGATCGAGACGTAGCCGGCGCGGCTGGCGCGGGCGCGCAGGATCGCCTCGTCGCCGTTTTCGAGAAAGGTGCGGGTCTCGCCCGAGGATAGCGTGTTCGCGCGCTGGCCATCCTGGCTCAACTCGCTGAGGCTGCCCCAGCCTTCCGGCGTCGGGCCGGAGATCGTGCCGCTGCCGAACAGGTCGCCCGCCTCGAGATTGCAGCCATTGCAGGTGTGGTGGGCGACCATCTGCGCGACGGTCCAGTAGAGATCGAGCGTGTTGCTGTGCGACATGCGGTACGGCGGCATGCCCCTGGCCCGCATGCTCTCGGTCAGGATCAGCGCTTCCAACGCGATATCGAACGCGCCGCCCTGCTGGTCGGCCTCGTCCCACAGATAGGGCAGCGGTTTCGGGTCGCCGTCGGGACGCGGCGGCTGGGCGACGCGGAACGGCGCCAGCGCCTCGACGGTGACGATCCAGTTCGACACGGTCGAACCGAAGCTCTTGCCGAGAAACGGCCCGAGCGGCGCCGATTCCCATTGCTGGATGTCGCGCGCCGACCAGTCGTTGACGAGGCCGAGACCGATGATGTGCTCGCCGGCCTCGGCGATCGGGATCGGCTCGCCCTGCTTGTTGCCGGGGCCGACCCAGACCGCGAGCTCCAGCTCGTAATCGAGCTTGCGGCAGGGACCGAAGGAGGGCGCGTTCTCCTCGGGCAGCTTGCGCTGGCCGCTCGGCCGGCGGATCGGCAGGCCGGAGGGCTGCAACGACGAGGCGCGGCTGTGATAGGCGACCGGAACGTATTTGTAATTCGGCCCGAGCGGATCGTTGGGGTTGCGCCGGCGTCCGCCATTGGTCGCGTGGTGGATGCCGGCGAAGAAATCGGTAAAGCTGGCGACCGAGGCCGGCACGTGCATCGCGCATCGATTGGCGTCGTGCAGGATTCGGTCGGCGAGATCGCGCGCCTTGGCGGCGTTTTTGCCGTCAGTGGCGAGCAGATCGAATACCTGGCGCCGCAACGCGCGGCGGGGGCCGGCGCCCAGGGCCATCAGCGGGTTCAAGGTGCCGCCCGAAGCCGCCTCCGCCGTGGTCGCGGCAGCGCCCGACAGGAGGCCGGCCGCGAGCGCCGCCTTGAGGTCGAAAATCTTGTCGCCGATCGCGATGCCGCCGCGCGCCTCCGCGTCGGGAACGTAGTTTCCGGGTGGGCTGAACACGCCGAGCGGCAGGTTCTGCAGCGGGAAATCGGCATGGCCGTTGGCGGAGGCGACCCAGCTTTGCCGCTTCGGGTCATGGGTTTCGTCGATCGCGCTGATCATCGGGGCTTCCTCCGGACGGGCTCGTTGCGGCTGTCTTACCGCAGGCTATGCTCGCGCGGGAAACCGAAGCAAGAGGCGCAGCGATGGCGCAATCGAAAGAGGCCGAATTCGCCGGCAAGACCGTCGTCATCACCGGAGCGGCCGGGATTTACGGGTCGCAGCTCGCCGCGGATTTCGCCTCCGCGGAGGCACGGCTGTTCCTGACCGATCGCGACGCGGCGGGTCTGGCGGCGCTGCGCGCGCGGCTGGCGCCGGCCGACATCGCCTCGGCCGCGGCGGAGCTGACCGACCCCGAGGCGATCGCCGCGCTATGCCGGGAGATCGTCGAATGGTCCGTGCCGGACGTCGTCGTCAACAATGCCGGGATCTATCCGTTCGGCGGGTTGTTCGACACGCCGCCCGAGATGTGGGACCGAATCATGGCGGTCAACCTGCGGGCGCCGTTCCTGATCACCCAGGCGCTTGCCGAAGCGATGATCGCGGCCAAGCGGGGCGGGTCGTTCATCTTTGTCGGCTCGGGCGCGGGTCAGGTGTTGCGGACCAACGGTCTCGCCTATTGTACCTCGAAACGCGGCCTCGAATGGCTGATGAAGGGGATCGCGCTCGAGCTGGCGCCGCACGGCATCCGCGCCAATCTGGTGGCGCCCGGATTGGCGCTCGGCAGCGCCGGCACGGCGTTTCCCGAGGGCTATGCCGAGGCGATGGCAAAGCGCGTGCCGCTCGGCCGGCAGATCGAGCCGGGCGAACTCGGCGAGGCGGTGATGTTCCTCGCCTCCGAGCGCGCCGGCTACATCACCGGCGCGAGCCTGTCGGTCGATGGCGGCGGCGCCATCCCGCGCCGTGCTCTGGATTAAGCGCGGCTCGCGGGAAGGCGCACCGCGACGGCGCCGAGCACGCAGGCGGTGAGCTGGGTGAACAGCACGACGCCGGCCATCGCGAACGGGCCTTCATGCGGCAGCGCGCCGACCGCCAGGGTTCCCAGCGCCGACACCGCCATCTGCAGAAAGCCGATGAACCCCGACGCAGTGCCAGCGACCCGCGGAAAAACGCTGAGGCCGGCGGCCATCGCGGTCGGCTGGCTCAACCCATTGCCGATCGAGCTCGCCGCCATCGGCACGAAGAGGGCCCACGGACTGAGCCCCGGGTAGGCGCACCAGCCCAACATCAGAGCACCGGACAGCAGCGACAGCCCAACACCCCAGACGACCATCGCCCCGGTCCCGGCCCAGCGAGCGAAGCGCGCCGCCGCGGCGTTGCCGACGATATAGGCGACCATCGGCAACAGGATCATCAGCCCGTAGGCGCTCGGCGGCTGGCGCAAGGTCCCCGACATCAGGTAGGGTGCGGTGGCGATAAAGGTGAACCACGACGCGCTGGTGAACGCGGTGCACAGCGCGAAGCACAGAAACGGCGGCGAGCGCAGCAGGAGGCGGTAGGATCGCGCGATCTCGCCGAGATTGAGCGGCACCGGCTGCACCAGCGTCTCGCCGAGGCGGAGCACGGTCCAGCCCAGCACGACCGCGCCAAACCCGCCCAACAGCACGAACATCGCCCGCCAGCCGAACCATTCGGTGACAAAGGCGCCGATCGCCGGGCTGACCGCCGGGGCCAGCGACATCGCCATCATCACCAGGGCGATGCCGCGCGCCGAGCCTTCGCGGTCGTAGACGTCGCGGATGATCGCCCGGCCGAGCACGAGCCCGGCGCAGGCGCCCACCGCTTGCGCGACGCGGCCGGCGAGCAGCATCGGCAATGATTGCGCGCAGCCGCACAACACCGTGCCGCCGAGAAACAGCAATAGCCCGGCGATCAGCACCCACCGGCGGCCGAAACGGTCGGACACCGGCCCGTAGACCAGCTGGCCGACGGCGATGCCGAGGAAATAGAGGGTCAGTACCAGCTGCACCTGGGCCGGCCCGCGGTCGAACACGGAGGCGAGCAGCGGCAGCGCCGGCACGACCATGTGCAGCGCGGCGAAACCGATCGCCGTCGTCGCCGCGATCAGCGACAGTGGCGGGGTTCTTGCTCGATCGATCGGGCGCCCGGCGGCGAAAGCCTTGATATTGGCGGAAACCATCCCCGGGCCGCGATTGCCACTTCAGGAACCGAAGACTAGCATGCCGCGCGTTCATTTGCGGTGACAAGATCGCCCCCCGAGACACAAGCCAATGACCTTGCAGCCCGGCCCCAGCAGCGACAGCGGCGAAATTTCGCGCGCCGATCTGCTGCCGTTCCTGACCTCGTTCAGCGATCTGCGGCTGCGCGGCTTTTTTTGGCCCGGCGTGACCGTCGCGATCTTTACCACCGCGCTCCTGATACTCGCGGCGCTCAAGAACGAGACGGGCTTTTTCTGGTGTCTCGCCGGACTGATTTCGCTGACCAATCTGTTTCTCGCCTATCTGTGGTGCGGGAAGAAGATGCCGTTCCCATTCGTGGCGCTGGTCGCGGTCGGCGCGTTCTTTCTCGATTGGGCGCTCACCCCGGCGATCATTGCCGCCGAGAAGGTGCTGCCGTCGCTGGTGGCGCCGGGCCTCGTCGAGGAGCCGGTCAAGGCGCTCCCCCTCGCCGTCGTGCTGTTCGTGGGCCTGTTCCTGTCGCATGCAAGGCAGCGCAAATACGGGCTGCGCGAGCCGCTGGACGGCATCCTGCTCGCGGCCGCCTCGGCGACGGGCTTTGCCTTTCTCGAGACGATGTTCGTCTACGTCCCGGAATACGGCGCGCTGATCAGCACGCCGCGGCTACTGGTCAATATGTTCAGCCACATCGCCTATGCCGGGACATTCGGCTATTTCATCGGGCTGGCGGCAATGCGCCATCGCCGGGCGATGCCGGCGGCGATCGCGGTGCTGATCGGCTTCGCCATCGCCAATATGCTGCACGACCTCTACGATTCGATGCGGTTTTACGCCGGCGGCCTGGCGATCCTTAGTCCGATCCACGAGACCCTCCTGGCGATCATCTCGCTGATCGTGTTCGGCTCGGTGATCCTGAAGGCGCGCGACGTGTCGCCCGAACGCGAGTTCCTGTGGCCCTACGGCAGCCTGATGCCCTACCGCGCGCCCGAGGTCGAGCCGCTGCCGCAAATGCCGGCCCTGCCCGGCGATTTCTGGCTGGCGATCGGCGGGCATCGCTTGAGCCTGACCGAGACGATGCATCTGACGGTGCGCGATATCCCGTGCCTCAGCGCCCCGGGGGCCGACGGCATTGTCGCGGACGTGCGCGAGCATCCCAACGATCCGTCGCTTCTGGTGCTGCGCAATTTGTCGAAGAACATCTGGGAGGCGGTGCTGCCCGACGGCACGGTGCGCGCGATCGCGCCAGCCGGCACGGTGCGGATCGTCGCCGGCACGCGGCTGGTTTTCGGCACTCAGTCGGGCGCGATCCTCGTCACCTCGACCGAGATCGGCGCCAACCCGCGCGCCCGCCCCGCCGACGAGTGGTGTTGATTTTCCACATCGTGTTTCCCGCGAAGGCGGGAACCCGGGGCCCCGGGAATTGAAGCGTTTGCCCCTGGCCCCCCGCTTGCGCGGGGGTGACGAAAAAAAGCTACCGGAAGCTCGCCAGGCTCGCCTTCTGCCGGCCCGCGGCATCGAAATTGGCCGGGTCCAGCCAGCGTTCGAAGGCTTGGCGGAGGCGCGGCCATTCCTTGTCGGTGATCGAGAAATACATCGTGTCGCGGTTGCGCCCGCGGGCGACGATCGCCTGGCGGAAGAGGCCCTCATAGGTGAACCCGAGGCGCAGCGCGGCGGCGCGACTCGGCAAGTTCCAGGAATCGCATTTCCACTCGTAGCGGCGATAGCCGAGCTCTTCGAAGGCACGGCGCATCATCAGGTAATGCGCCTCGGTCGCGGCCGGCTGGCGCTGCAGGAGCGGGCTGAAGTTGAGCCCTGCGATTTCGATCACCCCCATCGCCGGGGTGATGTTCGCGTAGCACGCCACGCCGACCGCCGTGCCGCTTGGTTTGTCGATGATCGCGTGGAACAGGCGGTTGGCCTCGCCCGAGACGCTGGCGATCCAGTCGCGGTATTCGGCGAGCGTCGCGAACGGGCCGTACGGATAATAGGTGAAGTTGCTGCCGTCGCCTTCGGCATTGGCGGCGAAGAGAGCGGCGCCGTGGCGCTCGGCGTCGAGCGGCTCGACGATCGCGAGGCGGCCCTCCATCGCGGTCAGCGGCGGTTTCCGCGCCGGTTTCCAGTCTTCTAACGGCCACCCGATCGGCTGGCCGAACTGGTTGCGCCGCGGCTCGGGGGTCCCGGCATAGACCGCGGTCATCGGCCGATAGAGCGCGGCCTTTCCGCCGACCGCACGTCGCGCGGTGGCGGCATCCGGAAACACGGCGATGCCGCGATAGGGGGTCGTGCGATCGAGGCCGGCCGAGTTCAGCCAGATAAATCCCTCGATCCGCTCCGGCGCGGCGCGGTCGGCGACGGCAAGGATTTCACCCTCGGCGACTGCGGGCGCGGCGTCGAGCCCGTCGAACAGGTTGCGGCGATGCTGGGTTTCGTCGACCAGCCCGACCCACGGCCCCATGCCGCGGGTTTGCCGATAGATCTCGCCCTCGAACACGCCGGGCGAGGTCACCGTGTACATCGCCAAAGAGGACGGCACGCCGGGGTCGAGCGCCGCGAAGCGCTGCGCCGACAAAACGCCCGGCACCGCCGCCATCGCCGCGAGATGGCCCTTGTACCACGCGTCCCATTCGGGACGGCGGCTGGGTTCGATGAGCGCGCTTTCGCTGAAGAAGATCATCGGTCTATCCAAATGCGGCCACGCCTCCGCGTGGCCTACGGCACCGGCCCGCGGAGCGGAACCAAGATCAAGACGAAAGCCACCACATGCCGACAAGGATCGTCAACACCGTGAGCGGCGCGCCGACCCGGAAATAGTCCCAGAAACCTATCGTCACACCTTTGGCGCGGGCGCCCTGGACGACGATCAGATTGGCGACCGAACCGAGTATCGTCAAATTGCCGGCCAGGGTCGACGCCATCGCGACGACCAGCCAAGCGTGCCCCGGTTCGCCCGCCGCGGCGATAAACGGCCGCAACACTAGGACCGCCGGCACATTGCTGACGAGGTTCGACAGGATCGCCGTGACAAGGCTCAATACCGGCACCTTGTCGAGATGAAGCCGCGCGACCTGGGCGACGACGTCCGCGGTCAAGATCGCCTTCTCGAACCCGGCGACGACGACGAAAAGGCCGGCGAACATCAACAGCAGCGGCCAGTCGATCTCGCGATAAATCCGCTCGCTGCGCACCACCCGGGTCAGCAACATGAACCCGCCGGCGACCACCGCGGCCTTGGCCGGTTCCACGCCGGCGAAAAACGCCGCGACCATCGCCACGGTCACCAGCAGCGCCTTGATCGCGAGCGGCCGGTGCAGATGCGGCGGCGGCGCCTTGGCCGTGAAACGGCCGTCGCGGCGGAACTCGCGCGGGTGCATCACCGCGATCAGCAGAAAGCACAGCACGAGCCCTGCCGCCGCGACCGGCGACAGCGCGGCGGCGAAAGACCCGTAGGACAGTCCCGAGAAGCTGCCGATCAGGATGTTCTGCGGGTTGCCGGTGATCGTCGCGGTGCTGCCGATATTCGATGCCATCGCGACGCCCAACAGGTACGGCACCGGGTCGCGGCGCAGCCGGGCCGCGATATCGGCGACAAGCGGCGTCATCACCAGGCAGATCGCGTCGTTCAACAAGAACGCGGAAAATACGCCGGAGGACAGGATCACCGCCGCGAGCAATTGCAGCGGATGGCGGGCGCGCGCCACGACCCAGCCGTTGACGAGACGAAAAAAACCCGAGACCCGCAGATTGCCGACGACGATCATCAGGCCCAAGAGCAGCGCCAAGGTCGGGAAATCGATCGCCCGCGCCATCTCGTCGGGGCCGAGGGCGCCGACCGCGAGCATCAGACTCGCGCCGACCAGCGCCGCCCCGGCGCGGTCGATGCGCAAGCCCGGCACGCGGCCGATCGCGATGACGATGTAGGTCAGGACAAAAATCGCCGCCGTGGCGGCGGTCAACTTCTCGCTCACTCGGCGGCGGCCCGCAACGCGGCTTTCCCGCCCGCAATCGGCTTTTCAGAGATGTCCTTGGTCTCCGGCATGCCAAGCCAGAATAGCAGCAATCCCGCCGCGGCGATCGCGGCAAGGGTCAGGAACGCCGCCGAATATCCGGCAGCGACGACGATCACTCCGGCGAGCGTCGCCGAGAGCGCCGCACCGACGCCCTGGGCGGCCTGCACCACGCCCCGGGTCACGTTGAACCGCCCGGTGCCCCAGGTCAGGTCGGCGATGATCAGCGGGAACAGCGCGCCGAACAAGCCGGCGCCGACTCCGTCCAGCAGCTGCACGCCCACGAGCCAGGCTGGATCATCGGACAGCGTGTAAAGCGCGCCGCGGATCGGCAGGATCACGAAGCCGGCGAGAAACAGTCTCTTGCGGCCCCATGAATCGGCCTTACGGGCGACCAGCATCGCCATCGGGACCATCACGAGCTGCGCCGCGAGAATGCACGCCGACATCGCCGCGGTGCCCTGGTTCTGGTCGCGCAAGGCGAGCTTCTGCCCGACCAGCGGCAGCATCGCTGCATTGGCGAGGTGAAAGAGCACGACGCAGGCGGTGAAGATCAGCAGCGGCCGGCTACGCCAAACCATGGCGAAGCCGGAGGGCTGCTTGTGATCCTGCTTTTTGCCGTCGGGCAGGCCGCGCGCGACGTCGTGATCGATCGCGGCGGCCGGGATCGTCAGCACGCTCACCAGGCTCGCCAGCGCCATCGCCGCGAGCAGGAAGAACACCGCGACCGGCCCGAAGAAATAGGCGGCCCCTCCGGCGACTGCGGCGGCAAACGCATTGCCGGCATGATTGAACGCCTCGTTACGCCCGTTGCGCCGGGCAAACTGACGGTGTCCGACAATACCGAGGCTCGTCGCCGCAATCGCCGGCCCGAAGATCGCGCCGCAGACGCCCACCGCGGCTTGGGATACCGCAACCGCCCAGAAGCTCCAGAGAAAAGCCAGCGCCGCGGACAGCAGGGTGACGAGGAGCGCGGCTATGGCAATGACGGCGCGCTTGGCGTGGGTGGTATCGATGAGCGCGCCGGCCGGGGTCTGCGCGAGGATGCCGGCGAGCCCGGCCACCGACATCACGATCCCGATCTCGGCCTGGTTCCACTGTCGCACCGTCAGCAGATAGACCGCGAGATAGGGCCCGAGCCCGCCCTCGACATCGGCAAGGAAGAAATTGAGCGCGTCGAGAGGATGCTTGCTCGCGACGGCAGCGGCTGGCGAGCGTTTAGCAGACACCTAAGTAGCTCCTCGGTGAGCGCGGACCGGCGGCTGCTAATGAACCCGATTTATGTCCATCAGTTCCGCCGCTCTCGCCAACTCAGGCCTTGCGCAGCAGAAACTCGCGCCCAGCCTTGACCATCGGCTTGCCGTCGAAGGCGATGATGTCGGCGGTGGCGTAGGTTTCGCGCCACGCCTCGGGCAGGTAGGAGCCGGTGCCGATGGCGTCGATCGGCGCGCTCGCCGCGGCCATCATCCGGCATTTCTCCGGGCCGAAACCGGAGCTGGCGACGATGCGGGCCTTGGGGAAGCCGGCCTCGTTGAGCACCAGCCGCAACTTCCACAGCGCGGCCGCCGAGACGCCGGTACCGACCAGATCGCGCAGATCCGCCTCGGTGCGGTAGCCGCGGATCGATTGCGGCGCATGCGCCTCGAGGATCGCGTAGGACCTGCCGAGGTCGAGGCCCTCGCAATAACGTCCGCCGGGCGTGTCCATGCGGAAGGAGAGATTGCCCGCCTCGGCCAGTTCCGGAAAGCGCCGGCATACCGCGACCGCGTCGCTGGTCTCGTGCCCGAAATAATCGACCAGCACGGTGAGCGGCTCGTCGGGGAAGGTGGCGCGGAACATCTCGGCCGCGCGCACCGTCGAGCCGGCATAGCCGATAAGCGCATGGGGCATCGTGCCGATGCCCTTCGCCTGGCCGAAATAAGGTGCCGTCGCGGCGGCGGCGCAGCCGATGAAGCCGATCGCGCCGGCGACCTTCTTCGCATGCGCCGAGCCGACCGCGGCGGCATAGGCCATCATCTCGGCCATCTCGGCGCCGGCGCAGTGCCGCGCATCCATCGCGAGGAACGCGACCTTGGGCAGGTCGGCGCACATCGCCGAGGCGTTGTAGGCGGCGACGCAAGCCGGCCCCAATTTCTGCAGCAGCACGGTTTCGAGATCGACGAGGTGGAGGAGCGGCCCGGTGATGTAAAGGATCACCTCGCCGGCGCCGACCATTGCGGCTTCGGGGTGATTGAGCTCGATCTCGAAGCCGGTGCCGCGCGCCGCAGCCATGGTTTCGAGGAACTCGATCGCCAGGCGCGGCGTCGAGATCACCGGCCGGCGCATGAACACCGCGTAGGTGACGCGGCGATCGCCGAATTGCTCGACGATCGCCTTGGTCTTCAGGAAATAGCTGTCGGTATGCGCCGCCAGCGCCGCTTCGAGCGGCGAGCCTATCGACCCGGAAGCATCATTCGCCACGCCGCCTCCCCTTGGCGCCTCACTTCGCCGCCATCATGCGCGAGCCGAACCCGGTAGTGGCCTGGCGCCCACGCTTCAGCGCCTCGGCGATCTCGAACGCGAGCTCCAAAGCCTGGCTGGCGTTGAGCCGCGGGTCGCAATGCGTCAGATAGCGATCGCCAAGATCGGCCTCGCTGATCTCCTGGGCGCCGCCGATGCACTCGGTGACGTTCTGCCCGGTCAGCTCGAAATGCACGCCGCCGGCATGGCTGCCTTCGGCGGCATGGACCTGGAAGGCGCCGTGCAGCTCGTCGATGATGCGGTCGAAACGCCGCGTCTTGAGCCCGTTTGCCGCGGTGATGGTGTTGCCGTGCATCGGGTCGATGCACCACACGACCTTCTTGCCCTCGCGCTCGACCGCGCGGATCAGCGGCGGCAGCTTCTCCGCGACCTTGTCGGCCCCGACCCGGGTGATCAAGGTCAGCCGGCCCGGGGCATTCTTCGGGTTGAGCCGATCGATCAGACGTAAGAGGTCATCGGGTTCGAGCGATGGTCCGCACTTCATGCCGATCGGGTTCTTGATGCCGCGCATGAACTCGACATGCGCGCCGTCGAACTGGCGGGTGCGGTCGCCGATCCACACCAGATGCGCCGAGCAGTCGTACCACTGGTCGGTCGTCGAATCGACGCGGGTCAGCGCCTCCTCATAGCTGAGGAACAACCCCTCATGCGCGGTGTAGAACTCGGTCTCGCGGATCTGCGGCGTCGTCTCCGACGTGAGGCCGCAAGCCTCCATGAAGTTGAGCGTCTCGGTCAGCCGGTCGGCGAGCTCACGGTATCGCTCGCCCTGTGGCGAGTCGGCGACAAAATCCTGGTTCCACGCATGAACGCGGTGCAGATCGGCATAGCCGCCCTGGGCGAAGGCGCGCAGCAGGTTGAGCGTCGCCGCGGACTGGCTGTAGGCCTGGATCAAGCGCGCCGGATCGGGCTCGCGCGCCACGGCATCGAACTCGATGCCGTTGATGATGTCGCCGCGGTAGGAGGGCAAGGTCATCTCGCCCTGCTTCTCGACATCGGACGAGCGCGGCTTGGCGAACTGACCGGCCATCCGGCCGACCTTGACCACCGGTACGCCGCCGCCGAAGGTCAGCACCACCGCCATCTGCAACAGCACCTTGAACATGTCGCGGATGTTGTTGGGGTGGAACTCGGCGAAGCTCTCGGCGCAATCGCCGCCCAGCAAGAGGAACGCCTTGCCGTTGGCGACCGCCGCCAGGCGCTCCTGCAGCCGCCGCGCCTCGCCGGCGAAGACCAGCGGCGGGTAATTGCGCAAAATGCCCTCAACGCGCTCCAGCGCCGCTTCGTCCGCGTAACCCGGCACCTGCCGGATCGGCAGGCCACGCCAGCTCTCAGGCGACCATTTCTTGCTCATCGCACGCTACCTTCGCGCAGCGGGGCGCGAGTGTCGAGGATTGGGTTAGGCATGACACACCTCCGGGTTGGAGGCCGCTCCACCTGAGGCAACATCCGGATCACGGGGGTCCATGAAACACGAAAGCCGCCTCGGTCGGGCGGCTTCGGGGAAAACGCAAACGCGCTCCTAGGCCGCCGTACTGTACCGGCGGTACCAAAATCGCGCGTCGAGAAGCGAGTTGATCTGCTTCATGGCGCGGAACCTATGCGCGAATGGGGCACGAAAGCAAGGGGCTTACGCGCAAGCGGGCGCCAGCTGCCCGCCATCGCCGCTATTCCGGGTATACCGCCAGCCACAACTTGGCGGCGGTGATGCCACCGGCGGCGGCTTTCGCCATCCACACGCGCGCCTGCGCCAAGTCCTTCGGCACCCCCTCGCCGCGGTAATAGGAGAGCCCGAGGGAATGCTGTGCGTTGGCGTCGCCCTGCTCGGCGCCCTTGCGGAACCACTGCGCCGCCGCCGCTTGGTCCTGGGGGACGCCGCGCCCCTTGTCGTAGAGCACTCCGACACTATTCTGAGCGCGAGCGTCGCCCTGGTCGGCGGCCTTGCGCAGCCAGCGCATTGCTTCGACATCGTCCTGCTTCACGCCATAGCCGTTCATGTACATCGTACCGAGGTTGTATTCGCCCTCGGCGCTGCCCAGATCGGCGCTCTTGCGGAACCAATTGAGCGCCTCCGCGTAGTCCTGCTTGACCCCATGACCGTACGCACATAGCGAACCGATCGAGGATAGCGCGTCTGGATCGCCTTGATCGGCGGCCAGCCGGTACCAGCGCATTGCCTCAGCGTAATCCTGCGTTACGCCGCTGCCGCCGGCATAGAGCCGGCCGATATTGGCCTGGCCCTCGCGACTACCCTGATCCGCCGCTTTGCGAAACCAGCGCATTGCTTCGGCATCGTCGTGCTCTACGCCCTGGCCATTCGCGTAAAGCACGCCGACTTCGTCCTCGCAAGTAGCGTCCCCCTGATCGGCGCCCTTGCGGAACCACTGCGCCGCCGCCGCGTAGTCGCGCGGCACGCCCTGTCCCAATTTGTACATGACGCCGAGATGGAACTGACCGTCGGCGTTGCCCTGGTCGGCGGCCAGCCGATACCAGCGCATCGCCTCGGCAAAATCCTGAGTAACGCCCTGGCCGTGCCGATAAAGACTGCCGACGCTGTCCGCCGCGTCGAGGTCGCCCTGGTCCGCCGCCTTGCGGTACCAGACCATCGCCTGGGCGTAATCCTGAGTAACGCCCCGGCCGGTCGCATAAAACAGCGCGACATCGTATTGGGCCTTCGCCAACCCCTGATCCGCCGCCTTGCGGAACCAGCGCATGGCTTCCGCAAAATCCCGCGGCACGCCGTCGCCAGTCGCATACATATATCCGATCGCGCTTTGTGCTTGGGCATATCCCTGATCTGCCACCTCGCGATATCGGCGCATCGCCTCGGCGTAATCCTTCCGGTTGAAAGCGTCCTCGCCCTTGGTGAAGGCCTCGGGCACCGCGGTGTCCGGTAGCGTCAGGGCGGATGCCGGCGGCATCCCCAGCACAAGAGCTAGGAGCAGAACGCTTGCCAAGATGCTCGTGAATTCCGCTCGCCGTCGCATTCGTCTCCCCATTTTTTTCGCAGTTACGGGTCTTCGATGGGCTGAGTTCCCGATTTTGGCGAATAACGATGCGGTCCACTGGCGGTGGATTTGGCGCTATCGCTCGACGACGAAGGGGCGGAGGCGGGCGGCGAACTCCTCTTCCGACGAGCGATGCTCGACAAATCCGATGACTTCCTCAGCCCACTGCCGTGTGTCCTCAATGGCGACGTCGTAGCCGTTCTCCATCAAGAACTGGACCATCGCCACAAAGCCCGTCCGCTTGTTGCCCTGCTCGAATGCGTGCGACTGAACGATCCCCGCCATCACCCTGACGGCAAGGACGACGATATCCTCCTCGCCATAGCCGAACGCGTTCTGCGGGCGCGCAAGCGCACCCTCCAGCAATCCCCGATCGCGCAAAAGGTGATGTTCCCCGGTGATCGCCACCAGCCGTCGATTTATGTCAATGACCGCCTCGACCGACAGCCACCGCGGCTCATTCGGCAAGGGCTTTCAAGATATTCGGAAACCGACCGATGATTTCATCGGTCAACGCGCCGTGATCGACCTCGCCCTTGACCGGCTTGGCGCGCAGGATTTGATTAGTCCGATCTCGCTCTGGTTCTGCCAAATCCAGAAGCCTGAACCTCAGATCGTGATAAAGCGCTCGCCAGCCTCGCGCCACATCAAGGCATTCCTTTATATACCCTAACTCTTCTCGGGTGGCTGATTGGGGGGCTTGGGCCAACGCTTGCTCTAACGCTTCTATCCAGGGATACAGCCGCTCCGAAATTCCCTGCTCTTCCTTGAGAACCGCTTCCGCGAGCTTTTGGAAGGCAAGCGGCTCCGAAAATCGACCCTTAGCCTCTTCGTACATTTTGTCGAATTCGCCGGATTGCCGGCTCAACGCCGCACGACTCGCCTCAGCATGCCGCCGCAACCGTTCGACAAAAAGTAGCCGCTCAGCCGGTCCTGTCTGGGCAGCAAGCGCGTCAACGAGCCCCGGTTCGGGGAGCATTTCTGTTAACTGGGCCAGCCCCTTGGACATTTACGAGCCTTTTGACCAATGCAGGCGACAATCTGTGCCTTGTAGCTTGTCCTTGCAATTTTGAATTGCAAGCCTACCGGGGTGCTACTCCGCCGCCGCTTTCTCCAGCGGGCGCACATACTTGTCGCGCATTGTGACGAATTCCTCGGCGGCGCTGGGATGGATGCCAACCGTGGCATCGAACTGCTTCTTGGTGGCGCCGCATTTGACCGCGATGGCGATGCCCTGGATGATCTCCGGCGCGTCGGGGCCGAGCATGTGGCAGCCGATGACGCGGTCGCTCTTGGCATCGACCACGAGCTTCATAAAGGTGCGCTCGTCGCGGCCGGACAGCGTGTTCTTCATCGGGCGGAAGCGCGACTGGTAGATGTCGACCTCGCCGTATTGCTTGCGGGCCTGCTCCTCGGTCAGGCCGACCGTGCCGATCGGCGGCTGCGAAAACACCGCCGAGGGCACGTCGGCATGGTCCATCCGGATCGGGTTGTCGTTGTAGAGCGTCTCGGCGATGGCGCGGCTCTCGGCGATCGCGACCGGGGTCAGGTTGATCCGGTCGGTGACGTCGCCGACCGCATAGATGTTCTTGACGCTGGTGCGCTGCCACTCATCGACCTTGACCGCGCCGTTCTTGTCCATCTCGACGCCGATCTCGGCGAGGCCGAGACCCTTGGTGTTGGGCTTGCGGCCTGTCGCGTACATCACGACGTCGCAGGAAATCTCCTGGCCGATATCGGTGTAGACGTCGTAGCCGTGCGGGCGCTTCTCGATCCGCTGGACGTTGTGGCATGCATGGATCTGCACGCCGCGGGTGCGCATCTCCTGCGCGAGGTTGACGCGGACGTCGTCGTCGAAGCCGTAGAGCAGGTCCTCGCGGCGGATGATCTCGTGTACCTCGCTGCCGAAGCCGTTGAAGATGCCGGCGAACTCGACCGCGATATAGCCGCCGCCGACGATCACGATGCGGCGCGGCCGCTCCTTGAGGTCGAGCGCTTCGTTCGACGAGATGACATGCTCGATGCCCGGAATTTTCGGGGTCTCCGGCCAGCCGCCGACCGCGATCATGATGTTCTCGGCGGTGTAGCGCTTGCCGCCGACCTCGACGGTGTGCGGATCGACGACGACGCCGCGCGCCTCGAAAATCTCGACTTTCGCGTTGTTCAGCATGTTGACGTAGATCTGTGAGAGGCGGTCGAGCTCCTTGTCCTTGGCTTCAATCAGCGCGGCCCAGTCGTGTGTCGCCGGCGGCACGCTCCAGCCAAAGCCGGGCGCGTCGGCGAAGGCCTCGGCGAATTGCGAGCCGTAGACCAGCAGCTTTTTCGGCACGCAGCCGCGCAGCACGCAGGTGCCGCCGATGCGCAATTCCTCGCAGATCGCGGTGCGCGCGCCATAGGCGCCGGCGCGGCGCGTGCCGGCGACGCCGCCCGAGCCGGCGCCGATCGTGAACAGGTCGAAATCATAGCGCGGCATGGCGCGGTAACTCCTTGTCGTGCGGATCCTCGATCCTTTGGTTGTCACAACCCCGGCCGCGCTGCAAGCTCTGCGCAAACCGAACCGCGACCCCCCAAGGGGATTACCAGGAGAGAATATCGTGAGCCTTGCCGAGGAAGCCAACTCGAACGGAGAAGACGGCGCCGCGGAGCTGTTGCATTGGCGCTATCGTGACGGCGCCGTGACGGCTGGGCCCTGGAACGAGGTGATCGCGACGATCCTCGGCCATCGCTCGGTGCGCGCCTTTCTGCCGGACCCACTGCCGGAAGGGACGCTGGAGCGGCTGGTCGCGGCCGCGTCATCTGCCTCGACCTCGTCGAATTTGCAGACCTGGAGCGTCGTCGCGGTCGAGGACCAGGCGCGCAAGGACCGGCTCGCCGAACTGGGCAGCCGGCAGAAGCACATTTCGGAGTGCCCGCTCTACCTGGTCTGGTGCGTCGACCATTCGCGGCTGCACCTCGCGGCCCAGGAACGCCAGATGGTGCTGACGGGGCTCGACTTCCTCGAACCCTATATCGTCGGCGTCGTCGATGCCTCGCTCGCCGCGCAGAACGCAGCCATCGCACTCGAGTCTTTGGGGCTCGGCTTTGTCTATATCGGCGGGATGCGCAACCATCCCGAGGAGGTCGCCGCGACGCTCGGCCTGCCGGCGCATGTGATGGCGCTCTTTGGCATGTGCGTCGGCTATCCCGATCCCGCCAAGCCCGCCGACATCAAGCCGCGCCTGCCGCTGGAAGCGGTGCTGCACCGCGAGCAGTATTCGGCGGCGGCGCAATCGGCCGCGTTCGCCGAATACGACGCGCGGCTCGTTGAGTTTCAGCGCGAGCAAGGCATGCGCGAAACCCCGTGGACCGAGCTGGCGACAAACCGGGTCCACACCGCGCAATCGCTCAACGGGCGCGACCGCATCCGCGAGGCGCTCAATACGCTGGGCTTTCCGATCCGCTAATTCCGTCCGACGCAGGAGGATCAACATGGCAGCGACCGCGGACCGTCCGATCGGCGAGCACGACTGGCATTCGGCCGATTATGTCGGCTATTGGATCAACCGCGACCTGAGCCGCGACGCCGAGCGCCGGCAACGGCTCAGGGCGATGCTATCCCGCGCCAACCTCGCCGCGGACGCCGAACTCGCGGTGCTCGATGTCGGCGGCGAGTACGGGGTGGTCAGCGAAGAGGTGCTCGCCGCGTTCCCGCGCGCCCGGGTCACGCTGCAGGATTATTCGGAGCCGATGCTGGCGCAGGCGCGCGAGCGGCTTGCCGCGCATAGCGGGCGCACCGATTTCATCCACGCCGACCTCACCGATCCGGGTTGGACCGGCCGGGTCGGCGGCCCGTACGACCTCGCGGTGTCGGCGATCGTGATCCACAATCTGCGCGACATGGACCTGATCGCCAACGCCTATCGCGGCATCGCCCGGGTGCTGAAACCCGGCGGGCTGTTCCTCGACTACGATCTGTTTTTCGACGAGATCGGCGGGCTGGCGCTGAGAGCGGGCGGGTTCGCCACGGTCGAGTGCCTGTGGCAGCAGGCGCCGCTGGCGACGATCGCGGCGCGGACCAGGCCGTAGCAGCGCCGGTCATTTCCCAAACCAGTCGGTGATGTCGAAGATGACGGTCTTCTTCGCGCCGTTGGGGCCGACCAGCTGGAGCGTGTCGTACTCCTTGCCCTTGTCGGTGAGGAGGCCGTCCGATCCCAGCTTCCACCCCGGGAAGTTCTTTTGCACGTAGGCGTATTCGGCTTCGACGCCCTCCTTTTCGCTACGCGCGGGCAGCGCGATGGCGGTGGCGAGGGTTGCGCGCGGCGCCGGCGCTTGCGCCTGAGCCGCGCCCGTCGACGCCAGCACGATGGCGAGGCACCACGTCGCGATGCCTCGCGGCGCCGCATCAGCGGTCGATGCCGCCCATGCAGAGGTATTTGATTTCGAGGTAGTCCTCGATGCCGTATTTCGAGCCCTCGCGGCCGATGCCCGATTCCTTCATCCCGCCGAACGGGGCGATCTCGGTCGAGATGATGCCCTCGTTGATGCCGACGATGCCGTATTCCAAGGCCTCGGCGACGCGCCAGATGCGGCCGATGTCGCGGCTGTAGAAATAGGCCGCGAGGCCAAATTCGGTGTCGTTGGCCATCTTGATCGCCTCGTCCTCAGCCTTGAAGCGGTAGAGCGGCGCGACCGGGCCGAATGTCTCCTCGCGGGTGATGATCATGTCGGTGGTGACGTCGGCGAGCACGGTCGGCTCGAAGAAGCTGCCGCCGAGCGCCGAACGATGGCCGCCGATGACGATTTTGGCGCCCTTTTTCAGCGCGTCGGCGATGTGGCTCTCGACCTTTTCGATCGCCTTCATATCGATCAGCGGACCGATCACCACGCCGGCGGAGGTGCCGTCGCCGACCTTCATCTCGCTCGCCACCTCGGCGAGGCGTTTGGAGAAGGCGTCATAGACCCCGTCCTGCACCAGGATGCGGTTGGCGCAGACGCAGGTCTGCCCGGCATTGCGGTATTTCGAGGCGATGGCGCCCTTGACCGCCTGCTCGATATCGGCGTCGTCGAAGACGATGAAGGGCGCGTTGCCGCCCAATTCCATCGAGGTTTTCTTGACCGTCGCGGCGCACTGCTCCATGAGCAATTTGCCGATCTCGGTGGCGCCGCCGGTGACGCAGGAGAAGACGCCGGCCGGCACCCCGGCGCGCTCGGCCAGCTCGCACAAAGCAAGCGCCGAGAACGGGGTCGCGGTCGCCGGCTTCAGCACCATCGTGCAGCCGGCGGCCAAGGCGGGGCCGCATTTGCGGGTGATCATCGCCGCCGGGAAGTTCCACGGGGTGATCGCGGCGCAGACGCCGATCGGCTCCTTGGTGACGACGATGCGCTTGTCGGCGGCCTGCGAGGGGATGGTGTCGCCGTAGATGCGCTTGCCCTCCTCGCCGAACCATTCGATGAACGAGGCGGCATAGGCGATCTCGCCCTTCGACTCGGCGAGCGGCTTGCCCTGCTCGGCGGTCATCAGCTGGGCCAGATCGTCCTGGTTGGCCATCATCAAATCGAACCATTTGCGCAGGATCTGGGCGCGCTCCTTGGCGGTCTTGGCGCGCCACGCGGGGAGCGCCTTGTCGGCCGCCGCGATCGCCTGCCGCGTCTCCTCGGCGCCCATGCGCGGGACGGTGCCGAGCACCTCGCCGGTCGCCGGGTTGGTGACCGGGATCGTGCCGCGGTTCAGCGCATCGGCCCACTTGCCGTCGACATAACATTGTTGACGGAAAAGATTCTGATCCTGGAGCTGCATCGCCCGATCCTCCCTCAGTCATCGACCCGTTATTTTGTTAGGTACGAGGGCGCCCGGGCTTTGGTAGGCGCCGCTGCTTTTAGCTGTTATCTGCAGCAAATCAGCAGCAAAATCCGCTCCGCCCGCGGCTCCCGTCTTCACTGTTCGTATCGGCGAATTAACAAGCGGTTCACCGCCTGTTATCCGCCTGTTACGGGTTCGCATAACAGGCGGAACGCACCACCTGATATCGGCCGTGCCCAGCTGCTTCCGATCGGAGCTCATCGAAGCCCGCACCCAGTTTCGTCAGTCCAACGAGTGTACACCGCAATTTTGGCAATTTTAGGGTGACAGATATTCTGGTAACGTCCTTATATATCATACTCCAAACAATAAGAAAATTGATTGCGACCATATAATTACATTCTGTCCGGAACAAAAAATTCAACTTCAACTTTGAAAGTCCTATCTATAATTAAATAATCTTCTTTTAACTTTGGTACAGAAAAATTCGTCAATGCCACCATCACTGGTGTAATACCCCTCAGACCAATTCCTGGAAGATCTATAAAAAAATTCTTTGATGCATTGTTGCTTGTTAGCTGAGTGATATACACATAGGGGATCCCCTGATTTTCTTGGACACAAGACTCCAGAGTTAAGGATGATCCTGGAGAGGTAGATATTTTTTTGATGACCGAGCTCACTAAGCCCGTTTTAGAACTACAGTCGCCTATGAGCTGCTCCGCGGACTGAATTTGGCCGCCGGACAGTGCGGTCTGAGCTTCGGCCATTAGACCGGAAAATTTAGCATCGTTTCTCAGCCACGGATCTTGCTGAAGAGCATCGTAAAGTTGCTGTAGAGCTTTGTAACGGGCCGCGATCTCAACCAACTTGGTACCGAGTTGCTCCGGGGGCACTTGCTCTTGACCAGCAGCTCTTAGCGCCGAAAGCACTTGGCGGTCGTTGAGCTGGAGCTTTTCCTGGAGCAGCTGGATCGTTGTTTTCTGAGCGTCGGCGAGGTCCCTCAACGAAGCCGTACGGTCTCGGACAAGCGACTCTAACTCGTCGGAAGGAATACCAATATTGACAGCACTTTCAAAAATTTGCTCGCCGGTATTTGCGATACCGGTCCCGACGGTCGCGGATGATGCAGCATGGCCCTCCTGAACAGCATGATCCTGCTGAATTTGGATGTAGACCCAGGCGACAATACCGAGAATTGCAATCGACCAAACTGCGCCGGTGATGAGGCGCAGGAGGCGGTATGAGTCTGGAGCTGATAGCTTTGGAAAGATGTTTTTGCGAATGATGTCACGAAATACGAGCAGTAGGACGCCCAGGGAGAGGCCACCAATGCCGGCTATCTGCCCAACCGTCTTGAGTACCTGCGCTTCCATGCGCCAGCAGTCCGGCAAAACTTAATAAGTCGCCCGTATTATCACGTAGAGCCGTGCCTTCACGAACTCACTTCCGCCGCTCGCGCATAAGCCGCGAGCAGCGTGGGAAATTTTGCGGGGTCGCCGCGGGCCATGCCGCATTCGGTGGCGATGCCGTCGACCCTGCTTGGCGGCACGCGGCGGCGGCGCGGGCCGCGTCGGCGTGATGGACGCGGCCCGGTTGCCGACAGCGACGCCTACACCTCGGTCACGAGCGCTTTCGGCCCGCTCCACTGGCCGGCGCCGTCAACCCAGAACACCACGGGCCAGCCCGGCGCGTTGGTTCCGTTCTGGTTGATGACCCACACGTCGGTCTGGTCGGCGACGCCGAATTGCTGGGAGGCGGCGACGACGGCGCCCGGCGCGGCGGTATTTTTGGGGCCGAGCTTCAACGGCCCGTTCCAGGCACCCGTATTCTGCACCCAGAACACGTTGAGCTGACCGTTGTTGTCGATCAGGAACACGTCGGTCTGGTTGCTGGCGCCGAATTGCTGCGACGCCGCCACGCTCGCGCCCGCGGGCGCGAGGCCGATCTCGCCGATCGTCACCGGGCCGCCCCAGCCGCCGGTGTCCTGCACCCAGAACACGCTGAGCTGGCCGCTGTTATCGACGAAGAACACATCGGTCTGGTTGGGCGCGCCGAACTGGCGCGACACCGCGAGCGGGGCGCCCGGCGGCGCCGTGTTCTTGACGCCAATCTTCACCGGCCCGCCCCAGCCACCCACGCCTTGCACCCAGAAGACGTTGAGCTGGCCGTTATTGTCGAAGAAGAACACGTCCGTCTGATTGGGCGCGCCGAATTGCTGTGACGCGGCCAAATTCGCGCCGGAAGGGGCGATGCCCTTGGCACCGACCGGCACCGGCCCGCCCCAGGCACCCACGCCTTGCACCCAGAACACGTTCAGCTGGCCACTATTGTCGAACAGGAACACGTCGGTCTGGTTGGGCGCGCCGAATTGCTGCGACACCGCCAGCGCGCCGCCGGTGGGGAAAAGACCGCCGGCGCCGATGGGTACCGGCCCGCCCCAGCGCCGGTGCCCTGCACCCAGAGCACGTTGAGCTGGCCGTTTTGCGCCACCAGGAACAGATCGGTCTGGTTGGGCGCGCCGAATTGCTGCGACGCGGCGAGCGCGGCGCCACGTATCGCCAAGCCCGTCGGGCCGAGCGGCATGGACGAACTCCAATGCCCCGCGTTGTCGACGTAGAACGCGACCGGTTGGCCGGCGCGGTCGACGGCGTAGAAATTGGTCTGGTTAGGCGCGCCAAGTTGTTGCGAAACCGCCAACGGGCCAGCGGGCGCGTAGGCGGGCGGATCGACGGCATTGAACGATTGGGTGAATGTCGTGCTCTGCCCCTGGGGCAGGGTGCCGTAAACGCTGTTGCCGTTTTCCAAGGTGTGCCAATCCGAGTCGACCCCGGACGGCAGGGCGCTTTTCACCGTGAGCTCGTTCGACGCGGAGTAGACGATGTTTCCCGCGCCGGACCAGAAAAAGGTTTGCTCACCGTTGATTGGCCCGACGATGTTGAATTGGAACGCGAGGATCGGAGCAAGATCGGCTTCCGTCGCCAGAGTGTTCGAGCCATCCAGCGACAGGGTCAGCATATCGACCGAGTTGTACCCCACCTGGTTGCCGTTTTGGTCGAGCACGGTGAACGTGACGTACCTGACATTGCCGTTCGGTTCGTTGCCGAGGCTGATCGTCAGCTTGTACCCGGCGACAAAGGTCGGGTTCGTCAAGGTCAGCAAAAAGGGCTCGTAGTTGATCAGGTCGTTGGTGGTCGTGTCATGGCCGAGCCCGGCGGTGGATTTTGGCCAGGGTTCGACAAAGCCGTACAGATTGCCCGGCTGGCCCCCCGGCAGCCCGTTGGGCGTCTGGAACGTAAAGAAGTACTGCTGCCAGGCGCTGGTATAACCTGCCGGCGAATAGGCGTTCAACTGCAGGGCGAAGCCGATATTGCTGATCAGGTCTTGCGTAATGTCCACGGTGACCGTGAGGTTCAGCAGCGGATTGCCATTGCTGTAGAGGAAATAGTTGGAATTGCTGCCGAGACCGGCCGCCGGAGGCGCTACGTTGCCCATCTGAGCTCTCCCAGTTGGAGGTTGCGTAGGGCAATTTAGCGGAGCGGTGCGGCTACCAATGTGACCGGAGTCACTATCCCGCGGAAAATCGGCAGACGTTGAAATAGTCCGTGCAGACCGCCGCCGGAGGCGCGGTGCGCTAACCCGCGAGTTCCGCGGCGCGCGCGTGGGAGGCGAGGAGCGCCGGGAGACGGCTCGGCTCGCCGCGGGCCATGCCGCATTCGGTGGCGATGCCGTCGACCTGGGTGTGGCGGCGGGCGGCGTCGCCGGCTGCGTCGTCGTGATGGATGAGGCCGAGATAGAGTTGGGTCTCGGGATGGAGCTTGAGGCCGGCGAGCGGGGCGAAATAGGGGTCGTCGGTGCGGTTTTTCGGCACGGGCAGGTGGAAATAGTTGATCGGCCGTTTGACCCGCGCGCTGACCGCGTTGGTCATCTCGACCATCAGGCCAGCATCCTTGGGCTGCACCATATGCTCGTCGGCGGGGCTGCCGTAGCAGAGGTGGTAGCCGAGCTCGATCCCGGCGGGGACGCCCTCGCCCACCTGGGTCAGCACGTCGAGGGTCTCGGTGCGGGTATCGGCCGGGCCGGGCTCGTAATAGCCTTCCCAGGCCAGCACCTCCTGGCAGACATCCCATTGCAGCGCGAGGCGGTCGTTGGGGATCGCGGCGGCGATCGCCGCGACCTCGCCAAGAAAATGCTGCGTCAACGCGGGGAGCAGCCCCGGTCGGTCGGCGGGGACCATGTTGTTGTAGACCGGCGCGATCGGGGTCGGCAGCGAGACCTGGAATTTCACCGCTTCGGGGATGACCCCGGCGCGCTGCAGCCGGTCGAAGACGGCCCAAGAGGCGATCGCCATCTCGGCGTAGCCGGTGTGGAACGAAGCGGGGTCGGGCACGGCGCCGGGCTTGAGCCGCAGACGCGGGATTTCGCGGATCAGCTTGCCGTCCCATTGGACGAATTTGAACGGCGGCACATCGTCGGCGCGTTCGATCGCCGGGTTTTCCGCCAGCACATCCTGCAGGAAGCGGATCCAGGTTTTGCGGATGCCGGTTTCGCCGTCGGGCAGGCGCAAGAGGTAGGGGCCGGTCGCCGCGGTTAGGGTGCGGAACACGGTTTCGGTGTCGGAGAGCGGGATGCTGCCGACAAAGTGGACGATGGGTTGCGTCATGGCGTTCCTCCCCATTTTCTCGAGCGCCATCCTATGCGGCGACCGTCGCTGCTTGAAGGGCTGGCTTCCAGATCCGGAAGAAGCACGCTTCCCGGCGCAAGCCGGGATCCACTTTTCCCCCGCTCGAATGGATGAGCCGTGGGTCCCCGCTTTCGCCGGGAAGCGATTGTCAAGTAGGCTTCAGCTCTCCCGTGAAACGCTACAGGAGATAGCCGATGGCGACCCGGTTGCAGCCCACCGACAAGACCCTCACCGTCAACGGATTGCGCATCCATTATCTCGAATGGGGCGCGGCGAACGCGCCGCCGGTGGTTTGCGTGCACGGCTATACCGGGAGCGCCGACGCGTTCAACGCGCTGGCCCGGCATTTCCAGCACCGGTTGCGGATCATCGCGCCCGATGTGCGCGGCCACGGCGAGAGCGACTGGTCGCCCGAGGGCGCCTATGGCTATCGCGACCAGATGAGCGATGTCGCCGCGCTGGCCGACCGGCTCGAATTGGAGAGGTTCGCGCTGATCGGCACGTCGATGGGCGGGGTCATCGCGATGGCCTATGCCGCCGCCCACCCGCGGCGGCTCAAGAGCCTCGTCATCAACGACGTCGGACCCGATGTCGAGCAGGGCTCGCAGCGCATCACCAGCATGGTCGGCGCGCGGCCCGCTTCGTTCGCGACGCTCGACGCGGCGAAGGAATACCGCGCGGCGAACTCGCCGATCCTCGCCGCGCGGCCGGCGGAGGACCAGCACGAGCTGGCGCTCGGCGTGTTGCGGGAGGCGCCGGACGGGCGCTGGGTGTGGAAGATGGACCCGGCCTATATTGAGCAGCGCATCGCGCGCGGCGCCCCGGCGCGGCCGGATTTGTGGCCCGGCCTCAAGGCGCTGCCCTGCCCTACCCAGGTGATCTGGGGCACCACGAGCGACGTGCTCGGCGAGCAGCAGGCCCGCCGCATGGTGAACACCCTGCCGCATGGCGAGCTGGTTTCGGTGCCGGGCATCGGCCACGCCCCGACCCTGGTCGAACCGCCGGTGCTGGCGGCGCTCGAACGGCTGCTCTAGGAACTTCCAGGGTGAGACCATGAAAAATTCGGGCGCGAGCCCGGGCCAGTCGGCATCGGAGCTCATCTCGAACAGAATCGTCGATCTCGGGGGCTGGCGCGGGGAAACCCTCGGCAGAATGCGCAAGCTCATCACGGAAGCAGACCCGGACGTCGTCGAGGAGTGGAAGTGGATGGGCACTCCGGTCTGGTCGCACGACGGCATCATCTGCACGGGCGAATCCTACAAGAAGGTCGTGAAACTTACCTTCGCCAAGGGCGCGTCTCTGCAGGATCCGAACCGTCTCTTCAACTCGAGTCTCGACGGAAACGTACGCCGCGCGATCGACATCCACGAAGGAGAAGACGTTGACGAGTCCGCCTTCAAGGCGCTCGTTCGCCAGGCGATCGCCCTCAACAGTTCCGGCAAGTCGAAACCTTCGAAGAAAGCGAAGTCCTAAGGGATTCCTCCGGCGGGCGTCACCGCGGCTCGTCTCTGAGGGGTAACCTCCGGTCGGCGCGCCGCGATACCGTGCTTGACTCTGTCCGTAAGTTATAACTAACCTAAGTTATGACTTACGAAATGGCGCTGACCGCGCTATCCGATCCGACCCGGCGGCTGGTCTTCGAGCGTTTGATCGTCGCGCCGCGGCCGGTCGGCGAGATCGCCGACGGACTGCCGGTCAGCCGCCCGGCGGTGTCGCAGCACCTGAAGGTGTTGAAGGATGCCGGGCTGATCACCGAGCGGCGCGAGGGAACCCGGCGGATCTACGCGGCCGATCCGCGCGCGCTCGGCGAGCTGCGCGCCTATGTCGACGGCATGTGGCGCGACGCGCTCGCGGCGATGGCGAAATCGATCGAAGAGGAGAACGGCGGATGAGCGTCGCGGAGTTCACGGTCCCGCCGGTGGTCAAGACGATCACCGTCCGCGCCGCGCCGGCGCGCGCGTTCGAGGCGTTCGCGCGCGATTTCGGCCGGTGGTGGCCGCTCGCCAGCCATCATGTCGGCACCGTGCAGGCGGCGGTCGATTGCGTCATCGAACCGCGCGCCGGCGGCCGCGTCTTCGAGCGCGACGCCGCGGGGCAGGAGACGGTGTGGGCGACCGTGCTCGCCTACGAGCCGCCGCACCGCCTGGCGATCAGCTGGTTCGCCGGCAAGACCCCCGATGTCGCGCAACGACTGGAACTGCACTTCGTGGCCGAGAGCGACGGGACGCGGGTCGAGCTGACCCATTCGGGTTGGGAAGCGCTGGGCGAGGCCGCACAAAGCACCCGCGACTCCTACGACAAGGGTTGGGTGATGGTCTTCGAACAATGCTACGGCGAGTATGCCAACGGGCTTTCGTGACCCCGCAGGGCTCAGCCCACCCTCGGTGATCTCGCCAGCCACGGCGCCAAATCGTCTTCGAGACCGATCAGCGCGAGGCCGAAGGCGACCGATTGGAAATTTTCGCCGTCGGCCAGCCGGTGCGCCCCGAACCGCGTCTCGAACACCCGCCGCACCGCCGGGATCAACGAGCTTCCGCCGGTCAGGAACACGCTGTCGATGTCGTCGACGCGCACGGATTGAGCCACCAGGAGCGTGTCGACCGTCCGTTCGATCCTGCGGATGTCCTGCGCGATCCAGCTCTCAAAATCCCGTCGTGTGATCTGCTGCTCGATTTCCAACCGGCCGAGCTTGAGGGTGAACTCGGCGCGAGGCGCGGAGGAGAGCCTCACCTTGGCGTCGGAGACCGCGCGATAAATGTTGAAGCCCCAGTCGTTGCGGATGATGTCGAGGAACTTCGCGATTTTGTCCGGCGACAGCGAGGCGCGCTCCAATCGCTCCAGCTCGCGCAGGTTTGCCGGGGTCTTGAGCATCGCGAGCTGGTGCCACCGGGCGAAACTGGCGTGATAGTGCTGCGGTACCGGAAGGGTCTTGCCCATCGACCGGAAGAGCGTCCCCTTGCCGAGATGGGGCGAGACCACCGCGTCGATGATCCGATAGTCGAAATTGTCGCCGGCCAGGCCGAGGCCGGCATGGCCGATCGGGGTCGCGACCGCGTTCTCGCCGCGCCGCTCGAAGCGGATCAGCGAAAAGTCGCTGGTACCCCCGCCGAAGTCGCAGACCAGCACGAGCGCGTCGGATTTGAGGCGCTGGGCGTAGTAATAGGCGGCGCCGACCGGCTCGTACACGTAAGCCGGCCCGGGGATGCCGACGAGACGATAGGCTTCGTCATAGCGATGGGTTGCGAGCGCCTCGTCGGGCGCCGCGCCGACAAAAGCGACCGGCCGCCCTGAGACGACGCGGCCGGCGAGTTCGTCGAGCTGACCCTCGGCGTCGTTGATCGCGAGGCGGAAGAACGTCGCGAGCAAATCCTCGAACCGGAAACCGCGCTCGAAGATGCGGGTCTCCTCGAACGTCCGGCTGGCGATGTGGCTTTTGAAGGATTGGATGAACCGCGTTTCGCGGGTTGAGGTCAGATACGACCTGATGGCCTTGATGCCGGCGCAGGCCTCGACCTCGGACGGGCGGCCCGACAGCGCCTGCTCGAAGCACAACACCGAGCGGTAGAGATCGGACAATTCGCGATCGTCATGAAACATCACCGCGCGCACGGGCTCGCCGGGCCTCGCGACCGCGACGACGGTATTGGTCGTGCCGAAGTCGATGCCGACCGAGACCTTGTCCCGCATCGATTGCCTTTCGCGGACAACAACGGGCAGCGCGCGGCGACGGTCCGCGCGCTGTCCGACCAGGTTGGTTAGAGCGGCCTTGTTTACTCTACCGTCACGCTTTTCGCCAGATTGCGCGGCTGGTCGACATCGGTGCCTTTGGCGACCGCGGTGTGGTAGGCGAGGAGCTGGATCGGGATCGCGTAGAGCAGCGGCGCGACGAACGGCGCGCAATGGGGGATCGCGATGCCGAACGCGAGACGATCCTGCAGCCGGGCGACACCGGCGGCGTCGGAGATCATCACCACCCGTCCGCCGCGCGCCATGACCTCCTCGACATTCGACAGGGTCTTTTCGAAGAGGTCGTCGGGCGGCGCCAGCACGATCACCGGCACGTTATCGTCGATGAGCGCGATGGGCCCGTGCTTCATCTCGCCGGCGGCGTAGCCCTCGGCGTGGATGTAGCTGATCTCCTTCAATTTCAGCGCGCCTTCGAGGGCCAGCGGATAGGAGCTGCCGCGGCCGATATAGAGCACGTCGCGGGCTTGCGCGATTTCGGCGGCGATCTCCTGGATGCGCTCGTCATGGTTCAGCACGTCGGCGGCGCGCGACGGGATCTCGGCGAGATGGTGCGCGAACTGGGCCTCTTGCTTCGCGTCGATCGTGCCGCGCGCCCGGCCCAGCGCCACGGTCAACACCGCGAGCACGGCGAGCTGGGTGGTGAACGCCTTGGTCGAGGCGACGCCGATCTCGGGCCCGGCGAGGGTCGGCAGCACAACATCGGCCTCGCGCGCGATCGAGCTTTCCGGCTGGTTGACGACAGCGATGATCTTCTGCCGCTGCTCGCGGCAATAGCGCAGCGCGGCCAGCGTGTCGGCGGTCTCTCCCGATTGCGAAATGACGATCGCCGCGCCGCCCTTGGGCATGTCCGCCGCGCGGTAGCGGAACTCGGAGGCGATATCGACCTCGACCGGGATGCGGGCAATACGCTCGAACCAGTATTTGGCGATGAGCCCGGCATTGTAGGCGGTGCCGCAGGCGACGATCGTCACCTTGGGCAGATCGCCCAGCGCGAACGGCAGGTCGGGCAGGTGCACGGTGCCGGTGGTCGGGTGGATCAGGGCATGCAGCGTGTCGCCGATCACCGCCGGCTGCTCGAAGATCTCCTTCTGCATAAAATGGCGATAATTGCCCTTGCCGATCAACGCGCCCGACACCGCGGTGTCGTAGACCTTGCGGGTGACCTTGGCGCCCGCGTGGTCAAAAATGGCGACCTCGCGCGAGGTGACAACAGCCCAGTCGCCATCTTCGAGATAGGCGATGCGGCGGGTCAGCGGCGCCAGGGCCAACGCGTCGGAGCCGACAAACATCTCGCCGTCGCCATAGCCGATCGCCAGCGGCGGACCCTTGCGCGCGCAGATCAAGAGGTCGTGCTCGCCGGCGAACAGGAAGACGAGCGCGAAGGCGCCCTCGAGGCGCGGCAGGGTCTTGGCCACTGCCTGCGCCGGGGTCGATCCTTCGGCGAGATAGCGGGTCGCCATGATCGCGACTGCCTCGGTATCGGTCTCGGTATGGAATATGTAGCCGAGCCCGGTCAGCTCGCGGCGCAGCGCCTGGTAATTCTCGATGATGCCGTTGTGGACGACAGCGACCTTCTCGGTCGCGATCGGGTGCGCGTTCTTCTCGATCGGCAGGCCGTGCGTCGCCCATCTGGTATGGGCGATGCCGATCGTGCCCGGCATCGGCTCGCGCTCCAGCCGGGCGACGAGATTGTCGAGCTTGCCCTCGGCGCGCCGCCGCTCGATGCGACCGTTGATCAGGGTGGCGATTCCGGCCGAATCATAGCCGCGATATTCGAGCCGCCTCAGCCCGCCCACCAGCTCCGCGGCGACGTTATTCTTCGAGATAATTCCAACAATTCCACACATTATTTCTTGGCCTTCAAACGTGCCCTGAGTTGCGCCGCGCGCCCCGGCTTGTCGACCTGACGGGCGCGGGCGATCGCCAGCGCATCGGCCGGCACGTCGGAGGTGATGACGCTGCCGGTCGCGACATAGGCGCCGTCGCCGACCGTCACGGGCGCGACCAGTGCGGTGTTCGAGCCGATGAACGCGTGCGCGCCGATAATCGTACGGGCCTTGTTAACTCCGTCATAATTGCAGGTGATCGTGCCGGCGCCGATATTGGTCCCGGCGCCCACATCGCTGTCGCCGAGATAGGAGAGGTGGCTGGCCTTGACCCCAGGGCCGAGCCGGGTCGCCTTGACCTCGACGAAGTTGCCGACATGGACGTCGCGCTCCAGGACGGCGCCGGGACGCAGCCGCGCGTAAGGCCCGACGACCGAGAAGCTGTCGATCTTCGCGCCATCGAGATGCGAGAACGAGCGGATCCGCACATTGTCGGCGATGCTGACCCCGGGCCCGAACACGACATTGGGCTCGATCACGACGTCGCGGCCGAGAACGGTGTCGGCCGAGAGGAATACGGTTTCGGGCGCGACCAGAGTCGCACCCATTTCCATCGCGCGGCGACGCAGCCGGTCCTGCATCAGCGCCTCGGCCTGGGCCAGCTCGGCGCGGGTGTTGACCCCGAGCACCTCCTCGGCCGGTAATTCGGCGTAGGTGACGGCGAGGCCGCGCTGGCGGGCGATGGCGACGATGTCGGTCAGGTAGAATTCGCGCTTGGCGTTGTTGGTCTCGAGGCGATCGACCAGGTCGAACAAATGCTCGGCAGCGACCGCCATTATGCCGCCATTGCACAGCGTGATCGCAGCTTCGGCCGGCGAGGCGTCCCTGGCCTCGACGATGCGCTCGACGCCGCCATCGGCGCCGAGCACCAGCCGGCCGTAAGGGCCGGGGTCGGCCGGGCGCATGCCGGCGACGGCGATCGCCGCCTTTGCCGCGCGGCGGGTGTCGATGAGACGCGCGATGGTTTCGCCCTGCAGCAGCGGCGCGTCGCCGTAGAGGATGACGACATCGGTGAGGCCGAGAGCAACAAAAAGAATCGGCGGTATAGCCGACTTTGCGGCGCGCACCGCATCGCCGGTGCCGCGGGGCTCCTGCTGGATCGCGACCGAGACCGGTCCGAACGGGCCCCTGAGATTGTCCATAGTCGGCGTGATCGCCTTGGCGACCGAGCTCGTGTTCGGGCCGAGCACGACGATGATCGACGAAGGGCCAAGCGGTTCCAGCGCGGCCAGAACATGGTGGAGCATCGGCCGCCCGGCGATCTCGTGCAGCGCCTTCGGCACGGCGGATTGCATCCGGGTCCCCTCGCCGGCGGCGAGGACGATGGCGGCAAAGGATGGCTTCATCGGCGGCTCGCGGTTGACCAACGGCGACCGTGGGCAAGCGTTACACGCGCCGGGCACCCTGCCAACACACAGATTATTGCCGAATGTGACGCGGGCGCGGCTATGTTGCGGGCGATGAGCGATTTCCTTCTGCTGTTCGACCTCGACGGCACCTTGGTCGATAGCCTGCCAGATTTAACCAACGCGCTTAACGAAGCCTTGCGCGAGCGCGGCCATGCGCCGCTGCTGCCGCAAGAGGTGCGCCCGATGATCGGTGACGGCATGGCGATGCTCCTGGCCCGCGGCTTTGCCGCGCGCGGCGGCGACCGCGTTGAGGCCGAGGCGATGCACGGGCGATTTACCGAGATATATGAAGCTTCTGCGACGGAAAACACCCGCCCCTACCCCGGGGTCGCGGAAACCCTCGCGGCGCTGCGCCGGCGCGGTTACCGCACCGGCGTCGCCACCAACAAGCCGCAGCACGCGACCGGCGCGGTGCTGCGCGGCCTGGGGCTCGGCGATCTGTTCGACGGGGTCGCCGGCGGCGACCGCTACGCGGTGAGGAAACCCGATCCCGGGCACCTTTGGGGCTTGATCGACGAACTCGGCGGCGAGCGCAATCGCGCGGCGATGATCGGTGACAGCGAGAACGACGCCGCCGCGGCGCGCGCCGCCGGGCTGCCGCTCTTCCTGATGCGCTATGGCTACGCGCGAATCGACCCTGGGGAGCTGGGCGCCGACCTGGTGCTCGACCGCTTCAACGAATTGCCGGCGGCGCTCGATCGCCTCGGGCTTATTCCATGAGCCGCAGATTGACGCCGCGCCCGACGAGGCGCGAAAGGTAGATCTCGACCTCACCGATCTCGGTCTGCATTTCCATCCGCACCGGCACCGCGAGGTCGCTCTCCGGCAGCAGCGGCGCGTACCAGATTACGCCGGCATGCGCGCCCTCTTCGTGCTTTTTGTCGACGTAGAAACCGCCGATCTCGTCGCGCACCATGCGGCATTCGTGCGCCGATCCCGAAAATTTCTGGCCGGCTTCCGGCCTCAGCACCCTCTGACCGGCCTCGCTGAATTCGAGGTCGTAGCGATGGCGGCCGTCGAAGACCGGACCCTTGAGCGCGCAGCTGCCGCCGCGCGCGATCTGGCGCTCGAGCATGAGATAGGCGGTCAGATTGTCGACCGTGCCGCGCAACTGGCTGAAGTCGACCGGGGTCACCGGTTCCGCCGGGGCCGGGGCCGAGTAACCATTTGGGGCGCCGTCGTTGCGGAAATCGACCCGGTTGTGCACCATGACCCCGTTGCGCTGGGTCTCGCTCTCGAAGAGCTCGGGATGCGGTGCATCGGCCTTCTGCGAGCCCCGCGCGAGCGAGCTGTTGGCGACGTTGACAAACAGCGCGCCCATCCCGGCGGTCGCGAAATCGCCCTGGATCTGGTACCAGGCCGGCGCCTCTTCGATGACCGTGTGGGTGTTGATCACGTGCAACCCGGCGGGGCCGAAACCCTCGAAGTTCATCTCGACAATGTCGTCCGCCGCAGCCGGACGGACCAGCGCGGCGATCAGCAACAACCCGGCAAACGCCGGGGCCAGCCGTCATAGCCTTATGTTGCAACGCAAGATTGAGTTGCCGCAATGCAAAAACGTCAACGCCATGGCGCAAAAACCGTTGCGTCGCCGGCCGGGAGCGCCGCCTTGACAGCCCGGCGACCCGTCGCCTAAATGCCGCACCTTCGAAATCCGCTGGTCGCGGGCGCGTAGCTCAGCGGGAGAGCACACCCTTCACACGGGTGGGGTCGTAGGTTCAATCCCTACCGCGCCCACCAGCGAAATCAAATACTTGCGCGGACGCATCTATGTCGATCTCGTACTGGTAGTGCAATGTAAGTGCTAGGTGCCCGATTCTGGGCCTCGAAGCTGGCGACATTGGCGACGACAGTAACGGGGCGGAGTAATCCGCCAACGGCAGAAGCGCAATCATACGGGCCGGTTTACCTTAACCCAAGGTGTGGCGGCGCCTAGGTTCAGCTGGCTCCGGCAGGTGTAGACCGCCGCCTTTCCAAGCAGCTGACGCGAGCCACTCCTCGTAATACCAGAGCCACAGAAAGGTCCAGGGCACGATGGTTTCGGAGATCCGCTTTGCCGGCGACCACTCACCGGTGCCCGGCAGGTAAAGGCAGAGTCTGGCCGGCGCCCTCGCAGATTGGGTTTATCTTCAAATTCACGAGCTGCTGGACGGCCGTGAGCGACGGGGCTCCGCGATACCGCATTCCTTGTCACGATGCCCCGAAGAACGTGTTTGGACGCACCGGCGTCGAGCGCGGTGCGCTGGTCGTCGAGATAAGCCCGAGGCCGGGCGCAACGGCGAGCCGGCCGGCAGCACGATCCGATGCGACCCGGTCGGTGAGCGGCTGCATCGCCTTGGACGCGGCCGACGGCCCAAACGCTTCGGCCAAACTCATCTGGAGCCGATCGCGGCCGACGGTTTCGAGCAGGCGTTCGAGGTCTCGCACGCACTCGCGGTGCCAGGCATAAAACGCGCCTGCCAGCTCGGGCTTCGCATTCCACTTCTCGGCAAAATTCTCGCCTTGGGTGGTCTCGTTTGGGATAGACCAGGCCCGCCCATCGAAGCTCATGAAATTGGGCATCGACTGCAGGACGGCGACGAGCACCTCGAGCTCGTCATTGAAGACGCGGTTGTTGATGCACCATTCGTAACTGCGCGCGGCCAGCGTGGTGATGATGATCGAGAGCGGCGCGATCTCGGGCCGGTCGGTGAAGTAGACATCGCGGTGCCGCTTGCAGAGTTGCACAGCGCGCCGCAACAGGCCTTTGATGCGCGTCTGGGCGGGGTATGGCTCGATGGCGGCATCGCGGGCGGCGCCGCGGTATCCTTCGGTCTTCAGCAAATGAAAGACCGGCTGCAGCAGCGCGCGCCGTTCGAACAGTCTCCGATAGCCGACCGGGTTGGTCGGCTTCCATTGCCGCAGTTCCTTGTCCGGGACGAGTTCGCCGGCGAGCACGCAGGCGGGATTCGGGATCGACGGCGTGATGTCCATGTGGAACTCGCCGGCGTAATTGAGACGCCAGCACCGGCGCATCTCCTCGATCAGCCGGACATACGTGCCGCGGTCTTTGAGGCGATCGCCGACCACCTTTTTCAGTACAGCCGGTGCAATTGTTGGCGAGCCGTGCGGGATGTGACAGACGAGGTCGACGTCGTATTCCGCTCGCGCCAGCGGCTTGACCGTGGTGCCGAGGGCGACCGAACCGTGCACGTAAATCCAGGCGCCCTCCAGCATCGGATCGTCGCCCAGCCAGCGGCCGACGTTATTGTAACGCTGTTCCGCGTCCTCGGCCTGCGACGCGGTCAGTTCGAGCCCCTGGCACATCGCTTCGAGGATCTCGACCAACTGGAAGCGGCGTGCGAATTTCGGGTCGATGAACATTGTTGTGCGCTCCTGGTGGGTTACTCGGCCGCCGCACGATCGAGGTGGTGGCACGGGACGAAGGGGGCGGCGGGAGCGCCGAGGAATTCGCGGCGAATGATAGGAAGCGCGGTGCGCGCTTCGCCGCGCCCGAGGCCGGCGAGGTCGCGAAGCTTCGATGCATCGTCGAGGTTGGCGTAGCTCTCCGGCATGACCGGGTTGATGCGGAAGAACGCCGTCCGGCTGTGCGGATGATCGAGGAGCAGCATGGCTGTGCCCTCGGCGCCGAAGCACTGGCCCTGCATCATCACTTCGATAATCGCGGCCGTGTCGCGGATGCCCGAGCTTTTGCGCAACACCAGAGCCGTCTCGGTGCAGCCGAGGCTCAGCATCTTGGTCTCGGCCATATTCCATTTCAGGACGGCGGCAGCCTCGACCGCGGCAAGCCCGCAAGGGTTATTGGCCCAGACGCCGCCATCGATCAGTCCAATGACATTTTCGAGCGCGTGCTGGGGCAGATAAGTCGGGGCGGCGGCCGTCGCGAGCGCCGCATCCACGGCCGAAAGCTGGCAGTCGCGCTCGAACCGGGGATGTGCGCGGTCTTGATGACGTGCACCGCGCGGCGGTTCGAGTCGTAGGCGGGGATCAGGAGCCGCGCCTTGCTGTCGCCAATGCGCGCATCGCCCAGGATCGATGACAAGGCGCTCTTGAGCCGGTCGGGTGCGTATTTAGCGCGCCAGAGGCGCCGCGCGGCGCGGTAAAGCTTTTCGACCGCCCACAGCTGCGGCCGGTCTTGGCGGAAGACCGCCGGCCCTTCATTGATGTAGAAGTCGAGGATGGTCCTGGCGGGTACGCCGAGCCCAAGGCCGATGGCGATAATCCCGCCGGTGCTGGTGCCGGCGATCAGGTCGAAATGGTCGACGATCCGCTTGCCCGTCGCCTCCTCGATCTCGGCCAGAAAGGCCGCCGGCAAGGCGCCTTTCAGGCTGCCGCCGTCGATACTCAATATGTGTTTCACTCTGTTCAAAACTCCTATCTTGGCGCCGTCGGGCATGACGTCGGCCGGGCGGCTTCGTGCTAAGTTGATGGAAGCCCGAGCCCCTGCGGGACTGCGATGACGGCGATCCGCTGAATGGCTATGCGCGGGACGGGCAATGTTGCGGACATGACCGACGAAAATTTTTCGGAGTGCGTCCGGAAACCAGCGGCTGGCGCGCAAGACGAGAAGGACGCCCCGGCCGAGGTGATCGCTTGCCGTGAGGGACATCGCAAGCGAGGACGAGGTTCGCGCCGCGCTATTCGCGCTTAATGACCATGCTCTCGGCTGGCTGGAACTGCGGGCGGGGGCTTATCGCCGGATCCTGCCGGCCGAGGATGTCGAGGAACTGGTCAACGAGACGCTGCTCCGGGTGCTTAACGGCTGTCGCAAATGGCCGAAGGATGTGCCGTTTTTGGCGTTTATATTCGAGTGCATGCGCAGCCTGGCTTGGGAGTTCGGCAAACGAAATCGCCGGGAAATCCCGGAAAGCCGTTTCGGCGGGGCTGACGGGGTCGAAGAAGAAGAGAGTTATCTTGATACGCAACCAGCGGCGGGCGGCGATCCCGAGGATGCCACCCGAGTCGCCCGGTTCGCTGGTGAGGTCGAACGTATGTTCGAGCAGGACGACAACGTCATGGCCATCATCATTGGCCGCATCGAGGGGCTCTCGGCCGACGAGACACGGGAGCGGTTCGACATGACGACCAAGGCGTTCGAAGCAGCGCAGAAGCGATTACGGCGCTCGGTGCTCGCTGGCAGATTGGATGGTTGGCGATGAAGAACGACGACGAGAAGCGTTTTGCCGGAACCATGGCTGCCGTGGATGACGCGATCCTGGCCGCCACGCCCGCTGAGGTGGCAGCAGAGCTGCGCGCGCTCGGCCTCGATCCCAAGACGGCCGCGGCGGCGATGCACGCGAAGATCGAGGCGGCCGTTCGAGCTCGGGGCAAGAAGCTTATGCAAGCGGCGGCCGAACAGCTGCGCCGGGATCGGGGGCTCCCGGTCATAGCTGGCGATGCGGCAGCCAGCGGAGATCTGCGGTCGAAACTGGCGCGCTTGCTGTCCCAGCCGGGCGTGCCAACGACACTAGCGGCACGCGATGGGCGGACCATGTCGGATGCCGATATCGTCAGCCTGATCGAGGATTTGGCGGAGCTCGGCATTACCGAGGACGAGCAGCAATGAGGTGGATGCGGGCCGCGGATCTGTTGCGCGACCTCGGGGTTGATCGGCCTGAGGAGATCGATATCGAAGCGATCGCCTGCTATTGCGACTGCAAGGTCAGATATCGCCATCTGGACGGCTGTGCGGCACGGCTCGTCGGTGCTGGCGATCAGGCGATTATATCCGTCGACGAAGACTCAGGGCCGGCGCGGCGGCGTTTTTCGGTGGCCCATGAAGTCGCGCACTGGATGCTCGACCGCGGCAAGCCGCTGTTTGAGTGCCAGAAGACGGATCTGCGGATCCCATGGTCGCGTGCGATGCACCCGGAGGCGCGGGCCAATGCTTTCGCCGCGGATTTGTTGATGCCGCAGTTGCTATTCGCGCCGCTCGCGCGCAATAAACCGGTGACGTTCGAGACTGTCGACCAGCTAAGAATGGCGTTCAGTGTGAGCCGCACGGCAGCTGCCTATCGCCTGGTCGAGACCGGCGATGCGGACTCCATGTTGGTCTGTCACGGGCTCGAGGGGCGGCGCTGGTTTGTCGGCAGCCGGCGCGTGGACGGCCATTTCTGGCCGCACAGGCAGCTGTCCGAACACTCGGATGCTTATGCGATCCTTCGGGGTGAAGACGGGAGCGGCAGAAGCCAGACCGTCGATACCGACGATTGGATCGATCACCGGAGCGCCAATCAGTACGAGATCAGGGAACATTCGGTGCGTGCAGGTGACGGGGTGCTGACGCTCCTGTGGTGGCGGGACAGCAGCATGGTTGAACGCCTCGTTCATTAGGCAAGGAGGTATTTCACCTCGTCGGGTTGGGCGTCGACCGAGGCCCGATCTGATCCGGGCGCTCGGTATTCAGGACACCGGCAGACGACGTCGATTTTCAGCGGCAGCAGCGAGCTGGGCTCCGGGAGGAGCGTGGTGGCACAACGGCGGGCCTGCTAAGCTGAGCTATGGCCGCCAGCTCCCGCCTGATGATCACGGAGGCTGAGCGCCGGTTCCCGGTGCGCGTGCGCGTTGCGATTCCACCGAGGGGCTTCGGCGAACGCCTCAACCGCATGCATGCTTGGCTCGACGACAACTGCGGTGCCGACGGGTGGGAGATCACGCCGGCGGGAATGCGCGGCGTCATCAATGACGCGATCGCCGTCTACTTCAGGGATGCGACCATGGCAGCTGCCTTTGCGGCGCGCTGGTGTGCTCCGATGGGCCGTGGTGTCACCGAAGGCTTTCTGCGCATCCGGGAGGACGAGCCCACACAGCGTGTTCCAGCTCGGCCACATAAGGCGCCGTAGCGAGCGACCATGGATCGGCGCACGCGGATTAATCCGACGCTCACCATCACGCCACGCTCACTCTTGACCGCAATGGATCGGCTCAAGGATCAACTTACCTCCCTCGCGCAAGGCCGACATACCGTCAATCGATTCACCGATCTTGCTAAGGATAGGCTTGAAACCGTCTGGAATGAACTTGGGCCAGAGGAGACCGGCGAACTTGACGGCTGGTTGAACGGTCGGACCCAAGCCGGGTCTGGAACGGCGAAAATCAAGTGGGAGCTCGTCCGGGGTATTTTTGAGGCAGTGCGCGACGCGCGCGACCCCGCCTTATGTACGCCGTTCGAGCGCCCCCTTTCTGCTGCTGCTTCTGACGTTTCGCTTCGCCGTAACCTTATCGGATTCTCTCAGACCCTAGGCACGACAGAAACAGGCCCTACGCCGCCTATATTCGCAAAAATACCAGCAGGGTGGCCCCAAGAAGATCCTGTCCTTGCAGTGGAAACGACGCCGCTCCCGGCTGGCTTGCTGCGAAGTGCACGGGTTCCTGGACCTTGGCGACCAGCCGGTTTCGTGTCGATCGCGCTTGGAGTAACCGTCCTATTTGCCTTTGCCATCGGCGGCCATTGGCTCACCAAGCGAGCCCCACCCCCTCCGGCGACCGCTGATCGTGCGGTTGACCCTCCGACGCCGCGGCTTGTAGTTGGTTTACCGGCGCTCACTGACCCGCCGTTACCGGATCGGGAGGCAGCGGTGCCAACAGTGGCGCAGGTGCCGATGTTCGGGCCTAGCCAACCGCTGGGGCTACCTCCGATAACTCATGTACTGGGGGTGAACTTGCCCGCACCAGTGGGAGAACCGCCACCTCCGACAGAGCCATTACCAGCGCCTGCCGTGCCCCCTGAACCGGCTCTGAAAGCTACGTCGCACTCCCGCTCATCGCCTGTTCCTACCCCAGGAAAGTCCCCGGGTGCTGTCAAATTTTGACCCGCGGTACCGCCTCCTCGGTGCCGAGATTGGGCTCTACCCGGCCGTGAGAAGTGAAGTTCGTCGACAATGACCGGGACACATTGACGATCGCCGCTCGCCCAGTCAAAAGTGGAAGCTTGCACGCCCCGGGAAAGTGAAGTGAGCAACAGAGACAGAGATTTTCGTCCGACCCGTCGCCGTGGTTTCGCCGACGACGACTACGAACCGCCTTTGCGTAATTTCGGATACGCGCCGCCGCGCGGTCCACAGTTCGATAGCCCCTCCGGCCCACCCATACGAGCCACGGTCAAGTGGTACAACCCGGACAAAGGGTTCGGCTTTGTCGCACTGGACAATGGCTCTGGCGACGCGTTCCTGCATGTGAGCGTGGTCGAGCGCCACGGCGGCGCCAGCGTGCCACCCGGCGCGACACTCGAAGTGCGCGCAGGTCCGGGCCCGAAGGGGCCGCAGGCAACGGAGATCATCAGCATCGACACGACCACCGCGTTGCAAGAGCAGCCGCGGCGCGCGAGACCGGAGCGACCCGCATATCAGCCCTCGGCCGATCGAATCACGGTCGAGGAGACGGGTACGGTGAAGTGGTACAACGCCACCAAGGGGTTTGGCTGACCGTGGCGGCAAGGACATCTTCGTGCACGCGACGGCGCTGGAGCGATCCGGGATCATGGGGCTAACCGAGGCCCAGCGCGTCGCCGTTGACGTGGCCGACGGTCAAAAAGGACCCGAGGCCGTGAGCCTGCGGGAGATCTGACCGCCAGGATTTCCCCGCGAGGCCCGCTGCGCGAGAGGCGGCCCAGATCAGACCAAGCCTGCAACAAGGCCGAGTTCGAGCGCCTGGGGTGCTGTCAGATACCAGCCTCCGTACGATCTGCGCCGGATCTCGTCGAGGCTTACGGTGCTACCCTCGATTAGCTCGACAAAGCCGGCATCTTCGATCCGCAATCCATTGTCGATGTCGGCAATCATCTCTTCCAGCACCCGCCGGCAATTCCCAAGCGGCCCTTCGAGGTGCAGGTCACGCATCATCCGGCGGCCGTGGATCAGCAGAGTGGTGTCGCGGGTGAGCCCGCGGCGATCACGCGAAAAGCCGGCCATGAACGTCACCGCCGCCGACGCGACCAGCGTCTTGCCGAGAAACCACATGTCGCGGCCATGAGCCTCACGCAGGAGGCGGACTTCCTGAGCCAGTCGGCACCCAATGTCGGCATTGCCGCCTGTGCTGAACAGCTCAACGACAATAGAACCGGGTACTTCCAACACCGGCAGTATCTGGTTGAGAAAGGATGTCGCCGCAGCTTCGTCGATCGCACCCGAGAGGCGCACTGTCGGGTGCCAACCGCGCCGCAAGTACCGGCGGGATCTCGGCGGTCGTATCGGCCATGGATTACCTCGGGTTTTTTAGCAGGTCTGGATCTTATCCGGCCTGATTAGGAACAGACAGGTCCGGCGCCAAGCTGGTCAGGGGATCGTGCGTCCTTGGTATCAGCGATATGACGTGCCCACCGGCGCATTCGATCCGGACGAGGTCGCCGGGCCGCGGTCGGAGCCTGGTAAAAGTCGGCTTTAGAGTGTTGAGCGGCCATTGCTCAGGGCCTCAGTTGGATTGCACGCCGCCCTTTAGCTCGACTTTGGGGAATGGCTCAGATGCGCCGATTCTAGCCATTGCCGCGTGCTCTATGTACCGAATGTACCGGGTTTCGTTTCCAACCTTGACCGGATATGGAAAACCGCTCTGGGCAGATTTTTTTGCGTCTTGCCGCACTCTCACGGCTGATATTGTTCGACGAGCACGGGACCGGCTCGCTCGGACCGGGGGTAGCGTGCCGACCTGGAGATGCGGATGGACGATCCGTGTCGAAATGGAGGGGGCTGGTTCGGATCGCGCTGTGGCGTTCGAACAATCCGAAGAGGGCACAATGAGCATGCGGTTTGCTGCGCCGTATCCGAAGCGCCGCCGGGCAACCCACCAACTCGCCCGCAATGATCTGGCCACAATGATCCGCGCTCCGGTCGCCGGCATCGCCGGCAACCGCTCCCATCAATCCAAGAGGGCCGGGCGATGACCCTCTTTGATACGTTACGGCGCGGCCGGTTCGCCCCACTCTCGCTGACCCGGCGAGAACGGACCGAAGCCGCCGCGGTGCGGCCGGCGGCGGCGCCGGAACCGCCGGCCGCCGCTCTGCCGGAAGAGGCGCCGCTGCTGCGCGACTGGATCGGCGTCCTGGCCATGGGCACCGGACTGTTCATGGCGATAATGGACGTACAGATTGTTACCAGCTCGCTGACCCAGATCCAGGGTGGGCTGTCGGCCAGCACGGACGAGATCGCCTGGGTGCAAACCGCGTATCTGATCGCGGATGTCGTGATGGTGCCGATGTGCGGGATCATGTCTCGGATATTGTCGACGCGCGTGCTGTTCGTGATCGCCGCACTCGGCTTCACCGGAGCCAGCGTGTTGTGCGCCACCGCCGCCAGCCTTGGCCAGATGATCGTCTATCGGGCGATGCAAGGGTTTTGTGGTGGCGCGATCACGCCGACCGTGTGGCCGGTTGTGTACACCAAGTTCCGCGGCCGGCCGCTGGCGACCGTCATCGCGATCATCTCAGTGATTCTAAGTCTGTCATCGACTTTAGGCCCGACCCTCGGCGGTTTTTTGACCGATACGTTTTCCTGGCATTGGCTCTTCTTGGTCAACATCGTGCCCGGTCTATTGGTCGCCGCAGTGGTGTGGGTCACGATCGACATCGACAAACCCGACCTGTCGCTGCTGCGCGATTTTGACGTCGCGGGCATGTTGCTAATGGCAACCTTTCTCGGCTGCCTTGAATATGCGCTTGAAGAAGGCCCACGCTGGGACTGGCTGGACGATGGTACGATCCGCGTCGCCGTGGTTGTGTCGGTCGTCGGCGGAGGATTGTTCTTTTGGCGGGCGCTAACCTACCGCCAACCGATCGTCGATCTGCGCACCTTCCTCAACCGCAATTTTGCATTGGGCGCATTCTTCACCTTCGTCGTCGGCGTCGGCATGTACGGCACGACCTATCTGTTGCCGCTGTTTCTGGCCCAGGTGCGCGGCTACAACCCGCTGCAAATCGGCCTGACGATTATCGTTACCGGTCTGGTGACGATGGTGATGTCGCCGTTTAGTACTCGGATCGCGCGCCAGCTCGATCTGCGCCTGATGCTGGCCATCGGCCTTGGTCTCTTCGCCTTCTCGATGTATCTGACCGCCACGCTGACCAATCAGACCGGCTTCTGGGAGCTGTTCGTACCGCAGGCGGTCCGGGGCCTCGGGCTGATTTGCTGCTTTCTGCCGGCCAATATGATTGCACTGGGCACGTTGCCAGCCGACAAGCTGAGGAACGCCGCCGGGCTATATAACCTGACCCGCGATCTCGGCGGCGCAATCGGCCTGGCCACCATCGTCACGATCATGAACAAGCGGCTGCATTTTCACTGGAACCGGCTGGTCGAGGACGTCAACCCGGCACGCGCTTCGGTCCGGCATTTCCTCGATGCGCAGACCAGCCGCTTTGATTCGCTGATCCCAGGTGATCCCGGCCGGGCCGCGGTCAAAATGCTCGCTAATCTGGTGCAACGCGAAGCGCTTGTGTTGACCTATAACGATCTGCTGCTGCTGATCGGCGCGCTGTTCGTCTTCGGCCTGACGTTGCTGCCGCTGGTTCGCCGCCCGCGCTCGTTCCTGTCGCATTAATCTTTCGGCCGGTGTCTGCTTCGCGGCAGACCCCGTCGTAGTTGCCGGCAATCGGCGTGGATTCTTCCCCTTGGCGGCGCCGAAACGCTAACGGCGACGTGGCGCCGTTAGTGGCCCTACGGGTGTCGACGATCGGCTCGGCTCATCCCCCGGAGTGAGCCGCCGCAACATCGACGCGCAGTGTCATACCGATGCCAAAAATTGGAACTACAAGAGGGGCCGCCTCTCAGCTTTGTGAAGCATCGGAGTTTAAGGCCCATGCACGGCTGGGCTTTGGGCAAAATTGTCCCGACCGATTGTTTTTCGTCCGGAGCTGGAGATCGAGCCCATGCGCAAGTTATGAGAACGAAGATGGTTTATCGGATCTCCTACGACCAAATTTCCGTGATCAAGGCTGGACACTACGAGAGCTCAATGCGGACAGAATATTTCCAGACCGAGCAAGAAGCGCTTGGTAGAGCGCGCGAGCTACTCGATGGCGGTGAGCATACACATCACGCAATCGAGCTATTCGACGATAAGGGTAATGTTCTGGCAGGAGTCCGCCTGCAGCTGAAACTGGGAGCGTCGATCATCGATTGATGAGCTTACACGCTTAGGTGCCTTTGGGGGCGGCCCCTAAAAGGGCCGCCCTTCGCACATCGGAGGACCTTCTGGCCACTATCCGGCGCCGCCCGCCGTCGTCAGCACGCCCTATCGTCGCGGCCATCGCCACAACCACCAACGCCAGCAACGAGCGAATACGAATCCTGTCCGTTCAGGACTCGGCGCTCGTCAACGCATTGCAGCGCCGGTTGGCGGTAGTGCTGCAAAAATCGCCGCGGAGCCCGCCTGAGCCGGCCCCGCTCAGGCCTATATAATCTCGCCATCACCCCGCGATCAGCGCCTTACCTCGTCGAGATGACGCGCGTCACTCTGCGGCGCGGGCCGGGGTGAAGCTCGCGTGCGAGTGCTGGCGCCAGACGAGGGCGCCGATCACCGCTAGGTTCGCCGCGTTGAAGATGATCCCGACGGCGAACGCGATGGCGTAGAATCCGGCGTAGTCGTAGATCGCGCCAGCAAGCCAGCCGCCAAACGCCATGCCCGAGCCGCTGAACAACAGCACGCTGGGCACCCGCCATGACGCCTCCGAGGCCGGGAAGAGCTCGCGCACCGCCAGCACGTAAGCGGGAATGATGCCGCTGAAACCAAGGCCGAACGCGGCCGAGACGGCGAAGAGCCCGGCCTCGTTCTGCGTAGCCAGGAAGCCGAACATAGCGACGATCTGGCAAAAGGAGCCCGCCAGGATCGTGCGCAGGCCGCCCATGCGGTCGGCGACAAAGCCCCAAATCTGCCGGCTGACAAAGGCGCAGCCGAGCAGCACGGAGAGCATCGCCGCTCCCTGCGATGCCGGGATTCCGACATCGCTGCAGAAGGCGACGAGATGGCCTTGCGGCATCGCCATCGGCACGCAGCAACAGAAACCGGCCAGGCACAGCGCCGCTAGCACCGTACGGGGCTTGGCGCCGAGCACCGGCTGCCCCGGCCGCGACCCGCCGGCGTCTATATCGAAGCCAATTCCCTCGGGCGCTGGCCCGAGCATGATCCAGGCGGCCGGCAGGATCAGAGCGATTTCGAGCGCGGCAAAGCACAGCATCGTGTGGCGCCAACCGATCCGCGTCTCCGCCACGGCAAAGATCGGCGCCCAGATAGCCGCCGAGACAGAAGAGCCGCTGCCGAGCAAGGCCAGCGCGGTGCCGCGGCGGCGGTCGAACCAGCGCGTGACATAGATGTAGAGCGGCGCGTTCATCCCCGCATTGCCTAAAAGCCCGATAAACACCCCGTAACCGACGAGCAAGCTGAGGGAACCGCCGCTTTGCGCCAGCACCAGCCCCAAGCCGATCATCAGCGAGCCGAACATCACCGTCGCGCGCACGCCGAATCTCTCGGCCGCGCGGCCCATCACGAGTCCACCAACGGATGCGCCGAGCCACGCGAGCGAATAGGCCAGCGCCGGCACCGAGCGCTCGCCTCCAAGATCGGCGGCGATCGACTTGAGCCCGACGACCGTAATCGCCGGCGCGGCGAACGACACTGCGGCAATGCCGAGCGCGGTCAGACATACGCCCCAGGAAGCTCGCGTCTCGATCGTCGCCCGGCTGGGCGACCGGGACGCCGCTACGTTGAAGTTGGTCATGACGATGAATGCTAGCGGGATCCGGCGGGGAGGTCGCGGTCGTCAATCTGCACCCCTGGAGGGGACTTGACACTGGCCGCGATAGAGAAGCTGGGCACCAGGGTAGCGCCGCTAGCAGACCTCCGCTTGGCCGCAAGCCACCGCCGAGGATCGCCCCTCTGAGGCGCCGAGCGCGTCGGGACCCGCCCTACACCGCCAGGTGGCAACGCGATCTCTCGGTCTCGCACGACAGATCGGCCGCGCCCACCGCGGTGGTCAGCTCTGTTAAATCGCCGATTGATATCGGCGGCGGAAGCAGGCACTGGATCGCTGTGATTAAGTCTTAGGCAGAAAATGGTTCCGGCATTCGACCGGAAACCAATCATCCAGGGAAGGAACCGCTAATGCAGCGCCGGCTTCCGGCGGGGAGCAGCCGTGCATGATCTGCAGGCTGTTCCAAACCGCGGCGTTCGCCCCGTTTCACGTTCGCAGTTTCCGCTTCCAGTTTCCCGCGGATCTGCTGACCTCCTGGGGCGTCGAGATGGAGAATCTGGTGCTCGGCTGGTTCATCCTGGTCGAGACCGGATCGGTATTACTGCTCGGCCTGTTCTGGGCGTTGCAATATCTCGGCACTCTGCTGGCCCCGGTGTTCGGCATGGCCGGCGACCGGATCGGGCATCGCGCGATCCTGTGCACGATGCGGCTCGCCTATGCCGGGCTAGCGCTGATCTTAATGGCGCTGGCCTTCAGCGGCGTGTTGCGCCCGATCCACGTCTTTGTCATCGCCACCCTGTCCGGCCTATTGCGACCGTCCGACCAAACGATGCGCAACGCGCTGATCGCCGAAACCATCCCGATCGAGCGGCTGATGCCGGCGATGGGGGTATCGCGCACGACGCAGGATTCTGCCCGCATTGCCGGAGCGCTGGTAGGGGCAGGATTGTTCGCTGTGTTCGGCATGGGCTGGGTGTACTTGGTGATCAGCCTCTTCTATGGGTTTGGATTTACGTTGACCCTCGGGGTTGGCGGTGCCCAGCGCAGACCCGATGAGACGCGGCCGACGATATGGCGCGACCTCGTCGACGGGCTTGCCTACGTCTGGGACACGCCGGTTTCGCTCGCCTCGATCTGGCTCGCGTTCCTCGTCAACCTAACAGCGTTTCCGTTCACCAGCGGGTTGCTTCCCTATGTCGCGCGCAGCGTCTACCACATCGGCCAAACCGGCCTCGGGACGCTGGTGGCAAGCTTTGCCTGCGGCTCGCTGATCGGCTCAATCGCAGTCAGCTTCGCTGGACGGTTGCTGCGGCCGGCGCGGATGATGATTGTCTTCGCCCTCGCCTGGTACGCGCTGCTGTTGGTGTTCGCGCTGATGCCGCGGCCCGAGGGTGGCCGAGTTGCACTGTTGCTGGCCGGGATGGCGCAAGCGCTGAGCCTGGTGCCAATGTCGGTCTTGCTGCTGCACAGCGCCGGAGAGCGCTATCGGGGCCGGGTGATGGGGGTGCGAACGCTGGCGATTTACGGCGTGCCGCCGGGCTTATTGCTGGCGGGTGCGCTGATCGACCATATCGGCTTTGCCGCGACGGTGTCGATCTATTGCCTCATCGGAAGTCTGCTGACGATGATCATCGCTGTGCGCTGGCGCGAGGCGCTGTGGCCGCTCACTGCGCCAGCGAATGCGCGATAAAGAGTGGGGCGTCTCAACCAGCGCCAAACCGTTTGGGCGGCGAAGCGGCCCTATCGCTAAGTCGGCATCGCGGTCAGCGAGCGGAAATTCCTGACCTGGGCTCATATCGACGGCTCAGCGCCGAGAGCGGACCTCCGTGCGATCAAACGCTCACGTCGGAGGCGTAGGCACCGTTGCGGTCATTCGCGCAACCTCCGCCGAACTGGTACTGCGTCCGAACCGCGAGCGAGGTCTCGCCGACCAACACGCCATCACGCGCGCAGCGCCCCCGTACAACCCTCACTTTTTCTCGAATTTTGCGATGACGCTTTCCGTCGCGTTCAACGAAGGACTCGGGATGTCGGTAGGCCAGCTCCAGACAGATCTCCCCTGACATCGACGCCCCCAGGGCCACCGGTTTGTCCAGTCCCGCGGCGGCGGCGAAGCCCATGATGAGCGCGACGTACAGGTCGGTGTTTAGCCGCCAGGAGCCCTGGATTGCG